>Ga0224740_10527_pt1 | contig 10647 bp, 5 predicted proteins | sample LIM_E_Water_Bulk_FD_161634 | JGI IMG/M metagenome (GOLD analysis project Ga0224740, IMG submission 161634) | Enriched cells from gastrointestinal tract of the lab mouse from Pacific Northwest National Laboratory (PNNL), Richland, Washington... | ecosystem: Host-associated > Mammals > Digestive...
GGAATTCTGACGAAGGCAGGCGTATTCGGCATTATCATTCTGTCCTGTGTCATGTTTGGCAAGGACGGAAACTGGGGACTGCTGATCACAGGCCTGGGCCTTGTCACCATGTTTGCGGGTGCTCTTTTGGCAGTATTTTCCGTCAATTTAAAGAGAACCCTGGCTTGTTCCTCCGTATCTCAGATCGGATTCATTATGACAGGAATCGGCATGTCCTGCCTTCTTTCTTGGGCAGGGGAGGGGAATCTTCTGGCTGTGCGGGGAGCATTCCTGCACATGATTAACCACTCCCTTATCAAGCTGGTACTGTTTCTCTGCGCAGGCGCCGTATATATGAACCTGCATCAGCTGGAGTTAAATGATATCCGCGGGTTCGGGCGGAAGAAACCGGCCCTGTGCTTCTGCTTTGTTATGGGGGCCTTGGGAATCGGCGGCATTCCTCTGTGGAACGGATATGTGAGCAAGACGCTGCTTCATGAAAGTATTGTAGAATATACCCATCTTTTAGGGGAAGGCGGAGCCGGCGCTTTAGAAGGCGTGGTTCCCGGCATCCTGCCCATTCTTTTAAACCCGGCAGTTTGGAAATGCGCAGAGTGGGTATTCTTATTCAGCGGCGGCATGACTGTTGCATACATGCTGAAACTGTTCATCGCCCTCTTCGTGGATAAGAATCCGGAGAGACAGACAGAGTTCGACGACATGTCCTCCCATTACATGACGCCCTTAAGCCGCACGGTCCTGTTGGCGGCAGCCGTAATCCTTCCCATCCTTGGCATGGCTCCTGCCATGACTATGGACCGGCTTGCAGATATGGGACAGGGATTTTTCCATGGAGAAGGCCATAGCCATGCAGTGGCCTATTTCTCCTTTGCCAACTTAAAAGGCGGACTCACCTCCATCGGAATCGGCATTCTTCTGTATGTGCTGATTATCCGTCCCTTCCTCACGGAACCTGAGATAACAGCCGCCGGGGAAACAGAAGGAGAGAAGAAAGCCCTCATGGCAGGAAGACGGTATGTCAACCGCTGGCCGGCCTGGCTTGACCTGGAGAATCTCATCTCCGCCCCATTAACGGTATTTCTGAATGTCTCCGCGATTTTCTGCAGAGCCATGGACTGTCTCACGGACGGTTTCGTCATTCTTGCAAGAAAAACCGTCTGCCGTCAGCTTCCGGAGCCCAAGACCTACCAGGATGGCAACTGGGCGGCTCATGTGCTGGGCACCTTCGCAGACCGGTGGGTGAAACTTAAGGACCGTATCCTGGGCCAAAAAGATCCGGACCGCATCCGTATTTCATCTGTCCATCATTTCATTGAGCGGGAAAAGCACATGAAACACATAGGCGCTCTGGTAGAAGAAAGCTTCTCCTTCGGCCTTATGCTCTTTTGCATCGGCCTCTTCCTGACCCTGGGCTATCTGCTGTTCGTCTTCCTGTCCCACAGAGGCCCGATCTAAGGAAGTGCCGGCTAAGACCAAAGATATTAACGCCTGGCCAGCCCAATTATATTAATTAGCTAATATTATAAATACCATAAGATATATTAATTTTCCTTATGATATATCTTATGGTATTCTTTATTATAGAAACATTTACATTAATAGCGGACAGCGGAAGGAAGAACGTTGGCGGAATATTCTGACAGTAGTTACTGTGGAAAGGCGTTTACGCCATGGAGTTGAAACCCAGGAAAACAGGAGGGCTGATACCCGACTGTTTTCCATGCTTTGGGCTTCAACGGAATGTCCGGCGTACCCGGCTTGCAACAGTAACTACTGTCAGAATATTCCTCTCGATTCCCCCCCTCCGCCCCCTATTCATGAAAGGAGCCCAATCATGAGCGTCAAGAGAATCTATGTAGAAAAAAAGCCGGACTTCGCCGTAAAAGCCCATGAACTGTCCGGTGAGATCAAAAGTTATTTAGGAATTGAGACCGTAACAAATGTTCGTGTATTGATTCGCTATGATATTGAAAATCTGTCCAGGGAGACTTATGAGACTGCATTGGGAACCATATTTTCCGAGCCGCCTGTGGACTATCTGTACGAGGAGGACTTCCCGAAGGAGGACTGCGCTCTGGTCTTTTCCGTAGAATACCTTCCTGGCCAGTTTGACCAGCGCGCTGATTCCGCAGAGCAGTGTGTAAAACTTCTGCGGGAGGATGAAGAGCCGGTGATTCGGACAGCCACCACTTATGTGATCTCCGGTACTCTCACCGAGGACCAGGCAAAGGCCATTCGGTCCTTCTGCATCAACCCCGTGGATTCCAGGGAGGCGGCAGACGAAAAACCGGACACATTGGTCACGGTCTTTGAGGTTCCCGAAGATGTAAAGATTTTTGACGGATTCTGCCGGTTCGGCCATGAGGCCTTAAAAGAATTGTACGATTCTCTGAACCTGGCCATGACTTTTAAGGATTTTAAGCATATCCAGAATTATTTTGCCGGAGAAGAGCACAGGGATCCGTCTATGACAGAGATCCGGGTGCTGGACACCTACTGGTCCGATCACTGCCGCCACACCACGTTTCAGACGGAGTTAAAGGATGTGTCCTTTACGGACGGAGCCTACAGGGTTCCCATAGAAAATACCTATAAGCAGTATTTATCTGACAGAGAAGAGCTGTATAAGGGAAGAGACGACAAATTTGTCTGCCTTATGGACTTAGCCCTTTTAGCCATGAAAAAACTGAGAAAAGAGGGAAAGCTGGAGGACTTGGAAGAATCCGATGAGATCAATGCCTGCAGCATTGTGGTGCCTGTGGAAATCGACGGGGCGGAGGAAGAGTGGCTTATTAACTTTAAAAATGAGACTCACAACCACCCTACAGAGATCGAGCCCTTCGGCGGCGCGGCCACCTGCCTTGGCGGTGCGATCCGGGATCCCCTGTCAGGGCGTACCTATGTATATCAGGCCATGCGCGTCACCGGTGCGGCGGATCCGAGAAAGACCTTGTCAGAAACCCTTCACGGCAAACTTCCCCAAAGAAAACTGGTAACCGGCGCGGCAGAAGGATACAGCTCCTACGGCAACCAGATCGGCCTTGCCACCGGTTATGTAAAGGAGATTTACCACCCTGATTATGTGGCGAAACGTATGGAGATCGGCGCGGTTATGGGTGCGGCTCCAAGGAAAGGCGTGATCCGCGAGACATCTGATCCGGGCAATATCATTATTCTGTTGGGAGGACGTACAGGGCGTGACGGGTGCGGCGGCGCTACGGGCTCTTCCAAGGTTCACACGGAAAGTTCCATCGAGACCTGCGGGGCTGAGGTTCAGAAGGGCAATGCCCCTACGGAGAGAAAGATTCAGAGGCTGTTTCGTCGTCCTGAGGTCAGCAGCATCATCCGCAAGTGCAACGACTTCGGCGCAGGCGGCGTGTCTGTGGCTATCGGAGAGCTGGCAGAGGGCCTTCGCATTGATTTGGATAAAGTGCCGAAAAAATATGCGGGCCTTGACGGAACGGAGATTGCAATCTCCGAATCCCAGGAGCGTATGGCCGTGGTGGTGGAAGAAAAGGATGTGGACACCTTCTTAGGCTATGCAGAGGAGGAGAACCTAGAGGCTGTGGCTGTAGCAGTGGTTACAGAGGAACCCCGTCTGGTGATGAACTGGAGAGGCAAGACCATTGTGGATATCAGCCGGGCATTCTTAGACACCAACGGCGCTCACCAGGAAGCGTCTGTGGTTCTGGAGATTCCGGGAAGGGAAGGCAATCCCTTTGGGGGGAGGGAGGACATTCCCGATGTAAAGGAGCGTTGGTTAAAGACTTTGTCCTCTTTAAATGTCTGCTCCCAGAAAGGCCTGGTGGAGATGTTCGACGGTTCCATCGGCGCAGGCTCTGTGTTCATGCCTTACGGCGGAAAATATCAGCTGACAGAGACTCAGTCCATGGTAGCCAAGCTTCCTGTCCTTGAGGGAAAGACCGATACGGTTACCATGATGAGCTACGGATTTGACCCTTACCTGTCCAGCTGGAGCCCCTATCACGGAGCTGTCTACGCAGTGGTTTCCTCTGTGGCCAAGATCGTGGCCGCAGGCGGGGATTACAGGAAGATACGGTTTACGTTCCAGGAGTATTTCAGGAGAATGACAGAGGAACCTTCACGGTGGAGCCAGCCTTTTGCGGCTCTCCTTGGGGCTTATGATGCGCAGCTGGGCTTTGGACTTCCCTCCATCGGCGGCAAGGACAGTATGTCGGGAACCTTCAATGACATTGATGTGCCGCCTACCCTGGTATCCTTTGCCGTGGATGTGGCCAGCCATAAACATGTGATCACGCCGGAATTCAAAAAGCCGAGAAGCAAAATTGTGGTGTTCAAGGCCCGGAGGGATGAGTATGACCTGCCTGTATTTGAACAGCTTATGGAGGGTTACGGTAAACTTTTTAAGGATATTAAGGCGGGCAGGATTATTTCCGCATACGCGGTGGAAGGCCACGGCATGGCGGAAGGTGTCAGCAAAATGGCTTTCGGCAACAAGCTGGGAATAAAGATCGAGCACAATGTAGACCCAAGGGATTTCTTTGCACCGGACTGGGGCAGCATTCTGTGCGAGGTGCCGGAGGGAAAAGTAGGAGAGCTGTCCATAACCTATACCTTGATCGGCGAGGTTACAGACAAGGGTACGCTGGAATATGGAAGTACCTGCATAGCCATGGATGAGGCTTTGAAAGCCTGGACAGAGACTTTGGAGGATGTATTCCCCACAGAGTCGGGAGTGAAGCAGACAGAAGTGCCGGACGAGCCCTATGATGTGAGGGCGAAAGGCGGCCAGGTCTATATCTGTAAACATAAGGCGGCCAGACCACATGTGTTTATTCCCGTATTTCCGGGAACCAACTGCGAGTATGACAGCGCCAGGGCATTCCGGCGGGCAGGCGCTACGGTCAGCGACAGAGTATTTAAAAACTTAAGCGCGGCCAATATCCGGGATTCGGTGGAAGAGTTTAAGAAGGAGATTGCAAAGGCCCAGATCGTCATGTTCCCAGGCGGGTTCTCTGCAGGCGACGAACCGGAGGGTTCGGCCAAGTTCTTCGCCGCAGTCTTCCGCAATGAGGCCATCAGGGAAGAGATCGAAAAGCTGCTGAATGAGAGGGACGGCCTGATGCTTGGTATCTGCAACGGATTCCAGGCCCTCATCAAACTGGGCCTGGTGCCGGAAGGAACCATTGTGCCCCAGCATTCCGACTCACCGACCCTGACCATGAACAACATTGGGCGTCATGTGTCCAAGATGGTCTACACCAAGGTGGTGACCAACAAGTCTCCATGGCTTATGGGGGCAAAACTGGGCGGAGTGTACTGCAACCCGGCTTCCCACGGAGAGGGACGGTTTGTGGCCAATGAGGATTGGCTGAAAAAACTCTTTGATAACGGCCAGGTATGTACTCAGTATGTGGATGATAAGGGGAATCCTACTATGGATGAATTCTGGAATCCCAACGGGTCCTACATGGCAATTGAGGGAATCACAAGCCCGGACGGAAGAATCCTTGGGAAAATGGCCCATTCCGAGAGACGGGATGAGGCGGTCGCCATGAATATCTATGGGGAACAGGATATGAAATTGTTTGAGTCGGGAGTGGAGTACTTTAAGTAATGGTTCAGATGGTATGCCGAGGCAACTCTGAATATCTTGTGAGAGTAATTTAGGACAGCCCCGGAAAGAGAATAGAGTAAGTTTGAATGACCTTGTAGAGAGGAGAAATCCGTTCTATGAGGTCATTGTATTTCAGGAGACAGAAAGGTTACTGTTCACACCGTGACTAATCACCCCGCTGATTAGTCATGGGCCAATACCGTTATGGGGCCAAAGCATATGCCCTAGTCTACACTCCGTTCCGATTGGTCCTGGACAAGCGCCACTAGCGCTTAGGACTGCCGCAGGCAATCTTAAATGGGCATATGCCGTTACATTCACAGGACACCTGTGAACCAACATCATGTCATTACCTGTGAACAGTAATGTGAAATGCGCTCAGGTTATGCTGCTGTCCATGGGAGACATCTTCTTGTCCGTCTTTATCGAACGAAAGTTGGTACATTCACCCGATGCGGGAGAACTGGCTCTTCCCAAGAAGCTTCGGTTCGGGAAGTTTCGGTTTGACCTGGGGATCTATAAGAGAATTATTCCCGGCGGGCTTTCCGACGGAATTACGGAACTGTCCACGGGAGTGTCGGCGTTTGTCTTTAACCGAGCCATTGTAAGGGTAATCGGAGATCAGGGCCTGGTGGCCTTCTCCGTGATTACCTACGTCAATACGGTGATTGTCATGACTATGACAGGCATAAGTCAGGGCCTGCAGCCTTTGGTCAGCTTTTACTATGGAAAGAAAGAGGAAAAGAACTACAAAACATTGCTTAAATATGCTTTTACGGCTCAGGTAATCATATCTCTGGCCGCGTTTTTAGGAGTCTTTTTTTTGCCCCCGGCTGCGTGGGGATTTTTGTCCAGAGAGGCCATAAGGAACTTTTTGAGTACTGTGTTTCGGCCCTCAAGCAGTATGGGGCAGTGTTTCTGCTCCTTGGAACCAATATTGTGCTGGCAGGATATTTTGCCGCAGTAGCCCGCCCTGCATATTCTCTCACGATCTCCTTGTCCAGAGGATTGATCTGCAATACTATCTGCGTGCTGGTCATGGCGTGGGCCTTGGGAGATCGGGGAATCTGGAGTGCGGTGACCGTGTCTGAGTCCATGACCCTGGGGCTTACTCTGGTGCTGTGGAGGAAGTACGTAAGACTTGGGAGACGTTGGAAAGAGGGAGTGTGATAGTTGCTGTTCCCGTGGTTCACAGCAACAGGCAAAAATCCATGAAAAAACAGGCCGGGAATCTGCTTTGGGATTCCCGGCCTGCTGCTGCCCGTAACCGCGCTCCGGAACGGGTGTGCATGAGACGCACACTTTATTTATTGAATGGCCTCGGCGACAGAAGTTCCTGCCTTATAACCGCTGGTCATGGCCCATCCGAAGAGGGAGCCGCCCAGATAGATATCGCCTTCCAGTCCGCCTACGGCTTCGCCGGCTGCGTACAGACCGTCCACCGGGTTCTGGGAGGTATTGAGAACCTGCATCTGCTCATTGACATGGAGACCGCCTAGGGTGGCATAGTAGCGCAGCCACATCTGGACTGCATAATAGGGGCCGTCGCCGCTGATCTTCATGGTCAGGGTTCTTCCGAATTCATCGGTTCCGGCGTCTACGGCCTGATTGTAGCTTTCAGCCGCAGCAGTCAGGGCACCGTCAGGAAGATTCAGGACTTTTGCCACATCTTCCAGGGTGTCGCCGCCAACCATAACCGGGTTGGAGGAGCCGTTATTCTTAAGCCAGGTCTCCACATCCTCATCGGTGTAGATCTTGCTTCCCTTCATGCCTTCGTTAAATGCTGTAAAGGATGCCTCGTCAAGAATCAGATAGGATGCTTCGTTCCCCTTCATGGCTTGGATCAGCTCATAAGCGCCGCCCTGCTCATTGGCAAAACGTTCCCCCTTTTCATTGACCATAAATGCGCCGCTGGTCTTGTAAGCGCCGCCCACTCCCGGATTGCAGTACTGACCCAGACCGCTTGGAAGAACAATGCTGTTGGGCTGTACGTTGACAAATTCCATATTGATCAGATCTGCGTCCACTGCTTTTGTCATCTCGATGGCGTCGCCGGTGGCGCCGGCTGCTCCCGCGTAAACGAATTTCTGGAATTCTTCCGGAACCAGGTCGTCATTGGCTCCAAATCCGCCTGTAGCCAGAATCACTGCTTTGGCGTTGATGGTGTATACTTCTTTTTCCCCTTCAGCCTTCACTCCCGTTACTTTGCCGTCTGTCACCATCAGTTCTGTGGCAGGGGTGCTCATCAGTACCTGACCGCCGGCCTCTTCCACATGGGCCAAGAGGGTCTTTACCACTCCGGCGCCCCGTCCAACGCCGGAATATGTACGGCTTGTGGTGGGACGCTGGTACTCCACATTAGCGCCTTCCGGGTCTACCAGCCAGTCAAATGCTTCTCCTACGGTATTGACAAAAATATCCACTGTAGGCTCATGGTTAAGGTTATGGCCGTTTTCAAGGAGATCGGCTTTCAGTTTTTCCGGACTGTCCTCCACGCCGTCCTCAGCCAGCCACTTGCTTCCCGTGGCAGTAGTTCCGGCTCCTGCCATGGAAGAAGCGCCGCCGGCAAATGACATTTTTTCGAGAAGAACCACTTTGGCCCCATTCTGCAGGGCGGACAGGGATGCGGTCAGACCGGCACCTCCGGCTCCTACTACTACAATATCCGTGTCAATGGTGACTTCTTCCTTCTGGCCGTCGGAAGCAGCCACTGCCTGGGACAGCTTAGATATATCCAGCCCCGCAGATTCTACCGCATCTTTAAGGGCGGCCCGGAAACCGTCCGAGGTGACGGTGGCGCCTGCTACCGTGTCCACGTTGATGGTCTGATTGTCAAGGGCCTGCTGTGCCAGAACAGGCAGGGCTGCCTCGCCGATATTCTCCGTCTCAGAGTGTTCCGTTACTTTCAGATCTGTGATTACATCTTCCTCTACGGTGATCTCCACCACAATATCACCGTGAAAGCCAGGAGCTTTTCCTGTAAATACTCCGCCGGATTCCTCCGCTTCTTTTGTCGTCTCTTTTTGTGTCTCGGCAGCGGTGGTAACGGGCTGCGAGGTCTCGGCAGGTGCAGAACTGCTGCCGCTTTGACATCCTGCCAGCAGCAGAGATGATGCAAGTAATACTGATACTAATTTTTTCATGTCACTCTCCCTCTCTGTCTTCATGAAATCGTACTTTTTGCGGGGGCACAAAACGCTGTCCTACATTATCGGGAAGGTCCATACCGCTGTTTTCCAGTATTTTTTCCAATAGATATAGGAACTGCTCCTTCTCTTCCTGAGTAAAATTTCTCAAAAGATACTTATCTCTTGCCCCCATGTGCTGCCTGCACCTTTCAAACAGCTGGTCCGTCTGTTCTGTCAATGTGATTAGGTTGGCCCGCTTGTCCTTTGATACAGATGTGCGGCACAGATAGCCTTTGGTTTCCAGCCTTTTGATCAGGCCTGAAACCGTAGCATAACTTAACTGCAGATACTCGACAATCTCCTTTTGAGAGGCAGACTTCTGCTCCTTCTGCGCCAGATAATCAAGAAGCTCCATCTGGCTGCTGGTTATGTCATACTGTCTGAAAAAACGGTTTCTGCCGTTTTCAAAAGAGAGATGAACCAGTTTTACTAACCGGCCCAGTTTTTTTCCGTTTGCCATGAATAAAACCTCAACTTTCACAACACACTGGTGCAGGATAAAAGGGTGCCGAATGTTTGTTTAGCATGCTAAATATATTATACCGAAAGTTTGAAATTTGTCAACAGGAACGGGAAATCTCTCTGCTTTTGCGGGGCGCAGAATGTGACAAAAGGCGGCTGCATGGCTCATGGGAGTCAGCAGCCCTGCCGCAGTCATGCTCATTTGGCCCGCTGTTCGCGGGAATAAAAAATCGGAAGGAAGACATACTAAGAGAAATCATATTCAGGAGGGAAGAAAAAAGTTATGAGCAGAAATAAAGAGGTAGATATGCTTGATTTTATTTATCAGAATTCCCAGATGGGCGTGGCGTCCCTCAATGAAATTCTGCCTATGGTGGAGGAAGGAAAATTCAAAGAAAGTCTGCGCTCCCAGTTAAAGGGATACAAGGATATCCATGAAAAGGCCAAAAACCATCTGAACAAGGCGGGGTACGATGAAAAGGGAATTCATGCCATGCAGAAAATGATGACCTATCTCATGATTGACGTAAAGATGATGGCCGATTCCTCTCCGTCTCATGTGGCCAAGATGCTGATTCAGGGGAGCAATATGGGAATAATAGACGCCCAGAAGCGGATTCATGAGTATAAAGGTGAGGCAAATCCAGAGGCTTTAAAGCTTATGAAGCATCTGCAGGAATTTGAAGAGAAAAACGTAGAACGGCTGAAGGAATATCTGTAACTGATAAATATCCCGCAGGGAAAGGAATGTTGGAAAACATTGGCTCCTGCGGGAGCTTTTCATTTTAAATAGTCTCTTTCGCGGCAAAATTTCTTGACACAGCAGGATAAGTGTGCTATTTGTAAGTCAAAGACCCTGCGGGCAGGTCTGCGCTTTGCTTCGGCCGGTGCTAATCGTGGGTCACTGGCGCACAGTACCGCAAAAGTCAGGTCAGTCTGACCTTGGCTCGCTGCCTTCGCGGGAATAAAATCCACATCATCGGGAGGAAGGATTATGAAGAAAACTCTGGGAAATCACAATGTAAGGCGTTTCATGGCAGCCGGCCTGGCTGTACTGTTCCTTGGCGGGTGCGGCAAAAACCCTGCCGCACCAGGGGACGGCCAGACAGGAGGCAAAGAGAAAGTCAGTCTTTATGACAGGGGGCTTGAACTTATAAACAAAATGGACAGAATGGCGGAATCCGGAGAATACGCGGAAATGATGACCTCGTCACAGGAGGTTTTGGAAGTTGTAAGGGAGATCGGGGCCGGAGACTACTCGCAGCCAAAGGCCGTTTACCAGGTAAAGATGTCAAAAGAAGTCATGGAGAACCTGTTTGATCTCTACGGCGGCCAGATGGATTCTCTGCCGGAGGAACTGAAAGAGGAGCTGAAGCACCGCATAGCCAGTTCCGTTCC
>Ga0224740_10528_pt1 | contig 10635 bp, 8 predicted proteins | sample LIM_E_Water_Bulk_FD_161634 | JGI IMG/M metagenome (GOLD analysis project Ga0224740, IMG submission 161634) | Enriched cells from gastrointestinal tract of the lab mouse from Pacific Northwest National Laboratory (PNNL), Richland, Washington... | ecosystem: Host-associated > Mammals > Digestive...
GTAGATGTATGCTTATTGAAGTGTTGTATGAAGCAATAATGAGAAAATTACGAAGTGCACAAGAAATATCTATAAGTGATACATACAAGGCAATAGATATATTATATGGATATTTACAACCATTTATAGATAAAGATAATTCCAGAAATTCAAATAAGAAATTGAAATGTATTTATTATATGTCTTTATTAGTAGATGGAGAACTTTCAGTTTATAAAGGGGATTTTGTAAATGCTGTAAAACAGTATACCAGAGTATTAAGTTTATGGAATTATATTGATGATTGTGATTGGTTTGAAGAGGGTAAAATGGAAATAATATATACTCTTTTTGCTATATTTAGAATCTTTAATTTACCAGAACAGATTGATAAATATTATTCACGATATAGAGAACTTATACAAAGGGATATAGAAGTATGTAAAAATTGTAATAATATATATGCACAGATTTATGAAGACAAATACAATGCAAAGGAATATGTGACATTTGATTTATCGGATTTAGATGAAGAGGTTAGTGTATTATATGATAATTTGATTGATCAGTTCGGTAATGCACATATACCAACATATGTTATAAATCATATTATAGATATTGATAGGCGGAACGATAATTTAGTTTTGCATAGTGTAAATATACACTCAAAAAACGAAAAAGATATTGTCCTAATTAAAGGGATATCTAAAATTATTAAAGAACAGAGAGAAGAAATAAAAAGATTTTAATAAAAGAGAAAGGCAGGGGATTAAACCTGTCTTTTTTTGATGCCAATATTATAGAGGAAAGGGGTTCAACAATGCAAGTATTAAACAGATTAAAGATGGAATTATCCAATCAAGAATATTTTACGGGTAAGTAGTATATTCAGTTCTGTTGCATAGTAATTTATTTTAGAGTGTCATAACTTAAAAGTATTGACACCAAAATCAAAATATAGTAAAATCAATACATAGAGAGGTGTCGTAACTTAGTGTCAAAAGCGAAGGGAGATTTTACTATGATTTATGGATATTCAAGAGTGTCAACGAAATGTCAGGCGAAGGATGGAAACAGTTTGGAATCACAGGAGAAAGCATTACGAGAAGCCGGGGCAACAAAAATATTTACAGATGCATTTACCGGAACAAAAACAGATCGCCCGGAATTTGATAAGCTGATAGCGGAAATAAAAGCTGGGGATACTCTCGTAGTTACGAAGCTGGATCGTTTTGCCAGAAGTATGTCACAAGGCAGTGAATTAGTATCTGAATTAATTGATAAGGGTATCAGAGTATATATTCTCAATATAGGTGTTTTAGACAATACTCCTGCATCGAAACTAATTAGGAATGTATTCTTTGCTTTTGCGGAATTTGAACGTGATATGATTGTGGAGCGAACATCAGAGGGCAAAGCTATAGCAAAGCAGAATCCAGACTTTAAAGAAGGCAGACCAAAGAAATACAGCAAGAAGCAGGTGGAACATGCAATAGGATTATTAGACAATCATTCCTATAAACAAGTTGAAGATTTAACAGGTATTAGTAAAAGTACACTAATTCGAGCAAAAAAATTAAAAATAGGGCTTGAAAAATTAGAACATGTGTGCTAGTATAATATTGACAACTGAATACTCCGTCGACGGGTATTTGTTCACTAATATTGAAATGCTGATGTGTTAAAACGCAAAAGTAGACAATAACCGTGGGATGGGGAATCTACAGGTATTTTACCACTAGGCATAAAGGCTTGGTGGTTTTTTTATTCCGAAAATCGGAAAATTCATTAGGAAAAATACAAAAAGCCGATGCTGCTAACACCGACTTTGTATATGAGTGCTGCTAACACTCGTATGTATGATTGGCACGATACACTTTGAATATCGCACAAACTTTGAATATGATTATACTGATATTTCAGAAGTACGTCAATGGGCAATTCGCCCGGCTAATCCCTAATTTGATATAGATACAACTAAATATTGACGGTATTCCAGTACCATTTGTCAAAACTGGATGGAACACAGGCTGATCCATGAAGAAATGTCTAGGGTGATTCACTAAGTATCAAAATATAAGATGAAAGGATGTAAAAAAGTACGAGCGCAGTAATTAATCGTATAGGAATTGACAGAACAGTTGTTGCAGGATTCAGAATTATTAGAATTGATTTTGAAAAATTGCAGAGGCACGAAAATGTTATCATTGACAGGGATGGGAAATCTACTTATCTATTGGAAGATGGCAGCAGTTTTAGATGGTTGAAAATTGAAGATTATAATTTATTCGGTGTAATGTGTGCCGGTACTAAGAAAACAAAGCGGATAAAACAAGATTATTCCAGAATGGATGTTGTGATAGGGAATAAGTCACAAGGTAATTTGCAAAATATGACGGTTGCGGAATATCAAAGGATGATAAAACGAATATTTCAATACCTTTATGAAGAATATGGAATCACTGTAAATCTGCAATACCTAAAATTCAGCGAAATGGAAATAAACTGTACATTTGAACTGAAGGAAGAATTTTATAAATATCACAGAGTTTTGCGGCTGATGATGTTTAATCTACCGAAAAGTTTTAAGAAGCTGGGGCAAATTTCAGGTATCAACAAAAAGGAACAGCGCATAGAATCGGAAACATTTTACCGGGGGAACTCGTCAACAGAAGTAAAAATATATGATAAGAAGAAGCATTTAGAGCAGACAATTCAATTCAGATTAGAAGAAAATATTATGAGAATTGAATTAATTCTGAAAAAGTCACAGAAAATCAAAGAAGTTTTTAAGTCAACGCTGGTATCGGATTTGACAGATGAAAAAATAAATCAATTCTATTATCAGCAATTTACCAGATTATTTGAGAAACCATATAGGAAATGGCAGATTGAAAACGGAAACCAATTAAAAAATATGATTACATATCATAAAGGAAAAAATAAGAGATATTGGAAAAGCAATCTGCTGAGGGAATGTAGTAACAAGGAACAGTTAGACCAGATCCCATTGTTATTAGATGTAAAAAATTTACTTGCACAGGCAAAGGCATTAGATAAAGATGGGCATTATCAAAGAGTGGCAAAGGGTATCTTGGAACAATGTAATTATAACGATGTTTATTTGCAAAATGATTCTGATAAAGCAGAAGAAATCATTATCAGGGTACATGAAGCATATGAGAATTATTTAAAGGGAATACGGCTTGTATCAGCGTCATATTCGGCAATATGTGGCGAGACTGCATAAAAAGATAAACCCAACAATATTTAAGCTTTTAGGGGGATTCTGGTGCGGTTTAGCATATAGAATCTTCCTAGAATAACAATAGATGAATAAAGGAGATATGTATTGCTTGAAAGAAAAAGATATTTATAGTGTAGTACCAATTTGGGAAAGATTCTTACTAACAATTAAAGAAGCATCATTATATTTCAACCTTGGTGAAAATAAGATGCACAGAATAGCAAATGAATATGTAGATTCCGATTATAAATTCGTAGTTCAAAATGGTGGACGGACTATGATAAAGCGTAAAATGTTTGAGGATTTTTTAAACCAGACCACATCAATATAGATATGGAATAAAGGCAAATATCAATGGAAAAACAGCCCTTGGTGTGGTATGATAATACTGCACTAGGGCTTCTTCATACGAAAGGAGCAGATAGCAGTAATGATTGAAAAAAGAAGGGATAAGAAAGGAAGGGTTTTAAGAAACGGAGAATGTCAGCGTAAAGATGGATTGTATCAATATGATTATGTTGATTTAGATGGTAAAGCAAAATGCCTGTACAGTTGGAAATTAGAGCCGGGTGATCCATTGCCACAGGGAAAGAGAAAATGTAAGTCGCTGAGAGAAAAAGAGCGTGAGGTACAAAGAAATATTGATGATGGAATTGTACCCTATGGCGGTCAGCTTACGGTATTGGCACTGACGAAGAAATATATTCTGCAAAAGAAAGGGGTAAGGGAATCTACACGGGCAGGATATAAAACGGTTACAAATATTCTTGAAAAGGAAGAATTTGGAGCGAAAAGAATTGACAAAGTGAAACTGTCAGATGCGAAAGAATGGCTGATTAAATTACAGGATCAGGATGGCAGAAGCTACAGTTCAATTCATACGATAAGAGGGGTGCTAAGACCGGCTTTTCAGATGGCGGTGGATGATGATTTATTGAGAAAGAACCCATTTCAATTTGAATTGGTATCGGTTATCGTAAATGACAGTGTTGCCAGAGATGCAATTACGCATGACGAGAAAAGGAAGTTTTTAGAATTTGTCAGGAATGACAAGCATTTCTGCAAATACTATGACGGCATTTATATACTGTTTTATACAGGAATGCGTATCTCTGAATTTGTAGGATTGACGATAAAAGATATTGATTTAAAGGAAAAGACAATCAACATAGACCATCAATTACAGAGAACAAGCCAGATGCAGTATATCATAGAGCCGCCGAAAACAGAAGCAGGAAACAGGGTTATACCTATGCAGGAAGAAGTTTGTGAGTGTTTCAGGCGCATTATTCAGAACCGCAGAAAACCAAAAGTAGAGCCTATGGTTGGCGGTAAGGTTGGATTTTTATATTTGGATAAGAATGAGATGCCTATGGTTGCCTTGCATTGGGAGAAATATTTTCAGCACATTGTAGAAAAATATAATAAAGTCTATAAAGTTCAAATGCCGAAGATTACGCCCCATGTATGCAGACATACATATTGTTCTCATTGTGCATCAAGCGGCATGAACCCAAAGCATTTACAGTATTTAATGGGACATTCAGATATTAGCGTTACTTTGAATACATACACTCATGTAGACTTTGATAATGTAAAGAAAGAGGTTCAAAGCCTTGAAAAAGCTGTCCTGTAAATTTATTAAGGCAAGGTTGTTTTACAGAGATTTTTACAGAGAATGACCATTAAGATATGTGGCAGATCGTGTCAAATCATGAAAAATCAGATGAAAGCGGTATGCCACATAAAACACTGAAACCCTTGAAAATACAGCAAAATCAAGCATTTACGGAGGTTTTAGCAACATGATAAAAATTTTATTCGTCTGCCACGGCAACATCTGCCGCAGTACCATGGCCGAGAGCGTCATGACATACATGGCTGCCCAGCACGGCCTTTCAAATCTCATCCAGGCAGCTTCCGCAGCCACCAGCCGGGAAGAAATCGGCAGCCCGCCCCACCCCGGCACAGTGAGAAAGCTGCGTGAGGTTGGGATACCGGTCATTCCCCACCGGGCAGTCCAGATGACCAGAAAAGATTATGAAAAATATGATTACATTATTGGCATGGACCAGCGGAATATATGCAATATGCAGAGAATAACGGGCGGGGATCCGGAGGGCAAATTTTATAAGCTGTTAGCATTTGCAGACAATGACAGAGATATTGCAGATCCCTGGTATACGGGGAATTTTGACAAGACATATGAAGATATCGTGGAGGGATGTAAAGCTTTCATTGATAAAGTTAGCGAACTGACAGTTTAATATTCCATAAGCGTGTTAAAAATGCTTTCCGTCAGATGTGTGCCACAAATTTTGATGTGCATCTAACGGCAAGCATTTTTCAAACACGCTTATGGGATACCGCCTATACTTGCCCATGTTTATCTAAACTGTTCATAATTGACCGGAATATACACTGTCAGGCAGACATTCGTCTGCCTGAAATCCGTTGTTTCATGCCTTATATCCATTTCCACACACAGTTTTTACTGCCAGTTCCATGGCGGATACCACTTGATCGCACCATGAGTCAAAGGCAGGATCTTCCTTCTGGCATTCGGGGTGGGAGAGCACGTAGGAAAGGGTATCCCGGATTCCCTGGTCGGCCCGGACTGTGGCAGTAAAGCCAGGAACCAGCCTTTTTAGTTTCCTGTTGTCAAAGACCACAGTATTGGCCTTATCGCCTAGAAGGCTTCCCCTGAAATCGTAGTTGCTGCATGCATCCAGAAATTCAGAAGAGACATGGAGGGCGTTTAGTTTCACACCCAGGGCGTCCGCAATAATCTGGTAAATCTGGTTCCAGGTAAGGGATTCATCGGAAGTGATCTGGACAGCTTCCCCGATTGCATGGATATTGCCGACAAGTCCTGCGAACCCTTTTGCAAAATCAGTGCTGTGGGTAAGGGTCCATAAAGAAGTGCCATCGCCATGGATGATAACAGCTTTGCCTTCCAGCATCCGCCTGATGACGGCATAACTGCCGTTTGCGCCGTGTACCCCTACCGGCACGGAACGCTCGCTGTAGGTGTGGCTGGGGCGCACAATTGTGACAGGAAACCCTTCTTCCCGGTACAGCTTCATCAAGAATTCTTCCCCGGCAATTTTGTTCCGGGAATATTCCCAGTAAGGGTTAGCAAGCGGGGTACCCTCGCTGATGCGGTGATCAGAAGCAGGTTTCTGGTAAGCGGAGGCTGAACTGATATAGATAAACTGCCTGGTTCTGCCGGAGAATAACCGGTGATCCCGCTGCAGCTGTTCCGGGGTAAATGCAATGAAGTCAGCCACAGCGTCGAACGCCAGATCCTTTATAAGCTCCCGGACCGTATTCTCGTCATTTATATCTGCTTTTAATTCCACAATACTGCCGCACAGGCCGCTGTTGCGGCTGCCTCTGTTGATCAGATAAAGGGTGTGGCCCTGGGACAACAATAGCTTTGAGACTGCCATGCTGATGGTACCCGTTCCCCCGATAAAAAGTATTTTCATATTCCCTCATTTCTGCGCTGCTTTTAGTCGTTTGGCATCCTGCCGCCAGAGCGCGCGCCGGGGCAGAATCTTGTAATTGTTATGTTAGAGCGTGTTTGAAAATTCATGCCAGCCATCTGCACGCCCCGCTTTGCGGCCTCTTTGAGTCAAATTCAGGTTACATAGCCCGCTATGGGCCCTTCATTTTACCCAAATCTCCCACAAATTGTGACATACATCTGGCAGAAAGCAATTTTCAAACATGCTCTAGAGATCCCGCCGCAGACAACAGGGCAGCAGCCAAATGTCTGCAGGCAGTCACCGGGCCCGTTGCCTGTGGGAACAAAACCCGCTTTTGGATAGAATCATTATACTTTTTATGGCAGCCTGTGTCCAGTAAGCGCGTGTGGAAAAGTGTTTTGCCTGCCTGGAGCGTGTTTGAAAATTCATTTCCTCAATCTGCACGCCCCGCTTTGCATGATATTTGCGTCAAATTCGGTCAACGCAGCCCGCTACGCCTCCCTCATTTGGCAGAGCATTCATGCTCTTAGTCTCCCACAAACTGTGACATACATCTCAAGGAAAGCAATTTTCAAACACGCTCTGGGACATGCAGCCGCAATTTGGAAAGCGTTTTCTTGCACCTGCTTCCAAATTTCAGCACAATTGATATTGTAAATTGCAGGAAAAAAAGATATAATTATCATATTATTCAGAATAAATTGAAGGAGGCTTTTACCAATGAATGATCAAAGGAGCTTTAAAAGGAGCATAAAATGTTTGTTTTTGTTACTTTGCGGTATTTTTGCAGTGGCGGAAATCACAGCAATTATGGGGATACTTGGGATAGGAAATAAAGTATTTCAGATTTCTTTTCATCTAATTATTCTTTTAGTACTTATTGTGCTTTTCGTTCTCGGATACCGGTATCTGGCAGAACGTTTTGTGGATCCGCTGCTTGAGATGGATATTGCTGTAAAAGCTCTTGCAAAAGGTGATTTGAGCGTGAAGGTCACCTATGAGTCAGACAATGAACTGGGCAGGCTCTCGGGAAGCCTTAGGCAGACTACCAATATGCTGACAGCGCTGCTGAAAGACGTGACAAGGATCCTGGAAGCTTTCCGGCAGGGAGATTTTAACGTGCGCAGTGAGCATCCGGAAGCATACATAGGGGATTTCAGGATCCTTCTTGACGGCCTTGTGGCGTTGGTGAAGGGCTTTAGCGATACCATGAGAAATATAGACAATGCGGCAGATCAGGTGGCGGAAGGGTCTAACGACCTTGCAGTGAGCTCCCAGGATCTTGCACAGGGTGCGACGGACCAGGCAGCATCAGTGGAAGAACTGATAGCCACTGTCACAGAGGTTACAAATCAGGTTCAGGAAAATACGAAAACTACAGATAAAGCCCATGACAATGCGAAGTTGATCGGCCAGCAGGCAAAGATAAGCCAAGTCAAGATGAGAGAACTGACAGAAGCCATGGAGACCATCAAGGAAACTTCCAGCGAGATAGGCAAGATTATCGTAGACATAGAAGAAATTGCATCACAGACCAATCTGCTTTCCTTAAATGCAGCAATTGAAGCGGCTAGGGCAGGAGAAGCAGGAAAAGGTTTTGCAGTAGTGGCGGATCAGATTAGAAAGCTTGCGGAGGACAGTGCAAGTTCGGCAGTTACCACTAAGGAACTGATTGACAAATCTATCCGTGAAGTGCAAAAAGGAAATGAAATAACGGAAGAGACAGCAGAATCTCTCAACAACGTGCTCAATGAACTGGACAATATCGTACTGGCTGTAGCCAATATCCGTTTAGCTTCCGACAAGCAGGCTGTTTCAGTTAAAGAAATAGAAAAAGGCTTTGAAGCCATTGGCGGAGTAGTGCAGAACAATTCAGCAGCAGCCGAAGAAACTTCCGCTACCAGTGAGGAATTGTCCGCACAGGCAGCCGCATTGAAGAACATGGTGGAAAAATTCAAGCTCCGTGTGGATTAAGAGTGGGCGCATGAATAGAAGGCCGGTTAAAGGCTTTGCATAAAGTATACCGGAGGCTCCTGCCGGCAGAATCGGCCTGCTGCATAAATACAGACGCAGTAATTCTGCCAGCGGTATCTGCGTTCTATAATGGTGCACAAAGGATTGTATCTTAGTCAGCGGTATCTGCGCACTGCAAACATGCACAGCAGGGTCTGTACCGCCTGGCTGGCCAGAAGCCCCCACAGGTAACCGTGGATGCCCCACAGGGGGATACCGAAAAAGACAAATCCAAGCCGTACCAAAAGACTTAACATACTGTAAACGAAAGTAAGTCCGGTTTTGCCAAGACCGTTGAGAATACTGTTCAGAGTGCTTGCAATGTACATCAGCGGGCAGAGAAAGCTGAGGACGATAATGAAATCTCCGGCAAGGCTGCTCTGATAGAGGGCATTTCCGAGGAACTTTCCGGTACATAAGAAAAATGAAGTACATATAATACCTAAAAGAAAGCCGTAGCGTATAGATTTATGCACGGCTTTTTTGATTGTGCCAATGTTGTCGGCGGCATCCGCTTCCGATACGATTGGAAGCAGAAGCACACAGATGGAGTTTGTGATGGCGCCGGGAAATAAAATAAGGGGAAGGGACATTCCCGTAAGAACCCCGTAGATGCCCAGCGCAGCCGCATTGTCATAACCGTAGTGCATCAGCCTGTTTGGAATGAAGATGGCTTCGATACTCTGTAAGAAGTTGATGATGATCCTGTTTAAAGATAAGGGGATGGCCAGCCGCAAAAGCCGTCTTCCGGCTTCAATAAATGCTGGGAGATTTTTAGGCAGCAGCAGCCCGTAGTTTTTAGGAATTACATTTGCAAAATGAGCCCGTACTGCCACCAGGGAAACCAGCATGGAGGCGCTTTCCCCAATCACCAGCCCTACGACCGCAAAGCTGATGGTAGGAGTCATATTGTTTTTCTGGCAGAAATAATAAATCAGATAGACACTGCCTACCCGTATGATTTGTTCCGACAACTGGCACAGGGCAGGGACGGTGGTCTGCCGTATGCCATAAAAGTAACCGTTAATACAGGAGTGAACGGTTGCCATGGGAATGGAAAGGGCGATTATGCGCAGCAGCGGGGCAGTGCGTGCCTCCAACAGAAAGTAAAGGGCAATTTCATCGGCAAAACAGTATATTCCTAAGGCGCATAAAATGGAAACTGCCATGGACAGCACAAATCCGGTGGACAAGTGCAGGGCTGACGATTTATAGTCTTTGGTAATTGTTTCATTTGCAACATATTTGGATATGGCCGTCTGCATTCCGGCAACTGTCAGGGAAAAGGACAGGGCCAGAACCGGGGAGATCAACTGGTAGATGCCCATGCCTTCCGCCCCGAACAGGCGGGAGAGGAAAATCCGGTAGAAGAATCCGATAAAACGGCTTGCAAAGCCGGTAAGAGTCAGGATGATGGTTCCTGTTATGAGAGGACTGTGTTTGCGTGTTCGAATCATATTTTGCCACCATTTTTGTTACATTTCACAGTTATTGATAAATATATGCCGTCCTTCTCATTGACAGAACAGGACAGAAATGTTATAGTTATCATTACAAATCATAGTAAACATATAGGAATAATGAAAGGAGCCCTTTATGGATAAAGTCATATATTTGGATAATGCAGCAACTACCCGGATGCTGCCGGAGGTGGTGGAAGGCATGATTCCATATTTTACAGAGCATTACGGCAATGCAAGCAGCATTTACCGTCTGGGGCAGGAGAGCCGGAAGGCGGTTTCCAGGGCACGGGAGATAATTGCAGAAAGCATCCATGCTGACGCATCCGAAATTTATTTTACGGGAAGCGGTTCCGAGGCGGATAACTGGGCGCTTATAGAGGCGGCCCGCAGCTATGCGTCTAAGGGGAAACACATTATTACGTCAGCTATTGAGCATCATGCA
>Ga0224740_10530_pt1 | contig 10629 bp, 7 predicted proteins | sample LIM_E_Water_Bulk_FD_161634 | JGI IMG/M metagenome (GOLD analysis project Ga0224740, IMG submission 161634) | Enriched cells from gastrointestinal tract of the lab mouse from Pacific Northwest National Laboratory (PNNL), Richland, Washington... | ecosystem: Host-associated > Mammals > Digestive...
AATATCAGCTTTGGGAAGAATTTTCAGACAATAGAAGCCATAATATTATGGTGGAACATATTGATGAAAATAAAGTATATTCTTATCGACTGCGTGCAAAAGCGGAACAGACAACAGACGCGTTTACAAATGAAAAATATTATCCTACTAGTGACTTTTCAAATGAGGTAATTGGAGATGCATCCACATGGGAAGAAGGCTCAGAAGAAGAAACTAGTTCAGAAGAAGAAAGCAGTGGAGAAGAAGAATCAAGTTCAACTGAAGAAAGCGAAACACAGGAGGAATCGGGTGAAGAAAATATAGCAGAGGGACTTTACATATCAGGATTAAAAACGAAAGTATACACTGGAAGCCCAATAAAACAAGATATTAAACTGTATTATAACCGAATACTTCTAAAGGAAGGGATAGATTATACATTATCTTATAAAAATAATATTAATGCAGGAACGGCTGTATTAATAATAAAAGCAAAAGGTAATTTGGTAGGCACTGTTAGTAGAAATTTTACAATCAAACCAAAGGAAATATCGGATAATGATGTAGTTATTGAGGAATCTGTATATACCAATGATAGTAACATACACAAACAAGCACCTAAAGTATCTTATCAAGGGAAACGATTAAAAGAAAAGAAAGATTTTGAGGTTACAGATTATAGCACAGGGGATTACAGATCCACAGGCATATATACAGTAAAAATTAAAGGGATTGGGAATTTTAAGGGAAGTTCTGACAGCGCAAAAATTATAATTGCAGATAAAAGCAAGAGTATCAACAATGTGACGCTGGCAAAAATTCCAACACAAGAATACCGATATGGAGAAAAAGTGGAGATTTCAGATGAATTTATTCGTGTAACACTGAATAAGACAATGCTGCAAAAGGATGTAGACTATACAGTAAGTTATGCAAATAATTTAAACCCTGGGAACGCAACATTAATTGTTAAGGGTATTGGAGAATATGTTGGAAGTAAGGCATTTTCTTTTCGTATTAAACGAAGTCCTGCAAATATTACGAATCGAATGGTAGTGAATCAAAGTGAATTAACGTTCGCAGAGATTACAAAGGGTGGTGCAAAACCTGAACCATTGTTGGTATCAAATGGCGATACATTAGTAAAAGGTGTAGACTATACAATAAGTTATAAAAATAATAAAAAAGTTGGTGCAAATGCTTGGATTACCATAAAAGGAAAAGGTAATTATAAAGGAACACTTTCACTACCTTTTACTGTTACAACGAAGTCACTTGAGAGTACAGATATTAGTATTCGTGTGCCGGATATGCCATATACAGGGCGTGCAAATAAATATCAAAGTAAACCCATTATTACCGATAAAGACGGAAAGAAACTTATTTTAAACAAAGACTATACAATCGATGGTTATAGTGCAGAAGGGCTGTCATTAGGGAAATGGAGTAATCCTGAAAATAATACAAAAATAACGGTTACGATAAGTGGTAAAGGCTATTATACAGGAGAAGCAACAGCAGTCTATTATGTAAAAGGAATGAAATTTTCTACAGCCAATATAAAAATATCTCCTAAATCATATACTGGAAAAGAAGTGAAAATAGGGGCACAAGATATTTCTTCTGCAACAATAAAATCAGGAAAGATAAAGAAAGAATTAGTTTTAGGAAAGGATTATGAGATTGTTTCTTATCAAAATAATATCAAGAAAGGGACGGCAACTGTCGTATTTCGTGGAAAAGGTGAATATGCAGGTGATAAAGTGGTAAAATTCAAAATAAAGTCTACCAATATTATAAGATAGCAATCCATAATAATAAATAATTATGCTTATTTAATGGCAATTGATAAATATGGGGCTGTTGCATTAAGGAAAACATATACAAGATATTATAACACGAGGGTGTAAATAATTTTGTGTCTTTAGATTTTCTCCTTGGAAGATTTTTGCCAACTGTAATTAACCGGAAACCCAGCATTTATAATGGTTCGTGGGCTCCGCCCACACCCGGCCTCTGGAATAAGGTGGAAGGGCAAAGACACAAAATTAAAAACACTACCTATAACACTGAACTGCGTTTTACTCTATATTTTGTATAATCAAAGTTTAATGTGACAGCCACATATTTTGTTTTTCTGATATAATGATTATCATTAAAATCCAGCAATTTACGCATTTTCATTCTTTATTGGCTGCAAATTTAGTTTTACGACTATGGGTTCTATATATTATTGGTAAATTTTAACGTTCACCAGTTTAATTGCCTAAATCAATTGTAATTGCATAATTTTCCAGAACTTCATCTGAATCTGGAATCTTGCTTCCGTCTGCATTCCGCTCAACGCGTACAGGAATCAATGTTAGTGTTGGAGATGATGCGTCAAATCCTATAATTTCCAAATCCTGTGAAAAGGTAGTAATTCCGTTAGCTTCATGATACTCTAATTCCGAACATCCAGCAGAGCGCATCTACTCAGCATTGCTAAGTCGCTTTCCAGATGCATCTTCTAGAATATAATCGCCCCACTGGAGAATCTTTACCATGTTTTCGTTGCGTACTTCCCAATCCAAATGCAGATTGATTACCGAGGGAGAAACAGTTACATGATAAGAAGTAATTTGTCCAAAATCCAGACCAGACACAGCTCCAGTATTTTGTGGCGCAGTACCAAGTTTATCGGATTCCACTGTGAATGAATAGTCCGATTTGCTGCTTGGGGAAGTATACACGCCTACTTTAATATTTATGACTTCTGTGTCAGATTTTTGCAGTTCTTGGTTCAGTATGGAAACCTTGCACTCATAAATACCACTGCCTTCTTCTGTTTCAACAACATATTCAAGACGGCTGTCAATGCCATTGATATACATGATCACTTAAATCAAAGTAATCATTTTGGGGGCGTGCCCAAAACATTAGGGTAGAACAGTCATAGTAAACGTCTGTAACTTGAAAGAGTGGCGATTCTTGTGTGTTAATGTTGGTGGTTTCCAATTCTGCAATGGATTCCATAATAATTGCTCCGGATGATTCTTCGCTGCGAATAATGGATTCCTCTGCTGTTTGGGCGTTGATTCCTAGTTCGTTAAGCCAGTTTTGAAAAACCGGCAGATTGGAAGCCGCCACGGTACTTCCAGCCAAAACCAGACAGGCGGCAATTGGCAGCAATACCTTAAATTTTTTTTGTTTTCTTTTCTTCGTTTTATTTAGTTTGGGATTCATCTGTGCACAAACCTCCTTGGACATAATTTGTTGAAATCTTTTTGGCGTTTTGGGAAAGCTTCTGTTTAATTCTGCTGCAATATCTTCGTAGTCAGTTTTCATAATTTTTCTCCTTCTTATAATGTCTGCTTTCCATAATACAGCGAAGGGCTTTGCGTGCGCGGCTTAGGCGGCTCTTGACAGTTCCAGTTGGAATGCGTATGATTTTGGCAATTTCCTGAATAGAATAACCCTCGATATAATACAGAACAAGGGTTAGGCGCAGTTCTTTTTTAGTTTGCTAAGTGCATCATATAATTCCGAATAATCGCTGTGGCTATAATCTGCATTATCCGGTTCTGCCAGTATAGAAATGGTTTTTTCCCTCTTTTTTAGTAAGCCGTAGCATTCGTGGATTAATATTCTAGTCAGCCAAGTCTTCGCATATGCGTCCTGCCGTAGCGTGTCTAATTTGCTTAAGCCTATAGCGATCGCCTCCTGCACGGCATCTTCACAGTCAGCATCGTTTTTTAAAATACTTTTGGATATACGATAAAGACTGTCTGTTGAAGAAAGCACAACATTTGCAAATGCTTCTTTATCCATTATTTCATCTCCTTTCCTCTTTGGATTTCAATTATTAGAGAAATAAGAAGTCAAAAAAGTTCCCGAAAATATTTTTAAAACCATTTTATTGCAAATTTCCTGTATTGAAAATACATTTTCAGCATGATAATATAAGGATAGTTATAATTGAGTTACTTTTCACCCCCATGCCAAAGTACTTAACTTGACCCACAAGTCTTAAAACAGGTAATTTTGCACAAAATTAAGCTAACTTCCTGTTCGCAATTATGCTTACATTAATTATGGAAGAAATAAAATCAGCAAAATATATTTTTATAACCATAATTGTGCAAATTTACAAATGTGGGTCAAGTTAAGGCCAAAGTAGTGGGAATCATGCGCCAAAATGCTAAAAGCTTTCGCTTTTTTTCTTTAGCACTTTGTGTGCAAAATCTGTTATAATTCACACCTCAGTAACATATAAGCTAATAAAAACTGGCATGAGTGTGAATTGTAACATAATTGAAAGAAATGAGGAATCGAATGAATAAAGAGCAAAATAACACAGAACATACATTAGCAACCGAGCAGGGGACTTTGGTATATACTGTAAATCATAATAAAATTTCTATTAAGCGCTACCGTGGCATGGCAGAGAATATCACAGTTCCGGATATTATCGACGCAATGCCAGTTACAGGGATTGAGCGGAAAGCGTTTCTAAGCTGCAAAACGCTAAAGGAAATTCAACTCCCTGAATCGGTAGAAGAAATCGGTGATTGGGCATTTGCACATGCGGAGTCGCTGCGGACAATTATACTGCCTGCTGTAGTTCCTGTGCGCGGAAAGGAGCTTTTCCTTGGCTGCAAGCGATTGAAGGAGATATTTTTTGGCAAAGACAATCTCGAAGAGAACAGAAAGCTTGGTTTAGGACGGATGATGGCAATGGCAGTGACGGTATTGCACGATTATTTTTTGTTCGATCCGCAGGAGATCGGCAGTGATGCTTGGGTGAAACGGTGGGATGAAAAGCTTTTGGGGCTTGTGCGGCTGGATGACCTTGATGGTTTTGAAGAACTGTGGACGTGTGGCGAGGAGGATTATGAGGGAAAGGATTACGATATTAAATCATATCCTGTGGAAAAGCGCAAAATGAAACTGCGAATAGTGTATTTCCGCTTGCTGCATCCCTATAAATTGTCACAGATGGCACAGGAGGAATTGAAACAGTACCTACGCAGTCATACAAAGGGAACTGCGGAGCCGGAAGCATGGGATATTATTATTGAGGAACATAGCGAAGCATTGGCGTATTACAAAATTTTTGCGGAAGCTGGCTGCATCAACAATGAAAATTTTGATGCGCTTTTAGCAGATATGGCAAAGGTCGGCGCAGAGGCCAAAGCGTATCTTTTGCGCTATCAGGAGGAACATATGGAGAAAAAAGATGCTTTTGCAGCATTTGCATTGGATTGGTAGTGAAAATTAGGAAAAAGGAATGTTAAAATTATGAAAAAAGTGCTGTCAGTTTACCTAAAACCTTATTATGGGCGGATGACGATTGGCTTTTTCATTAAGTTTATCGGTACGATTTTGGATTTGTGGCTGCCTTGGATTTTGGCATATATGATTGACACCATAATTCCGCAGCAGAAACGGGACAGGATTTATTTTTGGGGTCTGGCAATGTTGGTGTGTTCTGTTTTAGCGCTTGTGTTAAGCGTACTAGCAAACCGTATGGCATCAAAAGTGGCAAGCGATGTGACAGAAACGCTGCGGCATGATTTGTTTGCGCGGATTATGGGGTTGTCAAATGCGCAGACAGATAGTCTTACCAAACCTTCACTGATTGCAAGACTTACAACAGATACCTATAATGTACATCAAATGCTTGGCAGGATACAACGCATTGGCGTGCGTGCACCGATTTTGGTTATTGGCGGCGTTGTAGTTACACTAACGCTTGATCCTGTGCTGACGCTGGTGCTGCTTTCAGTAATGCCGGCGATTATTTTTGTCACCTATTATTTTTCTAAGAAAAGTATACCCATGTACACAGCCTTGCAGGTGTCTGTTGATCGTTTTGTGCGCTTGCTGCGGGAGGATATTGCAGGAATCCGTGTAATCAAGGCGCTGTCTAAAATGGATTACGAGAAAGAAAAGTATGACAAAATCAATCAGGAAGTCGTGAATCACGAAAAAAAAGCAAATGTTACAATGGCGGTGGTAAATCCTAGCATGAATATGTTTTTAAACCTTGGTCTGGTGTTTGTTGTTATGGTCGGTGCTTATCGTGTGGATAAAGGTTATTCCGAAGTTGGTAAAATTCTTGCATTTCTTACATATTTTACGATTATTCTAAATGCAATGATAAATATCTCTAAAATGTTTGTAATTATTTCCAAGGCAGTCGCATCTGCAAACCGCATTGCACAGGTAATGGATGTGCCAGAGGATCTACTTTTACAAGTTTGTGAAAGGCTGGCAGAGGACAGCGCATATATCTGCTTCGATCATGTAACCTTTTCCTATAATAAAACAGAACCCAATTTAGAAGACATTAGTTTTTCCTTGCAAAAAGGGGAAACACTTGGGATTATCGGCGCAACGGGTGCTGGAAAAAGTACGATTGCGGCATTATTAATGCGCTTTTATGATACCGATCACGGAAATATTTATATTGATGGTGAAAATATCCGAGCGATTCCAATAGAAACATTACGGCAGAAGTTTGGTGTTGTATTTCAGAATGATACAATTTTTGAGGAATCTATTGCGGAGAATGTGCGCATGGGACGGACACTTTCAGAAGAAGCTGTACAGGAGGCGGTTGTGCACGCAAAGGCACAGGAGTTTGTCGAGGAGGAGGGGCGTGGGTATGAAAATCTTATTTATATCCGCGGCGCTAATTTAAGCGGCGGGCAGAAACAGCGGATATTGATAGCGCGGGCACTAGCGGCGAAACCGGATATTTTAGTGCTGGATGATGCGTCAAGTGCGCTTGACTACAAAACGGATGCTGCCCTGCGCCATGAGCTAACACAATATTTTACAGATTCTACCAAAATTATTATTGCGCAGCGGATTAGTTCGATTATGCATGCAGATGCAGTCATGGTGCTTGAGGAAGGTCGCATAATCGGCTATGGAACACATGAAACACTTCTGGAAACGTGCGCGGTTTATCGTGAAATTAGAGAATCACAGATGCAGGAAATGTAATATCTAAGGAACTGTTCAGAAATTACTTGGGACAAGTACGCCGTATAAATGTTCCTATGCAAATTACTTTGTAATTAGAAGAAAATCGCTGGTATAGGAGGCAAAGGCATAAAGAGCAATGCCTTATGTCAAGATTATCTGATGCCGCAGATGGGCATTTAGACAAGTAATTGTCATGAGTAATTTATTAACAGTTCCTAAGGAATTGTCAAAAAATAACTTGTTAATTTGACGCCATATCAATGTTCAGATACAAAGAAGATAATTGCAGGCGTAGCGGGCTAAGTCAAGATTATCTGATGCCGCAGATGGACATTGATACAAGTCAAATGGATGCGTTATTTATTAACAGTTCCTAAGTATCACAAATGCAGGGCGCGGTGGCGAATACGGTATATTACAAAACGTAGTACTATCGCGAAAGACAGGTGTATATTACTCGATTATAAAAGCAATGCTGTACGATTACTTAGGCGATTATAAAAGCAATGCTGTACGATTACTTAGGCGATTATAAATTGCAACAATTTCTTAGAAAAATTCTGATAAATACAGAAAATTAGCAAGGCTGTGCGTGTGATGTTTAATAGCTGGAGTAATAGTAATAAAGGGGAGGGATTGGAGTGACAAAAAGGATGTCAAAACAGCAAAGTGCAGAGGGAAAGCCGAAAAACCGCAAGGGGACAATGCTGCGTCTTGCACGCTATATGATGCAGTATAAATATTTACTGTTGCTTGCATTTGGATTGACAATCGCAAGCAATCTATTGGCGCTTGTTGGACCGATGCTGTCAGGATATGCAATAGATGCGATTGAAGCGGGAGCCGGCAGGGTAAATTTTAGGCAGGTTTTTTATTATGCAGGCTGGATGGTGGTGTTTTATCTGATTTCTTCGGTTTTATCGTATCTGCTTGCCGTATTAATGATTTCGATTAGCCGCAAAGTGGTGTATCAGATGCGCAAGGATGTGTTTGCGCATTTAATGGAACTACCTGTAAGCTATTTTGACCTGAATCAAACGGGAGATATTATCAGTCGGATATCGTATGATATTGACACTGTAAATGCATCGCTTTCCAATGATTTAGTGCAAATTTTTACAACGTTGATAACGGTTTTTGGGGCACTTGGCATGATGCTTGTGATATCGCCGCGGCTTGTACTGATTTTTGGCGTAACAGTGCCGCTTGCGATTGCGCTGACAAAGTTTTTAACTGGAAAGACACGTCCACTGTTTCGGCAGCGTTCCTGCAGGCTCGGTGAACTAAATGGTTTTGTGGAGGAAATGGTATCAGGACAGAAAACACTCAAAGCGTACCACCAAGAGGAAAATACGATTTATAAATTTGACAGGAAAAATAAAGAAGCAGTGGATGCATATTATAGAGCGGAATATTATGGAAGTGTAGTAGGGCCTGCGGTAAATTTTATTAACAATTTGTCGCTGACGTTGGTGAGTGTGTTCGGTGCGCTGTTATTTCTTGCTGGTCAGATGAGCGTCGGCAGTATTTCCTCTTTTATTCTGTATTCCAGAAAATTTTCAGGGCCGATTAATGAGGCGGCAAATATTATGAGTGAATTACAGTCGGCATTGGCAGCAGCAGAGCGCGTGTTTCGTATGATTGACGAGCAGGCGGAAGCGCCAGACAGCGAAAATGCGCAGGAGCTAATGCAGGTTTCTGGTGATGTTTTATTGGATCATATTTATTTTGGCTATACAAAGGAGAGGCAGATTATCAAGGATTTAACGCTGCACGCGCAGCCTGGCAGATTGGTGGCGATTGTAGGGCCGACTGGTGCGGGAAAAACAACGCTGATAAACCTTTTAATGCGGTTTTATGATGTGGACAGTGGAATAATATCGGTAGATAACCACCCTGTTAATGCGATTACGCGCACAAGCCTGCGCAAAGCATATGCAATGGTATTACAGGATACATGGCTGTTTGAGGGGACAATTTTTGAAAATATTGCCTATGGAAGAACAGATGGAACTAAAAATGCGGCGACGTTGGAGGAAGTGATTGCCGCCGCTAAAGCAGCAAAAATTCATTCCTATATCCAACGTCTGCCGCAAGGATATGAATCCATACTGACAGATGACGGCACTAATATTTCCAAAGGTCAGAAACAGCTTTTAACGATAGCGCGTGCAATGCTGTTAGAATCTCATATGTTGATATTGGACGAAGCAACCTCTAATGTTGATACGCGGACAGAACAGCAGATACAGCAGGCAATGCGTAAATTAATGGAACATAAGACCTGCTTTGTAATCGCTCACCGTCTTTCAACAATTCAAAACGCAGATGTAATCCTTGTAATTGACCACGGTGAAGTGGTAGAACAGGGTACGCATCAATCGCTTATGGCACAGAAAGGATTTTACTATCGTCTCTATCGGGCACAGTTTGAATAAATGCGCAGGGGATTACTGATACAAACCTACGAGGTAATCGACGACTGCCTCACGGATTTGCCCCTGTGCCATATAGCCCTCGCCATAGGTTTCTTTCATATTGGTTACATAGTCTTCGCCATTGCTTTCCGTAAGTTCCGCATAATGAGCTTCCATATCCAGTGTTAATCCAGCTTTTTCAAAAATTGCCTGATATACAAGATGCTCTTTAGTGGCTTCCTTTGCACGGGTATTTAGTTCCAGTTCATATTTTAGCTCGTCCGAAATCGAATCGTCGCGCAAATCCCATAAATTTTCAAAAGCAGTCATATTGGAGGAAGCAAACATCTGCTGGTAGTAGGAAAGCATATTTTCATCATCATGCTTTGTAACTGCCTTTACTGCTTTTAAGTAATCCTTCGGATAAGCGGTAACCGAAGAATTTTCTATAATGTAATTTGTTAAAAAATCTTCTAAATGTTCCTTATAGAATTTGTCCTCAATTTTAGCACGATATTCTGCAGCAGTAGAAACTTCTTCGGTTTCGGCAAGGTTCTCAGCGACAAATGTATCAGTAAGTTCTGGCGTTTTCTGAATGCCGTGGATAGTAACTGCAAAGATGGCATCCTTGCCGTCAACCGCTTCATCACCATAATCTTCCGGGAATGTTGCTTCGACAGTAATCTCCTCGCCCGGCTTATGTCCGATAAGTTGTTGTTCAAAGTCATCAATAAGAGAACCAGAACCGATTGTCAAATCGTATCCAGCACCATTACTGTTGCCACCTTCAAATTCTACGCCGTCAATAGTGCCTACATAATCAATATTGACTACATCACCGTCTGCAATGGTAAGGCTTTCGTCGGTGCTTAATTCTTTGTGCTGTTCTAAAACGGATTCAATTTCTTTATCGACTTCCTCTGCGGTTGCCTTTACTTCGTCCGCAGGCACGGAAATATTCTCAAAATCAACAAGATTTAACACAGAAGCGGCATCTACACCGTTAATTTTGCCATCCGCAGTCAGTCCTTCACTGTAGTCTGCACTGGAGGTCGTGCGGATTGCTGACAGATAAATCTGTTTGCCAATCGCAAATACAATCACTAGTAAAATTGCTGCTGCAATGGTGTATCCGACGATTTTAACGGTACGTTTTTGACGCCGACTCTTTGCGACCTCCTTTTTGCGTTCCTCGCGCTTTGCTTTGCTTTTGCTGATTTCAGAAGCTTCTTCACCTTTATTTTTTGTCTTAATTTTT
>Ga0224740_10435_pt1 | contig 10626 bp, 10 predicted proteins | sample LIM_E_Water_Bulk_FD_161634 | JGI IMG/M metagenome (GOLD analysis project Ga0224740, IMG submission 161634) | Enriched cells from gastrointestinal tract of the lab mouse from Pacific Northwest National Laboratory (PNNL), Richland, Washington... | ecosystem: Host-associated > Mammals > Digestive...
TTCCCAGACCACTTCCGGCAAAAAACCGAGACCATAAACTGTCCGGCAACCATTCCGGCGAGAAGGAATGTCATGTTGCCCCTGACTGGCTTTTGATTTACCGAGTCAATGATGATGAATTATATCTTGTCCGTACTGGTACACATGCCGATTTGCTCAATATGTAATAATCATGGTCCCAGCTTGCCGGACTTTCCCGATTTCAAATCGGGAAACTGGCACCAATATTGTTGTAAGAGGCAGCATGCGTTATCCAAAAAATATTTTCATCACTGGAAATATTGTGCGCTCCTTGGCACATGCCAAATGCTGAAACACTGGAAGCAATGGCGGAAAGTACAGAATATAAAATTCATAAAAACACTGTAAAATTCCAATCTTTTCTGCTATAATATTTTTAACGATTTTCCCCTGTAAAAACAGGAAATTTTATTTCGATACGGTTTCGGCAGATTTCATGACATTTGGGAATTAAATTCCTAAATTTGTTAAATATTTTCAGGGAAGATGCCGATATCCATAATAGAAAAAACCAAGGAGGGTGATATTATGAGCGTAAATGGAATTACCGGTGCTAGTAATACGTATAGTGCTTACACTACACAAGCACAAACCAAGAACACCGAAGCCAAGACAGAAGCCAATGCAGCCGCTAAGGAAGACAAAACTACCCAGGATACTGGTGCAGTTTATGAGCCTTCCAAAGATGCTGCCACATCTGCAACCAAAAAGTACAAACCTGACGCAGATATGATTGCAAAACTGAAAGCTGATACAGACGCCAGAGTTTCCCAGATGAAGAGCCTTGTTGAAAAACTGCTCTTAAAGCAGGGCGATACCTATGGAAAGGCCAACGATATCTGGAGCGTACTCTCAAGCGGTAACTTCACTGTTGACGCTGCAACCAAAGCACAGGCACAGAAAGACATTGCAGAGGATGGATATTGGGGTGTTTCCCAGACTTCCCAGCGTATTCTGGACTTTGCCACCGCTTTAACAGGTGGTGATCCCAGCAAAATTGAGAAAATGCGTTCTGCATTCTTAAAAGGTTATGAGAAAGCTGAGAAAACATGGGGAGGAAAACTTCCTGAAATTTCCAAGCAGACTTATGACGCTGTACTTAAAGGCTTCGACAAGATGGCTGAAGATGCCGGTATCAAAACAGAAGCTTAAGTCACACAGACAACTCCAAAAGGCTCAAAACCTGTGAAAGGTTTTGAGCCTTTTTCACTTAATAAGCCAGTTGTAAAACCATTCAGGGTTTGTCTGGTTTTATTTACCCGTCCGGGTCATCTTATCTACCAGGTTTTCTTTCGGGCTTTTCTCCGGTTCAATTCCCGCCGCCCTTTTAAAAAGGGCAGTAAAAAATTCGTCGATCCATGCAAAGGAATTAAACATACCTTCCAATTCCCAGGGTGATTCCGGTGAAATCGCCATGTTGGAATCACTGACCGTAAATTCATCCAAATCATATCCCTGTGTATGTTCTTCAAAGCTTGCGGTCACATAACGGACACAGCTTTCAATATCATAATCCACAGCATATCCCACAAACTGGGCCTGAATATGCTCTGTCAGCTTCATCCCGACGCAGACCCGGCAGGAAAATACTCCGTCCATTTCATAATCTGCCAAATCTGCCCTGTATGTAAAAGAATACAGGCATACCGCCTCATCATTTTCCATTCCGTAATGTTCAAAGGTCAAATCTGACACTTTTCCAGGATAATTTTCCTCCCCATACTTTTGGACCTTCTCTGCCGCCTTCTGCCAATCCTGTACATCCGCTTCTGTCTCCTGCCTCTTGTCCTGTACCAGACAGGCAATGCCCGAGATTCCGTTCCCAGAAAGGGCAAAGTTAGCATAAGCGTCCCCCGAAGATATAACCCCCGCCGTCCATCCGCCGGGCATATCCATTGAATACTCACCCATCTGGACGCCGCCGTACTTTGCGTCTTTTCTGACGATATATCCCCTCCCCGCTGTTTTAAGACTCATGCCGGGATAAATCAAGTCCTCATTTGTGATCATATTCTTATTTTTTTCCAGAATATCCGTATACCTGGCGCCCTCACCCCAAAGGTTTTCTGCAATATCCCACAGGCATTCGCCGGGACGGACCACATATTCCTCCTCATCCATCCACAGTTCTAATACCGGTTCTTCCGTTTCCGGCTTTTTCCCAAAAATAAGCGGATAAGCTTCCTCCTGCGCCAAAACCGGAAGCACAGGCAGACTGGCAAGCACCAGACAAAAAATGCAGAAAAAAGCGAACAGCTTTACAGCCATACCTTTTATCAATACTCCCAATCCCATATGCCCGCTCCTTCGCCTAACCACAGATTTTCTTTTTTCTCCTGACAGGGCAGGACTTCCCCGGCAGCCTCTGATTTGTCATATTTGCCCCAAAACTCACTTTCCTTCCTGAACGGTGCCAAATCCTCCGCCGCGATTTCCACCTTAAAACCTCTGTATAAAGGTTCGTAAGTAATTGATTTTTCCAGTATGGGATCCAGAAAAATGCCGATGACAAAATTTTTGTCCTCCGTCACATAAAAACTGGGCCGGAACTGATATACTTCATTCAACTCCGCATCTTCCTTTAAAAACCAGGAAAGAAGCATATCTATCGTCTCATCATCGCCTAATTCCTCCCCTGCCTCCTCACTGTAAACCCGGTCCCATAGTCTGATGAAATCCCTGTTGATTTCAAAGATGTCCGACAGTTCATAGGTCTGTCCCGTGAGCAAATCCACCGTCAGCGTCCTTTCCGTCAGATTTGTCATCCAGACCGGATTCCCCGTACAATATATCTCCTCAAAATTCATGCTTAAAAGATACTGGCTGTGAAAAGCCATATCGCAGTTTACATCACTGCAAAAAAAAGTAAAATACTCTCTCTGGAATTTCTTCACCTCATCATTGGGAAAAAAATGCCAGTAATTTGTTCTGTCCATAGCAGCATCGTACATCAGCGTATTCAACTGCTTCTGCATTTCTTCCTCTACCCCTGTAAGATATGGATACTCTATAGTCAGCACTTCCCCGTAGTCATACTCATCCGAATATTCCACAAAATACTGTTCTTTCTGTACCGTATAGTCACTGTACCCCCTGGGTGGAAGATGACTGGCAATGAAATACAGCACTGCCGCCGCAATAGCTGCTATAAAAATCACTGCCGCCAAAAGAATCTTCTTTCCCCTTCCTGTTTTACCTATACCTTCCTCTGCCGGGCTGTCCTCCCGAATATTTTCTCTTTCGTCCATAAGCCCTCCCTCTGCTTTTCTTAAAACATAATCAACAACGAATGCCGAAAGTGCCAGACATCTTCGCCTTTGTCTGGTTGATTATGAAATCCAGCCCTCTTATTGGCCGGACTTTCACTCCACACACCTGACGGCATTACTGGATCAACCGTTACGTTAATTATACATGCGGTCTCCATCAAAACTGCATCATTTTTGCATCAAAGTTGCATCAAAAATAATTTTTACAGCCCTTTGAACTGACTGGACGGAGTACCAGCAGGAAAACTTAATGCAATAAAATCTGGCATTGGAAAGTTAAAATTTTCTTTCCAATGCCAGATTTATCGTTTCCCCTTTTACACATCATCATATTAAATACTTACCCTAATGCTGCCTTACCCATTTCAAGCAAATAATCATTGCCATATTCGGGCATACTTTATATTTAATACAACTTATTGTATTTATATTTTAATACACTTTCCAATAAATGTCAATATAATATTTTGAAAATACCAAAAAATTAATAATCAGCGGATGAAAGTATGCATCAGCTATTCCTATGACCCTGCCGTGTTTGGCAAACCAGCTTATTGCAGCAAAAAGCCCTGCAGAGAAACTGCCTGTTATTGAAGGCATGTTTCTTTGCAGGGCCGGTAGAGTCTTCCGCTTATTAACTTAATGATACTGCTGATAAACCGCTGTTTACAAAGTATGTACTGTAACTGTCTGGTATGGTATTTCTATATCATTCCTCTTAAATTCCTTTACCAAAGCAATCCTTATATCGCTGCACGCCCGGAAGCTGTCATCAAGGTTCAGGGTCCATACAATGGTCTTTATAATGACGCCATTGGCCGTATATGCGCTTGCCGATACAGAATTCTTTTCCGTATTCAGAGTCAGCTCATGCTCCACACATATTCTGCGCATGATGCTGATTGCTTTTTCAATATCTGAATCAAAGGAAATCTCTATCTCCACATAATTTCCTATATTTTCCGTGAAATTTGTGTTAATGATCACCGATGAGTCCATCACTGAGTTGGGCACAATGCAGCTTTCTCCGTTAAACTGGTAAATAACCGTATGGCGAATAGTGACATCTTTTACAATCCCCTCCGCAATCACAGTGCCTCCCTGAATGACCCTTACTTTTTCATCCACATTGTAGGGCTTGGAGGCTGATATGGTAATGCCGCTTATGACATTTGCCAGCGCCTGCTGGGCGGCAAAAGTTGCAATCGCCACCATCAGCGAACCGCTTTGCAGCAGGACCTTGCTGATATCTTTTGTTATCTCAAACTGCTGGGCAAGGCTGTAAATAATTATAACATCAATGGTCAGATTCACTACCCCTTTTGAAAACCGCAGGTGAATCGCCTTGGTCTTTCTCGATGCAAACTTAAAAATCAGGTTTACTATATAATTCAGGACCAGTGCCACAGCAACGAATACACCAATTTTCGCTAAAATATCCATTTTACCCGCTCCGTTTTCTATCTGTTGACAGACGCCGCCATCCGATGGTATGTGTGCCTTATCCCGCGAATCGCCACAGAATATGCCATAATATTCTCCGGCAGCGCGATTCCCGGATATCCAGTGTCCCCTATATGGTGAATGTCAGTCCCCGCTATTTTACACATAAGGGCAATCCGCTTAATCGTCTCGGTATCCGCACCTTCCTGGGAAGTACCGATAGCCGTAATGGTCAGCACGCCCCGGCTATGTGCATAGGCAATCAGTTCCCTTACATATTCCATCGTAATCCCCGGCACAGTACCTGGTGCCGGCAGAAGAATGATGTCCGCTCCGGCATCAATGAATTCACCGATATCTTTTTTCGTAATAATATTCTCGCCGCCTTCACCTGTCACGCCGGAAGCATGCATCTTACCCGCCGCAAGGATCAGCCTGTCTTTCAGCCGGTCAGATATGGCCCTTAAAGAATCGGTAATTGCCTTGTTGCTTACACCGTTTCCCGGATTGCCTGTAAGCAGCACCATATCCACGCCCATCTCCGCGGCCCTTAAGGCATTGGCAACGGTAGCTTTCCTTCCCTGTGACATTTCCCATAAAGTATCGCTGTTCCCTGCCGCAATATCCTCCTCCACAGGCTCTAAGTTGATCCCAATCATTCTTCCTGTAAGACGCTTTAACTCTCTTACCGTATCTTCCGGCGCCACCCTGGTCAGGCCGTTTATCACAGGTTTCTCTACGTCAAACATATTAAGCAGAAGCATATCCGCTCCAAGAGCTGCCGCAAACTCTGCATTTGTCACGTCCACCAGTGCCGGCATGGTGATACCGATACATTCACAGGCAACCACCCGCCCCTCACTGCCTGCGATGGAACTTAAATAGTCCTCCTTTGTAAAATTTCTCAAATCTGATGCTGTACAGTCTAACATTCTCTTCGCCATATCCAATTCCCTCCGCTATATTTTTATTCCTGTATTTCTCTTTTCATGTTCCTGTTCCTAGTATCTCACCAGCCGGATCAAAAAACAAGGGAAATTGATTTTTGCAGGACATAACGCTGGAACACTTCGTGAGACACCTTATTATAACAAACGCTGCCACGCTCCGCGAGACACCTCATTGTAACGAAATCTGGCATTGGAAATTTCTTTCCAATGCCAGATTCTTCATTTCCCCTTTTACACTGCAGCGTGTAAATTATTATGACTGTTCCTTAAAATCTTATACATTTTGCATTTTTATGCTTTATGTATTTAATTTCAATTTCTGTATTTATATTTTAATACATCTTCCAATTTATGTCAATAATTTAGTGTATTTTTTACATATAATAGGTAAACAATATTGCTGTTAACTGTAACACTTTATTTTTCACTTTTTTACATGCAAACTGGCACCAGAAATCTCTTTCCGATGCCAGTTCTGCGCTTCCCCTTTACACCATGTATATTATTATGGCCGTAACTTGAAATCAAATATCCCTTTCCGCTCTGCTTATCTTTTGTATTCAATTTCATTTACTGTATTTATATTTTAATACATTTCCATAAAATGTCAATATTATAGTCTGTAAATGTCACCTAATAGGTATTTTGAACGGTACATTATCCCCCACTGACCATAAAATTCATTATCAGAGAGAACAAGCGCTCCTTATTCCTTTTTTTAGGAAAATATTTTTATATATTACTTAAGAAGCGGCAGTCCATAATGAACAGCCGCTCCTTAACCTTAATGGCATCGCATATATCTCTTATTTTTTATGAATTCCAAGTCTCTCCATTTTTCTTCCCTGTTTTAAAATCCCCCCTCAAACTGAAACACTTCTGGCTGTTTCGGAAGCCAATGCTTTGAAAATATTCTGACCGCATATCAGTAAATTTTCAAGTTCCGAAATTGCTTGTGAGTCGTTTGAGGGGGGTAAGTTATTTTGCCAATTTGGTTTTCTTAAATAATTTTATATTATGTAAAAATAGGCTATATTTTTCTTATTTGATATTTATTATTAGTGAGGGCAGGTTGCGAAAGTAATTGTGTTTATTAATTCACCCTTAATTATAGTGTCACATTTGCTACACTTCTGGGCTTTATAAACTTTTACTGTACATCCAGAACCGCTTTTACTGTGTTCAGCCATTGTTCCACTTTCCCACTGATGTGAGCATCCTCTTTGTATACTTGTCTCATCATATATCGGATAAATATTACCATTACCACCTATAAATATTTTATCGCTACTTTTAAATGCTTCATAATTCACATCCAAATATGCATTGCTCACATCTTCTGCTGAAAATGCAACATCTATTGTCTCATTTAACTGAGTCTCTGACTCAATAATTACCGTTGGTCTTTCATACGCCAAAACTGAAAAAGATGCCGCAGAGAAAACACAAATCGCTGCCGACATCATAAATATAATAGTTCTAATTTTTGATTTCTTATCGTATCTTTTGTATTTCATAATCATTTTTATCCTTTCGTGTACATCTTCACTACTATTTTTGTCTCCTGTAAACATTTTTCCAAATAATTTGTCTTCGTACACCGCCCCTTCTAAAATTAAATCCCTATAAGTTTCCCGCTCATTTTTCTCCATCTGTTCGGCAACTCTGTAATCGCAGGCTTCTTCATCCAAACGCCGCATTTCCCCAAACATATAATAACATAATGGATTATACCAGTTAATTGCCAGGGCCAGCAGCGATAAATGCTGGAACATATTATCAAGATTTTTCACATGCATCAGTTCATGTTTCAAAATGACTTCCAGCTTATCCGACCGCATATCACTTCCTCCAAGGATGACCAGCGGTTCGAAAGTACCTACTGTAAAAGAAATATTGATCCAATCGCTGTAAAATACCTTAACTTTCCGGTGTAGCTTTATCTGCTCTTTGACAGACGCCACTGCCTGCAAAACCTTCTGGTCTCTTACGGGTTCCATTGAGCCTGCCAGCCTTTTGAACCGAATGTATTTGAGTGTTGCCAGTAACAGCAGGAATCCAATTGAGGTGACCCAAATGAAAAGCTTTAATTCCCTATGGAATGTTTCTGAATAATAAAACGCTTTGTTTATGTATTTATATTCCAGATTACTGTAATGATAAACACCTGCGTCCAATTTCCCCAAATTCAGAGATTTCAATGCATTCCGCACCGGATACTTCACCATTTGAAATGGCAATATGTAAAATATTAATGCTATTCTAAGCACCCACTGATAATGTACAGCACTTATGTATTCCCCTTTCCATGGTTTCAGCATCAGATAAAAGAGTATAATTACGCTTCCAGTTAAGGTCATACATATTTCAATGTTCATGCCTACTCCTTTAGTATATCCTTTATCCTATTGGCTTCCTCTCTGGTAATCTTTGCCCCTCCCGACAAAGCGCATATAAAATTTTTAAAAGAGCCTTCATAAATCTCATCAATCAGATTTTCTGCCAGCCTTTTCTTATATTCCTCCCTTGATACGGCGGGAACATACAGATATCTCCTGTCAGCAGAAATTCTTTTGATCAGCCTTTTATCCAGCAATTTTGACAAAAAATTATTCAATGTCTGCTTTTTTAGTTCTTTCCCCTCTTTTTCCGAAAAATACTGAAGCATATCTCTGGACAGCATCGGTTCATTTTTATCCCAGAGTAAATCAAGTATGGCCATTTCCATTTCGGACATCTTTTTCATCTTTGCTCTCCCTTGTAATCTAAATGTTTACAGTATTAATTTTAACCCCAATATTCTTCTTTCTCCCCTGTCAGGTTCCTTAGACTATAACCACCTCCTCAATACATGAATTTTGCCCGAACGATATACAATTTGATTTCTACAGCCCCCTTATCTTTATTTTCAGGCTTTCTTTTATTATATGTCATTATCCGCAATTTCACAAGGCTGCTGCCATACAAATTTGCTATTAAAAGCATCTTCCAGACCACATTTCTTCCCGTTTTCCATATTGCCTGTCCCAAAATCACCTGTCTGCCATCTGCACAAATATTTTTTCATAATCATAGCCGCACTTTTCCGCTAACTGGTAAATCACTTCTATATAATCAATACTTTCTCCAAAATCATCCGCAATCTCTTCCAGCGTATTTCCTCTCTGCAGCATTCTGCAGACAAGCTGAATCAGTTTTTGCGTATGTCCTTCCGCACGTCCTTCCTCCCTGGCATATGCCTTTTCTTCCCAGAACTGCATATATTTCACCCCCATTTTCTCCGACCTTCTGATTTTCTTTACCCTTTCATGAATCAGCTTTATCCTTCCTCTTTCTGCCCTGTCTGCCGTTTCGTCTCTGGACGCAGTTATGTACTCCATGAAATCCAAAAATTCCTGCGTAAATCCTTCCCTGTTCTTTCCTCTGGTATTGATGAACACCCGGCGCGCCCCGTCCTCTATCTTCAAGTCTGGACACTCCCGGCAGGTCCCCTCAAAGGTATACCTGTATAGTCCCCTCCCAAACACATCGAAGGGCGCTATCAGAATAAAACAGGTATCATTCAGCAGATCAAAGTCCTTGCTCCCGGGCTCTAACAGGGACACATCAAGCTGTGCCTGATAGTAGCGGCTCCTTTTCTTTAAATTTCCGGTGTCCTTTTTCTGCATTTCGGAGTAGTAAAGAATCCCCTCCTTATCCATGCTCACCACATCCAGACGTATCTGGCGTAACTGGGGCGACACTCTTAATTCCTTTTCCGTCTCCGGCCTGTCGATCAAGTCGATTTCATTTTCAAGCAGGATACTGACCGCCGCCTGGTAAGCTTCCCTGTCCTCCATGGTTTCGTCAAACAAGAACCTGTCCACCAGATTCAGCTTCTCCAGTTTCGTCACTACATTTTCTGCCATGCATTTTCCTCCTATGTACAGGAAAATGCCATACTATGTTGATAAACAGCGTAACTGAACCCAAGTCACCAGCCCCGCTTTTCCTGCTGCCCCATCATCCTTTACAGATTTTCCTGCTCTTTTTATATTATTGGATTATTAAAAGCAGGATTTCAGGATATGAGAACAGATATTCCATAAGACACAGCATGACCGCTGCTTTATAAGCCTTCGCTTAAAGAAATCATTTGCTTTGCTACAGTATAACATAATATCATTTATTTTTAAACAATTAAATTATAAATTTTATATTAAAACACTGCTTCGCTTCTCCTGACATTCTTGTGCAAAAAACCGGGAATCTGAAATTCAGTTTCCCGGCCTTTTCTCATCCTCTAAACATTTTTCACCACAAGGATCTTATCCCCCGCCTTCACTTCATCGGAAGTCAGGTCATTGGTCTGTTTGATCACTGATACAGGAACATAGTAGCGCTTTCCTATATCCCAGAGACTTTCCCCTTCTTTCACCATATATACGGCAATTCCCGGCAAAGACTCCATTTTTTCCATATCCGGCTCGCTGACGATAATTTCCTCCACAATCTTTTCCTGCCACTGCTGGTAAACGTTTGCCCTGAAGAACAGAACACATTTCACATCCACTTCCCCGTTGTCGATAATGGCAGCCGTCACCTGGTCGATAAACGCCTGCACCGGATACATGCAGTTTCCGTTGATTTCCTCTGCTTCCAGCATATAGCTGAACGGGATGACGCCTTTGATCACACCGTATTTGTTTTCATCAGTGCTGCACTCATAAAACATCTGGACATTTACCACTCCGGTAAGCTCAATTCCATTGTCACAGGGATTTTTTCCCGTGATCTGCAAAGTGCTTGATGTGTGGAGTATTTTGTGGAGCACCGCTTTTTCATCCTCGCACTTAAAATGGCCCGACAGCTTTACTTTACCGCTGTTTCTGGAAAGAAGCCTTCTGAATTCTGCATTCTTTGATACCACAGATACTTCCTTTACAACGCCATATACGTCGGAC
>Ga0224740_10531_pt1 | contig 10621 bp, 9 predicted proteins | sample LIM_E_Water_Bulk_FD_161634 | JGI IMG/M metagenome (GOLD analysis project Ga0224740, IMG submission 161634) | Enriched cells from gastrointestinal tract of the lab mouse from Pacific Northwest National Laboratory (PNNL), Richland, Washington... | ecosystem: Host-associated > Mammals > Digestive...
CTTGACTTTTTATTAGCAGGCTTTTCAAAAATGATGTGTTCCAGTAGCGGTCTCCAGAGCTTTCCTTCCTCCTCATCCGCATACCACTGGTAAATGTTGTTGTGCATGATTTCGCCAAAGTCCGGCAGGATGGTAAAATCAAACCCGTCCTTTACTGCCTGCTCGAATGCATTCCAGTCTCCGCCAAAATGCCTGCTGATACTTCTTCCGGCACTGCGTCCCACCATCGGGATTCCCATACCGGCAATAAACTGGTTCAGGGTGCAGCGACGGCTCTTTTCAATCGAGGACTGCAGTCTGGCAAAAGATTTCTCCCCGAAGCCTTCGGTTCGGATAATTTCCTCCTAGTGCTGCTCCAGCGTATAGAGGTCGCCAAAGTTGCGTATCCATCCCATACCGATAAATTTGGCCAGCGTTTTTTCCGAAAGCCCCTCAATGTCCATGCGGGTCTTGTCACAGAAATGGACGAACTTGCGTACCAGTTTTGCCGCACAGTTTGGGTTCTCACAGAAAAGCTGGCGGGTTCCGCCGCTGGTTTTATGAACCTGCAGGCTGCCTCCGCAGCATGGGCAGACAGATGGAACATTTACCGTACCGCTCTTTGTCTGGTTTTCCGCAATCTGCGGGATAATCATGTTCGCCTTGTAAACCTGAATGGTGTCGCCCTGTCCCAGTGACAGTTTCTCGAAAATATCTAAGTTATGGAGATACGCCCTGCTGACTTCCGTTCCACCGATTTCTATTGGCTCAAAGATTCCCGTCAGGCTGACCATGCCGTTTCTGGTCACAGCCGTCTCCAGACCGAGAAATTTTGTCTTATACAGTTCATCTTCCCATTTGAGCGCCATCAGGCGGTTCTCATGGTGTCCGGTCGAGCCGAGGCTTTTTCCGTATGCAATATCATCCTGCTCCAGAATCAGACCGTCCACCGGATAAGCAAACTGCTCCGGCTTCATACTGGCAACAGCCTGCCGGATTTTGGCATCATCTGCCGATGGAATCCGCACATACGGCACAACCAGAAAGCCAAGCTGCTCCATAAACGCAAGCTGCTCCGTTTTCGTATCCATCTGCCGGTCTGTTACCAGCTCAAAAGCTGCAAACTCCAGATGCCTTTTCCCTGCTTCCGCTGCATTCAATTTCCTTGTGCTGCCGGAAGCTAAGTTTCTCGGATGTCCATACGGCTCCTCCAGACTGAGATTGATTTTCTCAAAGTTCTCCCACGAGATAATGCCTTCACCTCGCACCTCAATCGGTTCCTTTACCGGTATGGCAAGTGGCACGTTGTCAAATTTTCTTACCGTATGTGTCACATCCTCACCAATGATGCCTTCCCTGCCACGGGTGATTGCCTGCTGTAACGCCCCGTCTTCATAACGCAGCACCAGCGTCAGCCCGTCCATCTTCCATGACAGCACCACATCCCTGCCGTCTGCAAATTTTACCAGCTCCTCAATGGATTTGGTTTTATCCGCAGAAAGCATGGGTTTGGTATGACGGACAGAAACCAGTTCCTCCAGTATCTCGCCCGACACCTTCTGCGTCGGGGAACCGGACAAAATAATCCCGGATTCCTCCTCCATGCTCCGTAACTGGTCCAGTTTCCTGTCGTACTCCCGGTCTGTCATCAGTGGGTCGTCGTGTTTATAGTAGGCAGTGTCTGCCTCCGTCAGTTCTGTGATAAGTTTCCTCATTTCCTCTGTTATTTTCTTTTGATTCGCCTTCATACTGCTAAATCTCCTTTCAGTTGTGTTGTTTTTTGTATCTGGTTCATACATTCTCCCAATACATCACTGCTCCTTTCTGCCTGACACTCAGGATACGAGAACACAAGGCTCTCCTCCCCATCGAGAAAAGAAAGTTCCCGCAGTTTAAAACTGCTGACATCCTCACACTCGGAATAGAGTTCTATGTGCTGTACTTCCATGTCCTTTAGCTCCGGCAGCCTGCCATTGCCATACACATCATCAAAGTACACGCCCTTGTATCTTGCCTCGAAATGTCCATCTTCCCTGTCAAACTCACTTTCATCCCATGTCAGGGATATGGTTTTTCCAGATATCAGTTTCACCTCGATAAAGTCAATCACTAAATCCGGAATATCCGATTCTGCTTTCAGGTATAGAACCATCGTTACCTCCTTCTGCACACATTCAGTGCCATAATTGTTTTACCGCTTCTGCGGCTGTTTGGTTTATATAGACGGGCAGCATACGCTCCCCGGTAATTAGGTTGGGGGAGCATACTCTGCTCCGATCTATGATGAAAAGGGCTGGTCAAAAACCGCTGCCCTTTGAACTCGTTTAAAATTTCTCATAAAAGAAAAAAGCACACAAAGAACCTGCTGATTCCCTGTGTGCTTTTGAGTCCCTGACTCTGGATATTCTATTGTTTTTTAGCAGATATTCCTTTACATTTATCTGCACAATAATTCCTGCAACAAAAAAAGTGCCTAAAGATGGTATTCTTCAGACACTGTAAAAACCGAAAACTGTAAATCACTTAACTGTAATCTCTGATACTGATATCATTACTATAACAGATAAACTGACAAAACACAAGAAAAATGATACCGTCATTTCATGCGGATCGTTCCGTTCATTAAAATATCCGCACGTTCTTCCGGTGTCCTATCACGACACATTAAAATGCTTAAAAACAACTGCATTTTTTCTTCGGAATTTTCAGAATAGTATTTATGCGAATTATTATAAATCACTTCAAAGATATTATCCAGCTTTATAAAATCCCCTTCCGAGTGTCCATATCCGGTAAACCGTTCCAACAGCCTGTCCATATCGTCCAGCGTATCTTCCGCTTCTATCAATAATGCCATATCTTTTTTCTTCAAACAAACACCCCCTGGTTCCACCATTATTTTTCTTCTGTATCATTTGGTCATGTCAGAATAACACAGCCCCCATTTAATCTGTTGACGGCAAATCGGTCTGTGCCTCCATACCAGCTTTTTTTACATCAGAATCCTCCCCATACTGTCTGCCATGCTCTATCCCAATCTCCAGTCCATCATGAAAACCAAGAACATATGCCGTCTCCCCATAATACCCGCTATATTCTCCCACTGCATCATCCAGGCGCATGACAGGTTCAGCACTTCCCTGTCTGTCCTTCCATTCTTTCTTCAGCGATTCCAGCAGCCTGTGATAACGTTCCCTGCTTTCCATAAATTCCGGATTGCGCCGCAGCCATGCCTCTAGTGGTTTCCCCAAACGCTCCATACTCATGTTTTTCAACAGGTTATGCATTTCCTCATCTCCTCTGCTTTTTATGGTTCTACAAAGATTACACGAACAGACCGGCTGTTTTACAACGGAAAAATTTTCTGTCAGGAGAAAAACACATAAAAAGGCATCAGCTGTTCCGTGTTCACAGCGCATTCATGTAGTCGGAACTGGACACGAACAACACCCGTACATCTGTCCGGATGCTCCTGCAAAGAACTGATACCTTAAAACCATTATAGCATTGATTTCCAGAAAGACAATAAAACCGCAAATTTATTATAAAAAATACTCTTACTGCCAAAAAATTTTCCTTCTCCGATATGCAATCATTCTGCCTTTACCGGTATCTCCCCCAGCAGCATTTTTGCCTTAATCTCCGGTGAATCATCCATCTTATCCAGAATATATGTAATGCTCTCATCGGATTCATCCTCCCCCAGAAACTCCAACCTGCACCCAATCCCGTTATGGATGATATAATACACACGGTCCAAAGCCCCCAGCACGCCCTCTTCTTTTTCGTGGTATTCATCATGGCCAAACAGAGTAATATTTAACTGCTTTACGGCATCGTACAGACGGACCATATCTGTCATATCTTCCAGTGAAAACATGCTCCTTTTACCTGCCGCTTTCTTCTCCATGCCAGCCCGCACCCCATCCTCATAACCAAGCTGGTATGCTACCTTTCCATAAGAATAATTATATCTGCCAATGCTGTCCCATATTTTATCACTCTTCCACACACGCTGCTTTTTTGTCCGTGGCGGAATCTCCCAATGTTCACGAAGAGTTTCTGACAGTTTTTTTTGCCGCTCCCTGTAGACAGGGTCATTTTGAAGCAGCTTCTCCAATGGTTCCCCCAGCCTGTTATCAATCATTTTCTCTGATAATATTTCCATGGTATACCCCCATTTCTTAAATAGTGTCCGCCTAGTTATCTTTCCCCTGCAGTAACATTCTTGCCCTTTTTTCAGGTTCCATAGAGGTGTCTGCCAGTATCTCTGTGGAATCGGGTTTCATGCTTTCCAGAACATGACGGTCAATTACCTCATAAATTCTTCCCAAAGCCCCCATATAACCCTCATAGTACATTAACGACATTTCCCCGCCAAACAATGCCGTATTTAATGCTTTATAAGCATCATGAATCTGGATTAATTCCTTCATATCCCGTATACTCAACCCGGTTTTTCCCCGCCCGTCTGCTTCCTTGCAGACCGCTTCTTTGCATCCCACAAATCTGCTATGTTCCAGCTTTGCTGATTCTGTTTCATTCAATATTCCACAACGGCTTAAATGCAGGATGCAGTCCCCATGCCCCCGGTAATAATGTGCAAACTCATGCATTTCCATGATCCTGCTGTGAAGTCCCACATATTTTCTGATCGCCTGCCTCTCCTCCTTAGTCAGCTCATAGGCATCTTCCATATGGGTTCCCTCAAACAAGTCTGTAATAACCGGAAACTTACCAGACAATGCTTCCGCTTCCCTGCTTAATTCCTGAAACTCCGCACTTTTTTCCAGCTTCTTTAATACCTCATCCCGCATACGGTAGAGGTAATCGTCGTCAAATTTTTGTTCTAAAACCTCCATTGCCTGTTCCTCCTTACATGTATTTACAATCACTACACGATCTGGTGTTCTGTTTTACAACTATATTTTCTGTATTTGTCCAGCACAAAACTTTTAGGAAACATTTTGAACTGAATTTTCGCTTGATATTATGGGATTTGGGAAATATAATAGATTTCATAGGATATAAAAATGAGAGAACTGTTTTATACTATTGGAGGCCAAAAATGCCCAGACAATTTAGAAATGCAAGATTAATGAAACACCTGAAAGTAGCCGATGCCATGAAACTGCTTGGTGTTTCCCAGCCTACCCTGAGTGCCTGGGAGGGCGGACGCAAATCCCCTTCCATTGAAAAACTGGAACTCATGGCGGATGTATACGAAGTATCCACAGATTATCTGTTAGGACGCATCAGCACCTATAAAAACATTCCATCCAATCCGGTGTCCCATGCTTCACTGCCTGTCTTACACGAACAGCCGCTCTGGTCACCGGAACACGGCTGGCTGCTGGTAAATTCGATTGAAAAACATCTGGTGCGGCCAGATGGAAGCACCATTCCGTTTTCTGCTGCAGGAGACCTTTATACAACGCCACCGGTTTTTTCCGTACCGGAAACCCTGTCAGAACCACCACTGACACGGGCGCAGATGCTTATAAAAGAGGAAATATGGGTAGAACCGATTTCCCCGGATTCCAAACTAAGAGACGAACTGCGGGGCTGGTATCACAGAAAAGACCGGTATGTGGAAAACGAGTATGGCAACCGATTTTATCTGGATACCTATGAGGCAAAGTGGCTGGGATTTGAAAAAGAACGAGACTGAGCCTAAATAAAGAGGAATGGATTGCAAAATCAACCCATTTCTCTTTATTTTTTGTCGATTACAATCCTAATCAATTTCAAAATTTGTTCCTAATGCCCCACAATGAACAAAATACAGTCCCTGTATCCTCGAAAATAATGTTCCCTTTCGATATGGTTCTGCATTTCAAATTTTAGTTCCATATATTTTTGGATTGCCTCCATATCCTCCCTCGTTGCTCCAGCCGTTACTGCCTTTCCTTCACAAAAAATATTAATGATGGGAAACTTCTTTTCCAACTCATCTAATTCATCTTTCTGTTCCTTATATACTTTTTCTTTGGCTAATTTTTTCAAAATAGAATCATAAGTATGAAAGAAAAAATCATTCATATGGATTACTTCTGTCATTTCCGATGCCTCCTCTGCTCTTTATTGTATTATTAACATTACACGATGCTATATCTGGTTTTACAACAAAAAGACACCTATACCATACAGGCATCTGATAAAATTCTTCTGAAATACCTATATATCAACTTCCCCAACTCACTATGACACAAATAACAAAGCACCAGCATCCCACATCAAATGTGAAACACTGGTGCTTTTATGGTTACTTATGCTTTCTGAACGGCTGCCATTTATTATTCAATTTTCAGGATTACGTTATCTCAGGCATTCGTCAGATGGTCATAAGGAAACCTCTATTATCTATTTTTCTCATTTCCATATACCCAATCATACTGACCATAATAATCTTGTGTTCCTGTCCAATAAAGTTTTCCTTTATTATCCAATAATAAAGTTGCCGTAGGAGCTGCGTATACATGTTTTATGTTTTTCCGTAACACAACTGATTTACTATTCCATCCTTTTTTGTATTTACCTGTCAACGCATAATCAACATTTTCTCCTAATCCATATGCAATTTTATTCTTTTTTAAATATACGAGAACCGTTCCTCCTTCAAACCCTGCATCAGAAATCGAAACTTCACTTACATTTTTTGCAATTCTTTTAGGGTTAAAAGAAAAATTCTTTTTCCTGGACTTCAATGTCTTTCCCCATACATATAAAGAACCATTCTTTTTTATTATTGCCACATTTTTAGAATTTGCTGATATATTCTTTACGCCTTTTGGGATAATATTGATAAAATCATGATAATATTCCTGCTTTGAGTTAGATAGCATTTTACACTTATTATTTCCCATCCCCCATACACTTCCATCTTTCATTAAGACAAATATATTACTTTTCCCATAACCATCACATTCCCCACATACAACCTCTTTAATTTTATTTCCCTTTCCCTGAAAAAATGTTTTTACTGTTTCGTTTTTATAACATTCATAATCATTCGGTGAAGCTACAGCAGATCCGGTTAAATATAAATTATTATTTTTCACATAGGCAAACATATCGCTGTCACACCAACATTTACTTCCATATATATTTTTTTGGACTATTTGATTCTTATACTTACCAAATGATTTTTCGCATTCCTTTTCTGTTGAATGTCTGGCAAACAAATGGCATACATCTTTCCCTGTTAATAATAATTGGTTTTTTTTATCAATGCAAAGACTTCTGTCTAACATTGGAAAAAAATACTTTGTATTCTTAAATACAGTGTTCATTTTATAATTTGTGGATATCCCTTTTTTCTTGTGAAACAGATCTACCTCTTTTACTGCTTTTTTTCCTCTCTGCTTCAAAAATATTTCCCAATGATTAGAATAGCTTCCTATTTTGACTTTAGATACATTTCTGGCAATTAATCCATAGTCCTTTCTTTCCACCCACATCTGATCATCAAAACGATAAACCTTTTCCTTTGGTTTTATCTCAGCAGCAACTACGGAATTAACTAAACATATTTGTATCATCAATATAAAAGAAATAACAATACATAATTTCCATTTTTTCTCCATTTTTATAACCTAACCTTTCTGCGAAAGGCTTCCAATACGTGATGAAACATATTGGCTTCCCTTCGCTTTCTAATCTCTTTCCCTTCTGTTAAATCTTCCTATAAGACTGACACACTACAGAACACGTGGCAGTAAGTCACGAGGCTGTTTAGCGGCAACTCCCACATTTTTATATGTTGCGTTCATCTGTTAAGGCATCAATGAGTGGTGCATACTCAAAGCCCGTAAACTTATCTCTTCCAAGGTCGTATCAATTTTGCCTAATGACCAGTCACTATTAGCTTTCATGGGCAGGATGCTGTCATAATGATAAAAAATAATTTTTTATTGCCTCATCAACATTTCCTTTATTTTTAACCCTTTCAGAATGTTTTGAATTAATCGCATCTTTAGCATTTCTTAAATACGACTTTGTATCTTTTATCGTACTCTTTAACCGTTTATTCTTCTTTAAAAGTTTTGCAACTTTTTTCTTTTTAAATTTTTTACTAAATTTTTTTGTCTTCCAATTAAAATCATATAAATAATTATCAGTTTTATTTTTATGCTTGATTTTTTGACTTTTTAGTCCATGTGCCCACCGATCTTGCCTTGCATGCAACCACATACCTATTAAAATCAATTTTTTTTCAATTTCTTTATTACTTTTACCGATTTTTTTTGCTTTGCCAGCAGCTTTTTTATATTTACTTTTAGATATCTTATGTAAATCTGGTTTATATTTTTTCTTACTTTTGCTATAAAACCGCCCCGCTCCCACATCTGACAAAGTAATACTAATCGCCTCATCTGAATTGGGAACTTTAATTTTTACAAACCACTTTTTGCTCTTAGTTAAATGATCTGCACCACGATCCCCCTTTGCAAGCAATAATGCATCCCCTTTTTCAAATCCATAAGCCTGTGCTATTGCCATAGTTAAACCATAATGAATTTTCTGACCCCAATGCCCAGTCGGATCAATGTTATTTATAGAATCATTTTCACAATAAGTATACAAATGCAGACTCAGCGGCTCATCCTCTTCTCCAGTATAAGTATCTCTTGTCGAAAATCTACCCACAGCCGGCTGATAGTACCTTGCCCGTAGATAAATCTCTTCCGTCTCCTTATCATAGTACTCCCCACAGTAACGGAACGGATTGTCATCCTTACTGTCCGGCTTTACTTCATTGCCAAAGGAATCATACTCATAGGTTTTAATGACTGCTCCACTTTCATCTGTAAGCTGCACCACGTTTCCATGCGGATCCGCCACGTAGAACTGCTTCTCTGTTCCCATTCCCTCATCCGCATAAACAAGGTCATTTCCACGGATATACCGTTTCTGCACCTTTCCGCTCCCAGAAAGTTCCATAACAAGCTGATCCCCATCCCATACAAATACAGTCTTCTCCCCGTTTACCGTCTTGCTGGTACGCAGTCCCTCGGCATCATAAGTGAAGCTTACCTTGTAATTCTTTGTAAGCGTCTGTGTCAACTGATTCAGGGCATTGTAATGATTGACTACATTCTCATTCAGCCGATTATCTCCCAGTGTCACGTCAATGTCAACATAAGTGCTGTCCTTTTTCTCACTTGGGATTTCATAGCGGTTGACCGTAGCAAGCTGGTTTCCATTTTTATCATTTTTATAAATAACAACCGAATCCTCCTTCGTATCAGTATTTAAGGTATCGGTACGGAGTAGTTCATCGTTTTTGTTGTATTTGTAGGCAGTTACCTTGTTTCCAACTGTCATTTCCTTTCGGTTATTGTTACAGTCGTATGTGTAGGAAATGTCCTCATTGCCTGTTTTCGTCTCTTTCCTAATACGTCCTAACAGATCATAAGTGTATGTGGCAGTCTTGGTGGACTTTTTTCCATCTATATCAACCGTATCAGAAGTTTCTTTTGACTTCTGCCCATTAGAAAGATATTCCGAGGTATACTCAGATATTACCCCGGCACTTCCTGTCTGGTTTTTCATTGCTGTCAGTCGGTTCTGGTAATCGTAAGTGTAGGTGGTAGTCATATTGTTTCCCGGCACGGTTCTCTCTGCCAGATTTCCATCCGTATCATAAGAATATCCTACTACTTGATTTCCCTGTTCATCGGTAACGGCAGTCAGTTTAGACTCCCCATCGTAGTTATATTGCAGGGAGAGTTTGGTATCGTCCCCCACTTTTACGGCAAAGGCAGATTTGTTTCCGGCACTGTCATAGGTGTAATTCTTGATCACATCCTTGTTCTTTGTCAATTTTGTCGTTTCTCTTGTGATCTGACCGGATGCATCCTCATAAACAAATGCCGTATCATCCAATGTCGCTACATCCCCATACGCATTATAAGTATAGCTATGTCTCGTCTCTTTCCCGGTCTTTTTCTCCTTCGCCACCATTTCCGTCAGACGGTTCTGGTAATCGTAGGTGTTTTTCTGGGTGTTGCCGTTTTTATCTACTGTTTTGGTTAGGTTGCTGTTTACATCATAAGTATAGGTTTCCCTTCTGCCCTCCGGGTCAGTAAAAGCAACCAACTGATTTTTTCCGTCATATTCATACTTGGTTTCGGCAACGGTATCTGTCTTTTTCTTTCCGCTGACAGTGAGCTGATACATCTTTCCGGCATAGGAGAATGTATCCGCATCATCTGCGGCATCCGTCATTTCTGATATGGTAAGGGTCAGCGGTGCAGTCATTCCGGTAAACTGGCGCACTTTGTTTCCCTGAATGTCATAGACATACTGGACATACTGTGCTTTCTCTCCATCCAGACAGCTTTTGACCATGACAAGGTTTCCACGTTTATCATAAGTATACTCGGTTTTTGCCGTCCTGTCACTGTCAATCTGTTCGTTCTTTTCCGTCACATTTCCCGTATTATCATACTCCATCGTAGTGGTCTGGTAGCTGATGCTGCCATCCTTCTTTTCCTGCGGAATCTCGGACTGGATCATCTGACCGAGGATGTTGTACTCATACTTAGTTGATACATTCTCCTTGGCTCCCCTTGGGGTGTATTCCCCTGTCACCTGCCCCTGCTCGTCATAATCGGTCTTGACGGTCTGCGTCTGCCAT
>Ga0224740_10533_pt1 | contig 10605 bp, 10 predicted proteins | sample LIM_E_Water_Bulk_FD_161634 | JGI IMG/M metagenome (GOLD analysis project Ga0224740, IMG submission 161634) | Enriched cells from gastrointestinal tract of the lab mouse from Pacific Northwest National Laboratory (PNNL), Richland, Washington... | ecosystem: Host-associated > Mammals > Digestive...
ATTTTTAACCACGCATAATATGGAGGAAGCCGATAAGCTATGTGATCGTGTCGCATTTTTACATCAAGGTCACATTATGGAATGCGGCAATCCACAAGAACTGAAAGTTAAATATGCAAATAATTGTATTTGCATCCAAACAAATCAAGGCGATATGATTCAAACGACCAAAGACAAGAAAGAACTTATTTCCATTTTATCAAAAATGGACAATGAGATTTTAACGATCCATTCTGTGGAACCGGATTTAAAAACAATCTTTTTAAATATTACGGGGAGGGAGTTATAATGAGACTTCGATTTTATAAAATAAAAGCGTTGTTTTTAAAAGATTTCAATTTGTCTTTAAAAAACAAAAATGTGATGGCAATGCTTCTTTTGCCAATACTGTTTGGTGTTTTGTTCAACTATCTTCTGTTCGATCAGCTTCAAGATCATCTGTATATTTTGAATATGTGTCAAAATCTGATTTTGGCTACAATACCATTATCGGTTCAAAGTTCCATGATTGCGGAAGAAAAAGAAAAAAATACGATGCGAACACTGATGTTGTCCGATGTTTCCGGATTAGAATTTTTATTATCTAAATCACTGGTTAGCTTTCTTTATATCTTGGTCATGTCAACCATTAACTTCTTTCTGTGTGAAATGAATGCAGAATTGCTTCCTGCATTTTTGGGCTTATCTTTATTGGCTGGAATTGCGATTATCTTTTTTGGTTCCATGGTTGGCATTCTTGCAAAAGATCAAGCATCCGCAAGCACATTATCTACACCATTTATGTTGATTCTTTATTTGCCGGCAATGTTTGCCACATTCAATGACATCATGGCAATGATCGGCAAATGCATGCCGACCTATGCGCTTCAATTGATGTTTGAAAATGTGCAGAATAACGTAGACTTCTTTTGTATGGATAATTTGATATGTTTGGCTACCATGTTATTTTGGATCGTGGCCGGTATTGTGTTATTTCAAATGGCGTATAAAAAGAATCAGCGAGATAATTAAACCAAAAATGCCGTTTCATGAACGGATTTTGCATCATCACTTTACATTGTTTATAAAGAGTATATACTTTGGATAAGTGAAATGAATAGATTCATGACACTGTAAACTCTATGAATTATACGCAATTCTGAAGGAGGCGATGATGAACGTTGGCCAAAGATCTCAAGAAAAGCGTATAAGGAAAACGGCTGATCCATTCGGCTGTTTTTTTGAAATCTGATTATATTCGTATTATAATAAGAGCTGTAGAAAGTAGGCGATGTTATGTTAAGTTTTAAAAATGATTACAGTGAAGGAGCATGCGAGGAAATCATGCAAGCTTTAATGAAGACCAACTTGAATCAAACAATCGGATATGGTTGTGATGAAATCTGCCAAGAAGCAAAAACAGCCATTCAAAATAAGTTACACAATCATGCATGTGACATTCATTTTCTGGTTGGCGGTACACAGACGAACCAGATTGTGATTTCTTCTGCGCTGCGTCCATATGAAGCGGTCATTGCAGCAGATACCGGACATATCAACGTCCATGAAACGGGCGCCATAGAAGCCACCGGGCACAAGGTTTTAATATCCGAAAGCAAGGATGGTAAAGTTCTGCCTTTTGGCATAGAGGACGTTATGAAACTGCATACGGATGAGCATATGGTGAAACCAAAAATGGTTTATATTTCCAATGCGACAGAAACAGGCAGTGTATATACGAAACAGGAATTATTAGAACTTCGTGAAGTATGTGATCGATATGATTTGTATCTTTATATGGATGGCGCACGATTTCCTATGGCATTGATGTCAAACGACAGTGATGTGATATTTGAAGATTTGACTTCCATTTTTGATGTGTTCTATCTTGGTGGTACCAAATGCGGCGCATTGTTTGGTGAAGCCGTTGTGATTGTTTGCGATGCATTGAAAACAGATTTTCGCTATTCTATCAAACAGCGCGGTGCCATGTTGGCAAAGGGAAGATTGTTAGGTGTTCAGTTTTTGGAATTGTTCAAAAACGATTGTTACGAGCGATTGGCATCTCATGCGAATGAAATGGCGCAAGAACTTCAAAATGGATGTATAAAGATGGGGATGCAGATGCTGGCGCCATCATCTACCAACCAATTATTTCCGATTTTGTCAAATGAAAAAAAGGAACAATTGGAAAAATATTGTCTGTTTGAAGATTGGAAGATCATTGATGAAGATCATACAGCGATACGTTTTGTGACCTCATGGGCAACACGTAAGGAAGATGTCGATACGCTTTTAAAGATTTTGAGGAATCTTTATGCATAAAAAATACATGTTTTTTGATATAGACGGTACTTTGAGCAGCGGTGTGATCGGAATAAAACCACATATCCCTGATGAGACGAAACAGACGCTGCAAGACTTGAAGAATCGAGGTCATTTATTGGCAATCGCCACTGGGCGTCCGTATTTTATGTGCAAAGAGATTGCAAAAGAAGTAGGGATTGCTCATTTGGTATGCAACGGTGGTAATGATATTTATATACATGGCAAATGCAGGCAAAAAGAATCGCTTGATCAATCACTGGTACATTCTTTGATCGATCAGTGCAGGAAGAAGAATATTGCGTTTTGTGTGTCTCTCGGAGATGATTTGATTCGTTATTCGCATCATTTTGATTTTCAAAAATTGATTGAAGGAAAACATTTTTTAGGAAAATTGATCGTTGATAGATCGTTTACATATGAAGATAAACAGATTCAACGGATGTTCATCGATAAAAAGCGTGTTTCAGAGCTAGATTTCCATGGTACATTGGTTGGTTCTTCTAATCAGGAAGTTTATGTGATTGTGGAGCCGGATGATAAGTTTTATGGCATTTTGCAGATGATGAAGATTTTGGATGCGCCTATGGAAGATATCGTTGTATTTGGGGATGGGTATAATGACATTCGTATGTTTGAACAATCTCCCTTATCCATTGCGATGGGAAATGCGGTTAAGGAACTTAAGCGAATTGCGGATTTTGTAACGCATCGAAGTGATGAAGATGGCATTCGCTATGCATGTGAACACTATCATTGGTTATAAAAAGCACAATGGTTTTCATTGTGCTGATTGAATGAGTATTTTTTCGATTTCACCAACATAAAGAATGTGGTAATCCTTTTCAGGATAACAGTTTTTATCGACCTGTGCATCAAGGATGCATTCTGGATCGATTTCTTGCGCAAATAGCTTTCTGGCAATGATAACTTCTTTCGCTTCTTCAAAATAAGGAGCATGATCCATTATAAGGTGCAGATGGCTAATTTGTATTTTATCTTCATCTTTGCCGCTTGCTTTTCCCATGTATTGTAACATGTTGCGATGCGATTCATCATAGAAACTGAGTGCAAAATGATCATGGGTATCCAACAGTTGTTTGGTGTAACGCTGTGGACGGATAAAGATGAAGACCACTTGTTTGTTCCATAATACGCCCATGCCACCCCAAGAAGCAGTCATTGCATTGGCTTTCGTTTCATCACCGGCAGATACAAGCATCCATTCTTTGCCAATCTTATGAAATACATTACCGTTCCATTTTAAAGCATCGATTTCTTTAAACATAATTGAGACCTCCTAATTAAGCTTCCTTCTAATATTATGCAAATACATTTGAAAACATTCGCTGTATACGATTATACAGAAAGACGAATGTTGTATGCAAGTAAATTTTGCTTTAATTTCTTCTTTTGGAAACAAGACAAAGTGATAAAAATCATGTATAATTAAAGATGATGTGAGGTGATGAACAATGGAGATGGAACAAGAACGTAAATGGTTTTCATGGCGAAGATTATTTCTGACGATTGAACTTCTGTTTATTTTGATTCTCATTATATGGATTGAAATCTGCCTGTTCATCAGCGGTCCCAATCTTCGCTATGAAGATAAAATCGCAACGCAAATCATGACCATTCGTGCCAATCATCAAAACATACAAGAAATTAACCGACATGTATTTTCTTATGTTATTTACAGCGGACATGATGAGGAACAGTATTATTGGTTCAATGAGCGAGGGGAAGTGCTGACAACGAGAAAGATGGATGAAGTGGATATCACCAAAGCAGATTATGAGGCAAAAAATACATATAAATTAGCAGATTATGAATTGAAAATCGGATACGGATATGACAATCCTGTATATATCATTGAAAATAAGGACTTTGAAATCTACTTGGATATGGATACGATGAAGCGTGTTTTTTATCGCATCAAAGGAGAGGTTCTATGAAAGACTGGTGGAACAAGCCCTATATCAATCGCAGGGCATATATTTTGGATCATTTTGAAGAATTAACGCTGTCATGCGAAGAATGCATGGCAGTCTTATTGATTGATTATATGAATGAGCATCAGATTTTGATTTCTCATGGTGTTTTGGCAAATAAAATGAAAATGGACGGATCAGAAATTGATGATTTGTTGTCCAATCTGACACAGAAAGGCTATTTAAAGATTACATATGAAGGTAAAAAAATCGCGTTTAAAATTGATGGGATCTTTGACACAGCACATGATCAAACAATCGCATTTGATCAGTCGCTGTTTGATGTGTTTGAAAGAGAATTTGCCAGACCGCTTTCTCAAATGGAATTGCAGCGTATGAGTGATTGGATGTCACAATATGATCAAAAACTGATTCAATATGCATTAAGAGAAGCAGTTTTATATGGGAAGCGCAATTTTGATTATATAGAACGGATTTTAATGGAATGGAAAAAGCGCAAATTCAGCGCAGAAGATTATGAGGATGGTAAACGATGACAACTGATGAAATTTTAGACGAATTACAGAAACAATTTCCTGCTGCGCACTGTGAATTGCATCATCGCAATGCGTTTGAATTGCTTGTGGCAGTCGTATTATCGGCACAGACTACAGATGATTCCGTTAATAAGGTCACACCGGCTTTATTTGCGGCATATCCAACACCGCAAGATTTGGCGCAGGCAGATGTGAAAGAAATTGAACGGCTGATTCATCATATTGGCTTGTATCGAAACAAAGCCAAAAGCATTCAGCAGCTGGCAATTTCATTGTTAAGACATCATAATGGGGAAGTGCCCAGTTCTATGAAGGAATTGATGGAATTGGCCGGCGTAGGTAGGAAAACAGCGAATGTCGTACGCAGTGTGTGGTTTGATATACCATCGTTTGCGGTAGATACGCATGTAGAGCGTATTTCCAAGCGATTGGGTTTGGCTAAAGTTAGCGACAGTGTGGAAATGGTAGAAACGAAATTAAAGCGAAAGATCAAAAGAGATCGATGGAATGAAGCACATCATTTATTTATCTTTTTTGGTCGATATCGTTGTTTTGCACGACATCCGCAATGTGAGGATTGTGCATTTGCATCTTTCTGTAAGAAAGATAAGCTGGCATCATATAAAGAACAGCTATTGAAAAAAAAGGACTCTGATCTTCGTAAAGTTTCATGATAATACTATAAATGAAGAAGGATTATAAAAAGGCGGCTAATGCATCAAAAAGAAACGTTTGCTGCTTTTTTATTGTAATTTGGTTGGTACTGTATTCTTTACCATAGTGTTTTCCTTAAAAAAATTATGGTTTCTTCTTGCGGTTTGTCACATGCAAGGATATTTTTCAAATGCTATAAAAAGTCGTCTTTTATAAAAGCAAACTACGTCCTTTAGACATGGTTCAATAGAAAAAACCATCTTTTTTTGATGGTTTTTGGTTATTCCAACAAATAGTTTTTGCTTTCATCAATCAATGCTTGTAGGATGGCTACTTGTTCATCAATTTCTTCTTGTGTACTTTCCGGATTCATCAGTACCTCATAAGCAGAATTGGATGCACGATTAATAGATGAAACATAACTCATTTTATATTTACTTGTATCCGCATATTGTGATATTTCAGCGATTTTTAATGATAGTGCAGATGTATCAACTGTTGGTGTTTGTGGTGATTGTGTAGTCGCATTCACACAAATCTCATTTGATTTCACATCTGCGTGTTCATATGTATAATAACCACAGACTTTGATTGTTTGATCGGCTCCAACATTTAACACATGATTACTTTCGGCATCATTTGCACTAATGGATTGCACAACGCTATTATTAATTTTCACATCAGCTTTATAAATGACTCTGCCAAACAATAGGGTAGGTGTATAATAAACATTTCCGGTGAATTTGACACCCAAAAGATTGTATTCTTTTGTATGACTGCCGGCAACCAGTTTATCAGCTTCCGGATATGGTGTAAAACTCAAATGGATGGTGTTGGCCGCATCGTTTTGAAGCGTCAATGTGAATTTGCTTAAATCAGATAGTTTATCAGCAGTCAGCTTTTCCATTTTTGCTTTATCGCTTTTTACCATACCGGTAACGACCATATCTTTCGGCGTGTTTTCATTTGGTGCTGCATATGGGAATTTTCCTTTGATATGAGAAATGGTACTGATGTCACCAGGGTTTTTGATAGCTTCCGGTGTTTCTTTCGCCGCTAATACATCCATGAGGGCACGATTGACTTGACCGGGAATATTTTGATAGAGTAAATCGTTGTTAATATAGTCATATCCGATATGACCTTCCCATGTAACGACGACATATTTGTTTGTGTAGTTTGCCATCCATTCATCATGGATCGCACCTTTTGGAATGCCATAATCAACGCCGGAATCACCCCAGTCGCTCGTACCGGTTTTTCCATATACAGGATATCCGGCTTGTGGCCAAACCTTGCTCATAAAGAAGTTGTTGCTGGTTGCTTTTTGAAGAATGTCTGACATCAAATAGGCAGCTTGAGAAGATATCGTCTGTACGCTGTCAAAATCAGCTTCAATTGGTTTCTTGTCAGGATCATTTGGAAACTCTATTTTTGTGATAATGTGCGGTTCGATATATTTGCCTTCATTTGCAAATACTGCATAAGCAGCAGCCATTTGCTGTGGTGATGCGACCATATCGGCACCGCCGATTCCAAACTGCAGATTGAATTTATCGACAACTTCTTTATTAAAACCAAGTCGCAGCATATATTCTTTGATATTGTCTTCGCCCCAAGTATTCAGTACATCCTTCAAAGACTGACTGGCAGTCGTGTTATAGGATTGACCCACAGCTTCCACGAATTCAACATCACCTTTATATTGGCCATTGGAGTTATTGACAGGGCGGCCATCTCCGTAGATGTCGACTGGAACATCCGCAAAAGTATGGGAAGTGGCATATCCCAAGACATCAAACCCAGGCGCATAATCCAATAATGGTTTGATCGTGGAGCCGGTTTGATGTGTTTCCAGAGATTGATTGATTGGTTTTTCATCATCAAGGCTGAAATGTCTTCCGGCAATTGCCGCAACGATCTCACCGGTTTGTGAATTTAACATCGTTGTACCAAGCTGATAGCTTTCTTTATTCGGTAGATTGATCAAGGAACCACTGGCTATTTCATCTGCTTTTTTTTGTGCGTCCAAATCGATAGATGTATGAACGATCACGCTGTCTGTATAAATATTGATGCCATATTTTTCAGCGGCTTCTTTACGAACCAAATCTAAGATGGTGTCATTGTTTGTATTATGGAAAAAACGTTCTCCTTGCAATTGAAATGCCAATTCGGTGTTTTTTGCTAGTTGATATTCTTCTTCACTGATATAGCCGTGATTGAGCATTTGATAGAGGGTGTCATCTCTTCGCTCTATGGCATATTCATAATAGTTGACCCATTTTTTTGAGTACTCACTCCATTGTGTGCCTTTATAAGGATTGAACAGATTAGGCGCATTGACAACGCCGGCCAAAAATGCACTTTCTGATAAATTCAGTTGTGAGACATCTTTTCCGAAATAATACTGGCTACCTTTCTGAATACCTCTGGCTGTGTTTCCAAAGTTTACTTTATTGAGATATTTGGTTAAAATTTCTTCTTTGCTCATGGTATTTTCTACTTGCATACTCAAAAAGATTTCTTGGATTTTCCATTCGATTCGCTGCCAGCTGCTTGCGCTAGTCTCATCATAATCCGGATTGTCTTTTCGAACATTATCCACCATTTGCATGGTCAGCGTGGAACCGCCTTGTCCCAAGTCGCCATTGCGGAGGTTATTAAAAGCGGATTTTACAAAACGGGGAAGGTCAAAACCATTGTGGGTAAAGTATCGAGAATCTTCAATGGACAAAAATGCGTCAATGACCGTTTGTGGCAGCTGCTCATAAGTTATACTTTCTCTAGCTTCCATACCAACCTCTGTCAGCGTTTCATTATTGCTGGCAAGTATTTTAGAACTGTCTTGGCTGTTGAACATGTTTTTAGAGAGATTTGGTGCTTCACGCATGATATTTACCAATACAAAGAATACGCAGACACCGCCAATGAATACAAGCGATAAGAATACGATTAAGAGGGAATTAAGAATTTTCTTTCTGCTCATTTTTGTATTCTTTTTCGACAGAGTGCTTCTGGCAGGCAGTAGCCTTTGTTCATTATTTGATTTTTTCGGTTTTGCTTTCATTATTGTCGTCCTCCTTGAAGTAACACTCATCCACATTATCAAGATATGCAAGTCTTGGAGTTAATCCTTGTCGGATGAAAGAACCATTGTTTTTTATAGTTTCATAAGGGATGGATTTTTTTTCATAATGGTAATAGGCATCAATCATAAATTTTGCATCGATTAAATACGTTTCATCATAATAGGAAAAGCGAATGATAACAAATCCAATACCGCCGTGATATAACACTTGTTCCAAATGTTTGATTTGATGCGGGTGGAAATTTTTGAAAGGAAACGATGTTTTTGATTTTGTTTCCTTAGCTTCAAAATCAATAGCCTTTCCACGATAGATGCCGTTGTAGTCGGTAGTGCTTGGCGTTTTATAATATGCTTCCACGATTTTGGCAGAACTGCGCTGCGGATAGTCGACTTTTACAATTTGAATCGGAATTGGTTTTTTGTGAATTAAGGCTCGCTTCATTTCCATATAGTATGCATTGCTTTTATTCAAGTCATCTTCCAAAGACATTCCTCTTCCCATATAATTGTCACGCACATTGTTTTGCACCATTGTGCGCTTTTTATTAGGATAGCCGATCATTGTTCCATCACCTTTCCATATTATATCATAAAATTTGATATTAGGTAGAAAAAAATGTATCGCAATGGACAGTGTTTTACTTGAAAAAAGATCATTGATGCATCATAAGTTTGATGAAATAGGTAACGAATGAAAAGTTTTTATGAATCAGTTTTTTTGTTTTGTTAAATTCTTCTTTGACGATTGATAATCTATGATATAATCATAGACGATGGGAAAGGATATGGTCTATGTGGATATGAAAGTGCAGTCAAATGTGAAAGATTTTGCGATGGTTTTTTTAGGAAGTTTTTTATTTGCATTTGGTGTTAATATATTTATCGTACCGCTTGGATTATATAGTGGTGGTATCATTGGTTTTGCGCAAATCATAAGAACGATATTGGTGGAACAGTTGGAATTATCAATTCCATCCGGAATTGATATAGCGGGTATTTTAAATTTTCTGTTGAATGTGCCATTGTTTTTATTGGCATATCGCAGTATTTCAAGGAAATTTTTCATGAAAACATTATGGAGTGTGATTGCACAGACATTGTTTTTAACCGTGATTATGATTCCAAAGCATCCAGTTTTGGACGATGTGTTGGCCACTTGTTTAATCGGCGGCATTATATGCGGTGTTGGTATCGGTTTAACGCTGAGAAGTGGTGGGAGCGGAGGCGGTGTTGATATTCTTGGGGTTTATTTTACAAAGAAAAAGGCAGATTTCAGTGTAGGCAGATTGGGACTATTAATCAACTGCGCCGTATTTGGCTTATGCGCTTTTTTGTTTGAACTGCCGATTGCTATTTATTCGATTTTATATTCACTGGTGATGGCACAGGCGATGGATAAGGTACATTATCAAAATATCAATATGACCGCAATGATTTTTACGAAACATCATGGAATTCAGAAAAAAATCAATGAACAAATGCATCGTGGCGTTACATATTGGAAAGGGGCAGGGGCTTATACCGATGAGGAAACATTGATTTTGGTTACGGCAATCTCCAAATACGAAGTAACGACATTGAAAAAACTTGTGTACAGTGATGATCCAAAAGCATTTGTGATTTTTAATGAAGGTATGAGTATCAGTGGTAATTTTGAGAAACGCTTATAAGCGTTTGCGTTTTATAACCTTTATACAAACGGATCGTTATGCAAGACAAGCTGTTTCTTGTAGGTGATACAGTGATGTATTATTTGCGCCTTGGCCTTTATCATTGCGCTGTTTATATTGGCGATGATCTTTAAATACAGGTGTTTCCATCCTCAAATTGCAGATGGTAAAACGTGTTAGTGTAGAAATTTCAGTTTATGGTGTAGTTGCTGCTTCTGAGGATATAATCTTTCGTTTTTGGTCATTTCATTAAGATACTGTCATGATAATGAATATATTAAAAACTCCTACGAACAGGAGTTTTTATTTGTTTTACTTATTATGCGTGTTTTTTTCACTGATATGTTTATCATAAATATACTTCAAACCTTTGAAGGTTAAATCCGGATCATAAA
>Ga0224740_10534_pt1 | contig 10601 bp, 4 predicted proteins | sample LIM_E_Water_Bulk_FD_161634 | JGI IMG/M metagenome (GOLD analysis project Ga0224740, IMG submission 161634) | Enriched cells from gastrointestinal tract of the lab mouse from Pacific Northwest National Laboratory (PNNL), Richland, Washington... | ecosystem: Host-associated > Mammals > Digestive...
TCCCAATCTACGTTGCTCGCTAGACAATGCAGAATTCACCTTTGAAGATGAAAACAGTTTTACTTTTGAATTAAATGAGAGCAACTTTCATTCGATTGAAGAATATGAGCTTCATCTCCATAAAATCTTTGAAGAAACGGGTGTGATGGATAGTAACAGATTGTTCTATTCAGAATTGTGTCATGTGGACAAGGCTTCATTTCTGATTATACGTTGTCATCATATCATAGCGGATGGCTATTCCATGGCCTCGTTGGCTAATGATCTCAATGAATATTGGAGTTCCAATTGTGATTATTCGTTAGAAAAAGAAATCGACATGGATTATGGAGACAAGAGTGTTTTTGAAGAAAATAAAGAAGAATACTTGGCAAAGAGTGCAACTTCTTCAATGACTGGGGCAATATATGAGGCACAAAGGACAACAATGCAGTTTCCAACTGATCTTCAAAATGAATTGCAACAGTTTGTGAAAGAACAAAATTATAGTATGTTTACAGTGTTGTTATATGCTTTTTCTTGTGCTTTGTTACACTTTCAGCAAGAAGAAATTCTGCAGATAGGCATTCCGGTCTCTGTTCTGCGCTTAAAGAAGGACAGGCCTATAGGTATGTTTGTTAATATAGTCCCTTTTTTTACAGAACGTGAAGTGCTTGAGTCCGAATCAGGAATAGGCCGGCTTCGTCATTTATGGTTTAAGGCGGCAAGAAACTATCGGTTTCCGTATTATAAGATAAAGTCGGTAGTCGGAGAAACTTTTGAAAAGTATGATTATACATTTAATTATCTTCCCAATGTGTATCCGCCTACTATTGGAGGATTCCCGGTTGAGTTACATAATGTACACCCGAAATATCAAGCGTACAGATTGCAAGGGTTGGTTGAAACCCATAATGACAATAATATGTATATGGTATTGGATTGGAATGTGGACACATATGCTTTAGGCTTTGATAAATATTTTATTGAACTGTATTTTAATGTACTTAAAGCAGTAGTGAGCGACTCAAGATTGACTTCTGATACTTTCTGTATGGAGATTGACAGAAAGCTTATGGAGGATTGTCAAGCGTGTTTTGTTCCTGTCAGAGATGATGTTGAAACGAATCCATATGCCTTGTTTAGATACAATTGTATTAATTTTGCCGATTCAACAGCGATAATGGACGGAGACAATAAATACACATATAAAGAATTTGAACGCGATGTCTTAAGAATGTCAGCTGTGTTGAAAATATTCGGATTGGAACCAAACAGCAAGGTTATATTGGATTTGGAGCATACTTACTACGAACTGGTCTTAGTGTATGCGCTGCTGTATCTTGGAAGCACTATGGTCCCTGTAAGTAGTCGCAATTGGGAAACTCGCAGGATTGCTTCTGTAATGGAACAGGTGAAACCATGCCTTTATGTCAGTGATTCAAAAGGCATTCCGAAAGGAGTCAGGGGTGTTAGTCTGTCTGAGCTTATTGTTTATAATGTAAATGATTATTTAGTGGAGGCTGACGGATATTACAAGGATTGTTTTGATGCTTATATTATATTTACCTCTGGAACTACTGGTGTGCCTAAGGGTGTGATTATATCTGAAAAATCGTTGTTCAGTTATTTGAATTGGGCTAAAGCTGCATATAAGATGTCAGAGCATGACTGTATGCCTTTATACACGACGATGACCTTTGATTTTACATTGACAACGGTGTATTTGCCACTTTCGTCATCTGCTTGTATTAAGCTGTATCCTGATGACGGAATTAGGCATCCGTTGTATGACATTTTTGAAGATAACAGTATTACCGTAGTAAAAGTCACACCATCTCATATGAAGCTGATTTCTTTGATAGATAAGGAATACTGTGCTGAGCTTAGGTTATTGATAGTAGGCGGAGAAAATCTTTCTTATGAAACTCTGAGAAGATTCAGAAAGAGATTTAAACGTGATTTTGTATGTTGTAATGAATATGGACCTACTGAGGCGACTATCGGCTGTGTTGTGTTTTTTACAGAAGAGTTTGATAAGCGGGGCAATGTTCCAATTGGATTACCAAGCTCTAATGCACAGGTCAGGATTGTGAATGAAGAAGGAAAAGATTTGACCTGCTATGTTAAGGGGCAATTGCTGCTCAGTGGAGATTGTCTAAGTACCGGATATTGGAATGATGAAAAGAAGACCTCTGAAGCTTTTATAAGTTCTGAGGGAAAGCTTTGGTATAAATCAGGAGATGTGGCTTGGTATAACAGCAATGGATATATAGAATATGGCGGAAGAGCTGATGGTCAGACGAAGTATCATGGTTATAGGATTGAAATGGAGGAGATAAAAACTGCTGTGTCAGATTGTCCGTCCGTAAAAGATTCTATAGCTCTTATGATATATCAAAATGAAGAGCAACGCATAGTACTATTCTATATACCTGAGTTGATCGATGAGGTATCAGAAGCAGATATAAAGAGCCACCTATACAATAAGCTACCTAATTATATAGTCGTTGAACTCTGCGCTATAGACCGGCTGCCATTAACACTTAATGGAAAGATAGACGAGAAGAAACTAAGAGCTTACTATGCGGCGAAGCTTAATGAAGCAACAGTAGATAGTGATGATGATATCCTTTTTATGAGTGAGCTGAAGGCTATTGTCGCAAAAACTCTAGGGATTTCTGAATCATTTGATATCAGCAAATCTTTCTATGAGCTTGGTGGGGATTCAATTAAATCTTTTGCTTGCCTGACAATGCTCAAGGAGGGCGGTTATGCTCCGAAACAGAATTATTTTCGTATGCCAATCTCTATTGCTGAAATAAGTCGTCTTCTGATAAAAGAGACTGAGCATTTTGAAGCGTTAGAGTATGATGTGGCGTTTGAACCGACAGCTTTGATAAAAAGGTTTATTGAGAATGCCGAAGATATTGGCAGTGTGATGCAGTGTATTGTGATTGAACCAATCAAAGAATTTGATGCCGTGCAGCTCTTAAAATCGATATATGCTTCATTTTCCGCTCTTAGATTAACTGTGACAGAAGAAAAAAAGTTATTATATCGCTCAAGTATTCAAGTTCCTTACATTGTTGAGACCACATATAATCTATGTGATGAACATTGCAGATTTGACATTGAGAATGAAGGCCTGTTTAAGCTAATATATTTTATGGATATTAAAAAGTATGGAATTTGTATTCATCATCTGGCAGTTGATTTTGTGTCTTGGCAGATAATTTTTGAATTTCTTAATGCATTTCTATTGGGCAAGAGTAACTTGATAGAAATGGGTACGGCATTTTCGAGGTATTGCGAGCGGAATAGGAAGAGTGTTTTATTTGCTGAGCATGACACGGCAGATAAATCGGTAGTGAATATATCGATAACGGATATTGGAATTTTAGAAAAGCTCTTTGATTCTAAGCACCTGTATGGTGTAAATGGAGAAGTGATAATTAAATCCGTTGTAGCTGACATTTTTTGTTCTTTTTATGGAAAGGATAAGATATGTTTTGAATGTGAGAGCATAGGCAGAGATAACGATGAGTTGGATATCGGATGGTATACGGATATTTATTATGAAAATTATGACAGGGTTCTGAATAAATTTATGGATAGTAGGTCAGAAAGGAGTGTAAGACCGATTAGATTCAATTATATTCCTATGTATGAGATAAAAGAGTATGAAACCTTTAAAATCAGAGAGAGTTTCAGTAGGTTTACATGGAATTGCCATATTGCTTATGAGGCAGAGTTTGATATTATCATAACCAGGTCAGAGCTGAAATTTTGTGTATTAGTTTCAGATGCTTCATTCGCAGATTATTTGGAACAGAGGCTACCTGACAGTGTGAATTCATATTTATCTGGTATGTATAGGTTGGATATTGATTTCAGCAAGGATGAAGATGTTGAAATCGATGATTTGATTAAGCTGTTGGGGTAAATCGGTCAAGGAAAGACAATTATGAATGTTAAGATCTATACATTTCCTTTTTGGGGGCATACAGAGCAAGCAATTCATATAGCCAACAGATTATACGAATTGGGTGCAGAGGTCTCTATGGATATAAATTTAGAGTACATAGCTGATATAAGACAAGGGATCGCTGTAACTGAATGCAAGTATAAGCTTGACAGACAGATGTGCGAGAGTAATGCTGTTTCCAAAGACAGCCTTATAGGGTATGCAGAGAGTATATTACAGTGTACCGCAGCGTACATTGAGGATTCGGATATGACATTTTCAGATGTCGATATGGTAATATTTGACTCATTTGCATTTTGGGGGCAGGTGTTGGCTAAGCTCAATAATAAGAAAGCTGTATCACTGATGACTTTGCAACCGTTTGAAGAAGCGGACTTTACGAATAATGCGGAGTTGATATTGAAACAGTACAGAGATCTGTTTGCAAATAAAAGAGAGTTTGAAAGGATGCTGCATATATATGAGGTTACAGCTCGTATGAGATACAGCTTTTGCTCCGAGTTCAGCTTCGGAAACCTCTTCTGTGCAAAAGGCTGTACCAACTTTGTTATGTTTCCCAGACATATGAGTTATTTTAGTGCATCATTGGGGAAGCAATATATATGGGGAAGAGCTTTTTCTAATGCTGTAGCTTACTCTGGAATTAAAGATGAGGGTTGTGCGTATGTTGCATTCGGAAGCATATTAGAAAGCAGAGAGCTGTTGGTTGAGTGCATAGACGTCTTATTGGAAAACGGATATGAAGTATATGCGAAGGCAGGTCGTTATTTTGATGAATTATATGAATATTATGCAGCAACCGAAAATAGAGTTAATCTGTTTAAGTATGCTCCACAAAAAGAAATACTTGCAAAATCAGTGTTATTTATCACTCATGGCGGAATGAACAGTGTCATGGAGGCACTTATAGCGCAGACTCCAATGATAGTTATTCCACTGGCAAATGATGAGCTGATAAACGGAAGAATGGTAACACGAAACTTTTATGGTTTAGTTTATGAAAGGAGTGCTGAGGTTGAAAAAAATATATTGTCAAATCTTGTTAGGGAGATTCAATCGAACGGATTATATAGAAGACGGTTGAAAGAAGATGCACTCATCAATTCAGAATGTGCATTAGATAGAATATGTGCAGAAATTAGAAAGGATTAGTTGATATGGATAGAAAAAAGTACGGAATTTTAAGTAATTTGTATTTTTACTGCAAAGAGAGTTTCAATTTCAGAAAGTTAGGGTTTATCCTATCGTTGTTTTTAGTTCCAACTAGGATTATGAAATCGTTCTTATCAATATTCATTCCTAAACTTGTAATTGATTCGATTGAAAATTTAAGAGGTGAATATACATTTTTGGTAAACATTATTATTGTAACAGTTGTTATTGCTGTCACGTCTATTATTGAATTGTTAGCAAAGAATACGATGGAGCACAATATGAATTCGTTTGTATTGATAAGACTCAATAAACTGTGGATTGAAAAAGTATCGACTATGGATTATGAAGTTTTTACTTCAGAGCTCGGAAAACAATCTTCAAGTAAGGCTAGAATGACACTAGAGGGAACAACCAGATGGGGGATAGGTACATATATTCCTAGATTGTTGGAATTATTAACGAGTTTTATCGGATTTATCATATATGGTATTATTCTAGTATATGTTCATCCTTTTGTTTTAGTTGCTCTTATTGTTGCATATGGTATAAATATGGCGGTAACCCTTCACGCAGAGAAGAAAAAGCAGCTGCTTAAGGACGATGTTGCAAAAGCAGAACGTAAAATGAATTATTTTGCTTATAATACAAGAGGATTAAGCATAGCTAAGGATATTAGAGTATATTCCATGAGAGAGTGGATCAGACAGATGGCTACAATGGCTAGGTTTGATAAGAAAAATGTGGATGATAAGGTTTATAAGTATCAGGTATTTGTCCTTATTGTCAATGGTGTGGTCGTATTGTTGAGAGATGGTGTCGTATACTCAATATTGATATGGCTTACTCTTAAGGGAGATATAACCATCGGCAATTTCGCATTATATGCGGCTACTGTAAATGGTCTGGGTGACTGGCTAACTCAGATAACTACAGGCATTGGTGCGTTTAGAGAAGCAGATAATAATGTAACTGATTTCCGACAGTTTCTTAGTTTGCCAGATGGAAGGATTGAATCTAAGGAGACGTTGGAGCTTGTTGCGGCTCCGGGCATAAAATTGGATAAGGTTTCATTTTCTTATGATGGTAAGAATAATGTGTTGGATAATGTTTCATTAGAAGTCAAACCAGGCGAGAAGATTGCTGTGGTTGGTTCAAATGGTGCAGGAAAAACTACTCTTATTAAATTAATATGTGGATTATTGCATCCGATATGTGGACAGATTTTGATTGACGGAGTTTCAGTTTCATCTGTTGCTCAAGAAGATTACTCAAAGGCAATATCTGCTGTTTTCCAGGATTCTGCACTGTTGCCTGTCAGTATTAAACACAATATTGTTATGAATGATAAAAAAATTAATGAAGACAAGTTGACTCGAGTTGTAACTCTTGTAGGACTTGAAGAGAAGATTGCTTCATTGGAAATGGGGATTGATACGCCATTGGTAAAGCATATAACTGAAAATGGAACAGAGTTTTCAGGTGGAGAAGTTCAAAAACTCCTATTGGCACGAGCAATCTATAAAGATTCTCCAATTTTAATTCTTGATGAGCCTACAGCTGCAATGGATCCGATTGCAGAGCAGAATGTATATTTGAAGTATAACGAGCTAGCTAAGGATAAGACTGCGTTCTTTATTTCACATAGATTGTCATCTACGAGATTCTGTGACAAGATATTACTTATTGATGATGGAAGGATTAGAGAAGTAGGCACACATGATGAACTAATGAATAAAAGGGGGCTGTATCATGATATGTATATGATACAGAGCAAATATTATCAGGAGGAATGTTAGTGATATGAGAAAGAATGGTAGGACTCTTTTTGAGGATCTGAAATATATTACCCGCGGAATGAGGGAATTCGAAATATTTCTTCCAGGACAACTCAAATTGTTGTTCATATATTCTGCGATAACTATGGCAATACCGTATATTGGTATTTATATGACATCAGTAGTTATAAACGAACTAAGTTTGCAGCAACGAACATCGGTGTTGGTTGTGAGCGTAGCTGCTGCTATTTTACTGACATTAATATTGACGATTGTTGCGGCATTTATTAATAAACGGATTTCAGTTGGTTATAACCAATTGTTTCCAGCCCATGAAATTAGGCTTAATGAGAAAGCTAATGCAATGAAATTCAGTCTTTCGGAAGATGAAAAGATAAGAGAATTGCGAGATGAGGTATCAGGTAGTATTAATTGTTCAGGAGCAGGTATGGGTAGTCTCTATTGGGATTGTGAAACAATCTTTAAGGCTTTGTTTTCTGCAGTGATTAGTATTGTGTTATTGGCACTTAATATAGGTATTAATGGGATTACATTTGAATTTTCTGGCACTTTGTTTGGGGTTGTAAATTCTGTTTGGGGCTATTTAGTATTAATAGTTATTATTTTTATTTCTGCAGCAGTATCATCAAAAATGACAAGTAAGATATTTGATGTTTCTTTTGATGTATTCAAAAATGGTGCTAAATATAATAGATATGCAAACTATTACAAATTGGAATATCTCTCTGACGATAAGTCGGCACAAGATGTTCGTTTGTATTCCCAAAAGAATTTAATTATAGATGAAGTTTTGAATAAATGTTATATTCCGTTTGCAAAGGGTGACAAGAGGGAAAAAGATGCTTCAAGCAAGAATAATGGAATTATGCTTTTATTAAGTGCTTTAACAGGCGGATATGTTTATATCTTAGTTGGTGTAAAGGCAATGAACGGCAGTATAGGAATAGGAAATGTATTACTTATCTATTCGGCTGTTACGATGCTTATTAAGGCGCTGACAGATTTTGCAATGACCTTTACGGATTTGAGGAATAACAATGAGCATTTGATCAGATATTTTAATTATATTTCATTGGAAGAAGAGTTTAGTACTAAGATTACATCTGATGATTATAAGTATGCAGAATTAAGAATAGATAATGTGTTTTTTAAATATCCGGGCTCTAAGAACTATGCACTTAAAAATGTATCTCTTGCCATAGCTAACGGTCAAAAGATTGCAATTGTAGGGGCCAACGGTTCGGGCAAGACAACTTTGGTTAAGTTGATTTGCGGACTATATGATGTTACAGAAGGTACTATTAAAATTAATGACACTATAGTATCATCTCAAAATAGAAATAAATATGAAAAATGGGTGACTGCAGTATTTCAAGATTTTAGTTTGCTAGCATTATCGGTAGGTAATAATATTTCGGCTAGCAATGAATATGATGAATTAAAGGTATGGGATTCGATTGAAAAGGTTGGACTCAAGGAAAAGGTCGAGAAGTATCCTAAGAAGCTAGAACAATCTTTGTTTAAAGATTATGATGATGAGGGTGTGGAGCTTTCCGGCGGTGAGGCTCAAAAGATAGCTATTGCACGTGGTATTTATAGGGATGCATCACTGTTTATACTTGATGAGCCGACGGCAGCATTAGATCCATATGCAGAATACGAGATTTTTACGAAGATGAATGAAATATCTCAGGATAAAACGACCATATTTATAAGTCATAGGCTTTATTCTTGTAAATTTTGTGACAAAGTAATTGTTATGGATGATGGTGAAATAGTACAGGTTGGTACACATGATGAATTAGTTAATGTTACTGGAAAGTATTCGGAAATGTGGAACGCTCAAGCACAACATTATGTTAAAAAATAAGAAAAAGTGAGGAAAAGGAAGATGAATCAGTTAGAAGTAATAGAAAGAATAATTGAAGTTATAAATGGAGTCGTTGGTGAAAATAATAAGGAATTGACAGGTGATACAAAAGTAGAAAGTATAGGTGTTTCTTCAATAGATTATGTCAAAATTCTTATTATGCTTGAGACAGAGTTTGACATTGAATTTGATGATGATGATTTAGTGCTGGATGAGAATACTTTTATTTCCGATCTCGCAAATAAAATTAGTGCAAAAATAAATTAAGGAGAATAGGTAAGTTGACGATAAATGGCTTGTATTCTTCATATTACGAGAGAATGTTAAAGCGATATCCTGATTGTGATGTTTATTTTTCGCTGTGGAATTCTGAAGGAATGTATTGTGAAGCAGGAAACTGTCGGATTGGAAGAGAAAAATGCAACTGTGCTTCTGTTTCTAAATTGTTTTCTTTTCTAGCATTTGGAATAGCCGAAAAACGACAACTGATAAGTGTGAATACGACTATTGGGGAAATTCTGCCAGCATTAAGACTTTATTATTCGGGAGAGAATATGACTAGTAGTATTACGATTGGAATGTTGTTGAGACATTCATCAGGATTGCCGCAGTTTGCTACGATTGGCAATATATTTGTTCCAGAAAACGATCTGAAGCAGCATGTATTTTCTTTGGATGAGTCGGAATTGTTATTCAAACCTGGGTGTGATAGTTGTTATAGTAATCTTAACTATGATTTGCTTGCATACATTCTAGAATTAGTATTTGAATGCTCATATGAAAGTATACTAAATAATTATGTGTTTTCTGTGTTTTTGGAAAAACCAGATTACGGGTTTATCATTAACAATAAATCGCAGATTGCATCTATGGGTATGGAAATTTCTCCGTATTCATTAATGTATATGGTTTCAAAGGCATTTGGTTCATTGCAAGAGCATTTTTTTTCTGAGTATATACGACAAGTATACTCACATTATGTTAAACTGGATGACCACCAGAATTATGGTCAGGGCTTGTGTTGTAAAGTTTTTATGATTAATGATATACCTTGTTGTTGCATAACAGGTCTATTTTTGGATGAGTACATATGTCTGACTTGGAATTCTGAAAAGGATATATACCATCTATTCTTTGCAAAAAAATGCCCTAAGGGACTGCTCAATTTTTATCATAAAAATGATTTGTTTTGCAAATTATTGATTCATGAGTGGCAACTCCAGTTTGATGTTACAGGGTCAATAGATACACTGGTGCCTTATATTTCGGTTCAGGACAGGTTTAGTGTTTTTGAAAGATATGTTTCTTGCGATAACCAAATCTTGGAGATATTGAAACGAAATAATTTGGTTACAGTTTTTCATAATATGCATTTTGTTGGGAAATATGCTGTTGATCACGGAGACTTGATTGGAAATGAGATATTAATCAGACGTCTTAAATGCAATAATGACGAGGTGTTGCTTGTTATTTTTAATGGGGAAGTTAAGTATTACTATAAGGATTATGTCTCACTTGAGGATAATGAAAAATTTTACCAATATGAACCTATAATTTCAGAATGTACCGCTCCTGTGGAACGGTTATTGTTGAGGTTTTTGAAGAATAAATCAAGGATGTTTATATCTTTTACGGACAAGGAATTGGTTATCAACGGTTTGATTCATTATAGGAAGCACAATGGAAAGTACTATAGCTCAGCCAGTGCTGTCGCAGTTATAAAAGGTGATGAGATTTATATCAACAACTTGGCTTTTAAAAAAAAGAATAAATGTGATTTTGATGTTGGGATGATTGGGAATGTAGTCAGAAT
>Ga0224740_10535_pt1 | contig 10598 bp, 11 predicted proteins | sample LIM_E_Water_Bulk_FD_161634 | JGI IMG/M metagenome (GOLD analysis project Ga0224740, IMG submission 161634) | Enriched cells from gastrointestinal tract of the lab mouse from Pacific Northwest National Laboratory (PNNL), Richland, Washington... | ecosystem: Host-associated > Mammals > Digestive...
CAGGGTACGGTAAGAACGCTTATTTGAAGGCGGAGTTGCCGCAACCAACCCCTGCTCTGATAATTGTGACAGAGAACGGGAAATTGCCGCCTTATCTTCTCTGCAATATTCTGTAAGCTGCGCCGCTGTCAGACCTTCTTCGTAAATCCCCAGGTAATAAAGACACATCACGTGGTTTGCCCGCAAACCAAAAGCTTTCATTTCCATATCTTTTATTTTTTGCAGACACCGATTCAACTCAAGAATGGAGAGCGCAAAGGTCTCAAAACGATTCTTCATAAACACCTCCTGTATCAGAACAAAAGCGCGCGTAACTGCACATCCTATTTTTCTTGTATAGGAATTTCCTATTAAAAAAGATGTTGATAAATCAACAACAGAAATTATAAATTCTAATCGTTGATCTGTCAACATCTTCTCAAACATTTAAAAATCTATTCTGTTTAAATGTTTATCTCTGACTCTCACATCGGTTTTTTCACCACAGGAATCCATACTTCATACTGCGCATTTTGCGGATCGGGACTTAAATAGACCTCGACATCCGGAGCCTCTCCATACTCGTATCCCGAAGTCGGCAACCATTCTGTTACAACGCGCCGTTCTAATTCCTGAATGGACCGGTTTGTTCCTTCTCCGGAAAAGATTGCCCAAGTCGCCGCAGGTACAACATATTCTTCAAGATCTTCCTTTTCTTGCGAAGTAGATACCGCAATATAATACTTCCACGGTTCCGTATCATTGCAAGTGCTGACGCCGAGCACTCCCATCGGCTGTGTATCCATCATACCAGCCAGTCTCTGTAAAGTTCCATTTGTGGCTATCTCCTCCCATTTCTGAGGAATAACGGCAAAATTTTTTTCAATATCTCTGTGCAGTGGTACGGACACTCCGACAATACGAAAGGCTTCTTTTGTTTCGATTCGATAATTCATTTCTTCCACTCCCTTGACTGTAATTTTAAATGTAATAGGCGGAAAGGATTTTACTGGTACTCCCTCATTTTTTACCGCAGATGGAGCGATCCCATGGACAGACTGAAATGCCCTGTTAAACGCAGTAGGAGAATTGTATCCATATTTCCCTGCCACATCAATAACTTTTGCATCCTTTTCCTGCAAATCCACGGCTGCAAGCGACATTTTTCTCCTTCGGATATATTCAGACAAAGGGATGCCCGCCATATAAGTGAACATTCTCTGAAAATGATAAGAAGAACAGCCAGCAATTCGCCCAAGCTGTCCATAATCCATCTCATCTGTTAAATGTTCCTCCATATAGTTTATCGCATCGTTTAATCTCTCAATCCATTCCATGATATAAAATCCTCCTGATGGTTATCACTATATCTCACCATCCTATTTTTTTCCTCTCAATTTCTGCACAAAAAAGAGAGTGTCTTTGTCATCCGCTGTCTTATTATTAAATTTTCTATACAGAAGTAACTAACTCGCGCACAAACTGATTTTTCGGATAACACCTGATATGTTCCGGTGTATCCAACTGCGCAATCCCTCCTTCGTCCATAACCAATACCCTCGTGCCAAGTCTCAATGCCTCTTTGATATCATGTGTGATAAAAATAACCGTCACATTCAATTTTTTTTGAATATGAAGTATTTCTCCCTGCAAGGTCTTTCTCGTAATCTCATCCACCGCGCCAAACGGCTCGTCCATCAATAAGATTTCCGGATTAGAGGCAAGCGCTCTAGCAATCCCCACACGCTGACACTGCCCACCTGACAATTCATCTGGATATCTCTTTGCATAGGACATATCCAAGCCCACTTTTTCCAAGAGTTCCCCAACTTTCCTTTTTGCAGTCGGCCGATCCCACTGCCCGGATAAATCTGGTACATACGTAATATTTTTTTCCACGGTCATGTGCGGAAACAACCCGATACTTTGAATTACATAACCAATCTTACGGCGAAGAGAAATCTGATCCACACCAGAAATATCCTTCCCTTCTACATAGATATTCCCCTCATCTGGAACATTCAAACCATTAATCATCTTTAACGCTGTCGTCTTTCCGCAGCCAGAACGCCCAATGACTGTCAAAAATTCTCCTTTAGGGATATCCAGACTAAAATCTTTTAGTACCGTCTGTTCTCCATATTTTTTTACCACATGTTTAAATCGAATCAACGCATCCATCATGGATTATTCCTCCGCCAGACCTTTTTTCACCAAGAACTTATGTGCCACATCTGCCTCATCCTGTCCGTCTACTTCCACCGCATAATTCAATGTTGCCATTTCTTTGTCTGTAAGCAAACCTTCCATTAACATTAGCGCATCTTCTAAACCTTTATATTTTTCCAGTGCATCTTCACGGACTACCGTGGCACAAAAATAATTCACTTGCAGATTTTTATCATCCTCTAATACGACATAATCGTCTAGAGAAAGCTGTGCATCCGTCGTAAATCCATTCGTTACATCAATCTCCCCATTTTGCATCGCCTGATATTTCAATGCAATATCAATATCTGTTACTTTTTTGAAATGATACCCATACTCATCACAGAGTACCTTGAAGCCATCTTCACGCTCAATATAATCCGGATTTCCTCCAAAAACCAGCTTGTCCGAGACTTTACTCAGATCAGAACAAGTCTTTAGATCATACTGTTTTGCAACTTCTTTGCGCACAGCGATGGCAAATGTATTGTTAAATCCATACTGACCTTTCCATGTCATTTCGAATTGATCGCTGTACTCTTTTTGCAGCTGCTCGAACATCTCTTTGTCATCCACCCCGGCCGGATCGTGTTTTAACACCATGGTATATCCGCTGGATGTATATTCCGGATAGAGGTCAAATTCTCCCTTTTCCATAGCTGGCTGAATATTATTGGTTCCACCCTGAATTCCTTTTGTGATCTCTACTTTATAATCGGTATTTTTCTCGATCAGTTCTCCTAACATTTCACCTAAAATATACTGTTCTACCATCGGTTTTGTGGCAATTTTAATCGTCTCTTTCGACGTTGCTTTTTCCGCACTTTTTTCGTCCTCTTCCGTCTTTTTGTTTCCACCACATGCCGTCAATGTCAGCATCATAATTATAAGTACTCCTGTTATCAATCTTTTGTTTCTCATCTCAATGCATCCTCCTTTTTCTTTTGAAATATGTCTCTAGACATCCCAACAACAGATCACAGATAATCGCCATTGCCGCAATCAGAATACTGCCCGCAAATGTCAATGCTTTATTATAGAGAGAAATTCCTCTATAAACAGCAACTCCAAGTCCTCCCGCACCGATAAAAGCCGCTATACTTCCCACCGAAACGGTCATAACTACCATACTTCGAAGACCTGCTATAATGACCGACATCGCCAAGGGCAATTTTATTTTATATAATATCTGAAACCAGGTACTTCCCATACCTTTCGCAGCCTCTAAGATATCTTTATCAATGGCACGGATACCCGTACATGTGTTGCGCACCATTGGCATCAGTGCATAGATTGTCAGCGCCACAATCGCCGTTTTGTTTCCGATTCCCAAAAACGGAATCAGCATACCTAAAAGCGAAATTGCTGGTACCGTGTAAAACACATTGATGATCCCCAAAATCACAGATGCCATCTTTTCGTGTTCAGCAATTACAATACCGATGATTAATCCTGATATTCCTGCAATAAAAATCGCTGTAAATGCCAGTGTGAAATGTTGTAATGCCAACTCCACAAACCAGTCTGCGCGCTCTATGTATACTTCAATAATCTCTTTTATCAATTCCATCTTTCTATTCCCGTGTATCTACGCTGTTTTTCTTTTGCTCTAAAAGACTCCATCGAATCTTATCACTGTCTTTTACAGATTGCGCCAACCGACACGTCTCCATACAGGCGCCGCAGAGGCGATCTTCACCTCTCGAAACATATCTACATATTTTTTGCTTTTGCATTCATATTCCCGGCCCCATCTCTTTCCAATTTTATTGTAACTACTATCATTACATCTTATGATACATCGCTTTCATTGTAATGTCAATAGTTACATCTTATTTTTTAATGGGGAATCTCTGCTCTTAAGACATAGAAATCAGTTTTTGTGTATCCCTGAGCACATCCTCTAAAGTAATGGAGGCCAATTTTTGTTCCATCGCCTCCTGCACCTGCAATAGCTTATCGTCTAAAATCAAATGGATATTTCGTCCCACCGGACAATTCGGACTCGGATTTTCATGAAAATGAAACAAGCCTTCTTCCTCCACACACTCCACAGCGCGATAAATATCTAAAAACGTAATTTCATAAAGCGGTTTTGCAATGGAAGCTCCGCCGGATCCCCGAACCACGTTCACCAGTCCTGCGTTTTTTAACTGTGAAAGAATTCTGCGCACAATCACCGGATTGACATTGGTACTGCCAGCTAGAAAATCACTCGTTACTTTATAGTCATTTTGAAATGTATCAATACATATAAAAATATGGATCGCCAAGGTAAATCTGCTTGAAATCTGCATAGACATCCTCCTTCCCGTTCATTTTATTCTTCTCCTGTTGTAATGTCAATAGATACAACTTGTGATTTTGAATCGGATCGGAACTTCCATTTACATAATCCTTTTCAATTTTTCTACCACCGTACCAGTATTCCAGATCTTATAAACGAAAATCGAAATGATAACCGCACATACGATGTATGGAATAGATATGCACAGCGCCGGTAAAATGGTAAAATGATAGCCACAAAACCAAAAATTATTTGTTAATTTTTCAATGATTGTTACAGAGACGATTGCACTAAACAAACTTCCCACAAAAGATGATAACATCGTAAGTCCCACACCCTCATAGATAAACAATCTTTTTAGCTGTTTTTTTGTCATACCAATACTCTGCATAACGGCAAACTCCCTTTGTCTAGAAACAGCGCTTGTTATTATGACATTTAAGAGATTCAATACACCTAAAATCCCAAATAAAATTGCAAATATATTTCCGGTTATTTTATAAACACCCGTAAAAATCTCAAATTCTGTGTTAATGGATTGACTGGATTCGTAGATAATATGTTGTCCCTGTGAAATCTGAGCATCTAAATAAGACTCTACCTGATGATACATACCCGATTTGGAATCGCATAAAAATCTAACGGGTTTCTTATCGGGAAATAAATCTAAAAACTCACCGGATGGAAGAATCAAAAACGTAGCTTCGCCGGGCTGCGCAGGTGAGATCAGTTTACTGTTCACTGCAACACAGGCTAACACTTCATATTCCAGGGATTTTCCTTCAATCTCAGCAGAAATCTTATCCCCGACATGTACCGATAACATCGACTCCGCATAGTCCATCCCATTCTCATCGGAGATAATCGCTCCTATAACATATTGACCGCTTTTTAACTTCTCGTAATCAATATTTCCTTCTACAATCGTCACTCGCTCTAAAACAGAATCGTCAAATCCATACAAAGCCTGACCGACTTCCTGTATCGCATCGTTTGTATACGGCTGATCGTTGATATCTAAAATTTTTGCTGTCACAATCCCATTGTAATTACTTCTAAGTTCGCTATTATCTGGAATGTCCATAGGCTTTCCATGAAAATATACAAATCCCCCGTCTTTCATTCCTTCCATATGGGTGATATGATCTATAAATTTCACCGGCAATGAATCGGTATCGTCAAAAAAAAGCCTGGCTCCAGCAGTAAATGTAGGATTGTAGACATTAAACTCTGCCCCCGCCTGACCCTGTACATAGGTATCTTTTTGAAAGGTCGAAGTGAAATTCAATACACTATTAAACAAAACGATACTCAATGCAATAGAGATCGTCACAAGAATTGTTCTTCCTTTATTTTCAGCAAGGTTCGTAAGTGCCATGTTTAGAATTCTTGCTTTCGATTCTTTTCCGCGCCTAACTTTTTTACTGCTTATTCTCTCCCTTCCCTGATATTTAAGAGATTGTATCGGAGATAACCTCGAAACAATCAATGCCGGTATCTTACAGCTAATCCAAACTGTAAGGAAGGAAAATAGAACAGTCGCCAAAATAAATCTCAAATCTGGCAAAACAAACAAGCTGTCCTGGTAAGTTGTGATGGACATCATCAATGGCAAGACCATATTTCCCAGTCCCCATCCCAATAACGTACCTATCGGAATGCCAATAAGCGCCATTCGCAGCGCCTGATATTCTACTAATTTTCTCAATTGTTTGGGCGAGGCTCCGATTGTCTTTAACTGTCCATATATTCTTACATCTTTCATAACGGAAATTTTAAACACATTAAAAATAATTAAGAATCCTGAAAATAAAATCAATAATATAAGAAGAAAAAAGATCCTTATTTCTTGTTTGGTGGGCTGTGTATTCATCTGATAAGCAATATTGATAGCGGAATTTACAGTTCCTTCCTCTCTGTGTAAAGAATCTATGTTAACCCCCGCATCGTTTAGGACTTGTTCCTGCTTATCTTTTAAATTTTCTGTATCTTTAAAATTCCCATATAAGCTGATACTACCTGCCTGTATTTCATCGCCTTTCACAGATTGTAACCCAGCCATTTCTCTCTCGCAAAAATCTTTTGAAACGTACAGATTTAATTCCGACTCATTCGGATGGCCTTGATAGATTCCAGAAACTACCATATTTTTTTGTCTGGTTTTTCCATTCACAGAATAATTCAGCTTTATATCGCTTCCGACCGAAACAGATTTATTATCTTGTGTGAGAAAACCTTTTGGAACACAAATCTCGTTTTCTCTTTCTGGATAATTTCCGGCAATATATTCTACATATGCCCCGTGAAGATATCCTTCATCAGCATATTTAAGTGATATCGAAGGAGAAGTGTTTTCACTGCTCACTTTTCCCAAATAGACCACCTCATAAATTTCTGAGAACAGAACATTTTTCTTAATATCTTTACTCTTTTCTTTCTCTATATTTTGAATTGCGATCATAAAACGATTGCCGCTTTGATATAACATTTGCTCATGGATAGATATTTCCGATCCCTGATAGATGGTCACCACAGCAGCAAACATGATAGTAGTCAAAATGATTGCCAAAATGGCGATCACATTTCTCAGCTTATTCGCTTTCATATATTCTTTGGAAAGAACTTTTATCATTTGTTGATTATTATTGCGTAACATCATTGTTTCCCCACTCATCTTAAGATTCCTCTACAATGCAGCCATCCTCAATTCGTATCATACGGTCGGCCATAATTGCTATTTCAGGATTATGCGTAATCATTACAAGCGTCTGATCAAATTGCTGACATGAGACTTTTAACAATTGGAGGACATCCTGGCTAGTTTTGGAATCCAGATTTCCCGTTGGCTCATCCGCTAATACCATTGCCGGCTTACTCGCCAAAGCTCTCGCAATTGCAACTCTTTGTTGTTGTCCGCCTGAGAGATGGCTTGGCAAATTTGATAACTTTTTTTCTAAATGGAGGAGATGAATAATCTCACCTATATATTCCTGATCCACTTTATTTCCATCTAATTCTATCGGCAAAATAATATTCTGATATACATTTAAAATAGGAACCAGATTATAATCCTGAAAAATAAATCCTATATTTCGTCGTCTAAATATGGCGAGCTGTTCGTCATTCATTTTTTCAATTTCTTTTCCGCGAATGGTTACACTTCCCGATGTTGGCGTGTCTAATCCTCCTAACATATTTAAAAGTGTCGACTTTCCGGAACCGCTTGTGCCGATAATCGATACAAACTCGCCCTGTGCAACATCCATACTGACACCGTCAAGCGCTTTTGTTAGATTGGGCTCTTTCCCATAATATTTTTTTAATGACCTAGCACTTAAAATTACTGACATATCTCTTCCCCCTTATTTTCAAAATTATCATACAAAAAAATTATCTCAAACTGTTCTCATAACTATCACAGATTCGAGATAATTCTTTTAGTCGGAAGGCAAATAGATAGAAAATATCGCTCCTTCTCCTAATGTGGATGTCACATCCATATATCCTTTTTGCTTTTTAAGAATTTCCTGTGCCAAAAATAATCCTACTCCCACGCCCTCAATCTGTTGGACTTCTGGTTCTCGGTAAAAACGTTTGAAAATCTTTGGAAAATTTTTCTCCGCAATTCCCTTTCCATTATCGGTAACCTGCACTTTTACAAAAAATCCCAATTCTAATACCGAGATCCGGATCTTCCCCTTTTCTTTCGTATACTTTACAGCATTATCTAAAACATTGGCCAGTGCTTCCGCTGTCCATTTCAAATCATAGCAGGCCGTAAGAGTCTCGTCGCATTCTATACATAACTCCATATCCTTCTTCTCTGCTTTTATTGCTATACCGCATACCGCTTCCTCGATCAACTTTCCAATCGGCTGTCGTTTCGGAAAGACTGTAATCATGCCGACTTCCATCTGAGACATTTCGATCATACTGTCTATTAGAGAATCTAACTTATCAATTTGAAACTGAATGAGATCTAAAAATTCATTTCGCTTTTCTCTTGAAACCTCTCTTTTCCGAAGTATATCTGCATACATTTTGATATTGGACATAGGCGCTTTTATTTGATGTGAGATATCAGAAATGATTTCTTCTAATTGCTCCCTGTCTTCGATGCTCTGTTCCCTTTGTTGTTTCAAAACGTCATATAATTGCCGAAATCTTACTTGTATTTTCGAGGTGAGCAACTCTTTTTCTTCCTCAAATACAATATCCTTTTTTCCCGTCAGCATATCGTCTATGCAAGAAACCAGACTCACAGTGTAGCGCACCAGATATCTCCTCAAAAGAAATGCTATGCAAATACTCAATAAAAACAAGACCAAGCCTAGATAGAAAAAACATATTTCCATAGTCCCTCCTACACTTCCGGTTTCCATAAATAACCCATTCCATACATGGTTTTAATATATTTGAATTTTTCGTTTTCCAATTTATTTCGTAAGCGATTGATACTGACAGCGACAACATGTTCATCTACATATTTTCCATCATTATCCCATACTTTTTCTAGCAACTGGCTTTTTGTGACAACACTGTCCTCATTGGAAATGAGAATATTCAATATTTTAAATTCTTTTGCTGTCAGCTCCACAGGTGTGTCATCCACACTCGCCTTTATTTTCTCGAAGTCTATGATTAAATGCCCATCGTCGAATCTCATCTTTCTCTTTGTGATTCCATAATTTCTCAGAGCCACCTGGATTCTCTTATATAAGACTGACAATTGAAACGGTTTTGTAATATAGTCATCTGCTCCAGCCTCAAACCCTGCCAATTCATCATTGACCATATTTCTTGCCGTTAAAATAATGATCGGGATTCTGTATTCGTATTTGATCTTTTTACAAAAATCAAATCCATCTCCGTCGGGCAAATTGCCATCTACGATTATGAAATCAATCTTTTTCTCTTTGAATAATTCTCTTGCTCTTGTAACAGATATGGCTGAATAAACATTATATCCCTCATTCTCTAAGTCAAATGTCAGTCCCTTATTTAATTCCAAATCATCTTCTATCAATAATATATTTATCATTTGACCACCTTTTGCATGACAAGCTTTTCAAGGATCCATCTGTCTAAATAAAAGTTCACCTGTTCACCCCGATTTTTTATGTGGCGTCTCAAAATTAATGAAATTGACGCTAAAATCATTTTCTTCATAATTAATGATTACTTCAACTTGAAAAACAAATCTGTCCATCAGTAATGTGTAAAACTCAAATTCCATTTCTAATTGAGTGATTTCCGCTTTCAATGGTAAGTTTATAAACAGAATATATATACTTTCTCCCGCTATCACATCTGATGGATTGCTCACCCTAAATCCTGGCGTCTTACCATCTATTTTAATACTATTACAATTAAAATTTCGGATCGCTTTTTCCCCTACATTGCAGATACCAAAGCCATATGTTTTATATTTATCCATTAATTTATCCAAAGACTCTAATAAATCTGATTCCGTAACATTCAGATAATTTATCTGATATCCACAAATATCCTGACTCTTTTCATCTAAAAACGTTTTTCTTACTCCATAAAAATTATACGGAATTTTTTCAATCGAAGGATGATATATCGCCACCTCTATTTTTTCTAATGTCTCTATCGCATTTACTGTTCGCTCATTAAGTATTTTTAATTCTTGCTGTATATGTTTTACTTCCTCAGATGATTTATCAGATAATTCTTTATACCTCTTATTTTGCCATATTGCGATAATTCCTAATACTACTGTTCCAATTGCCCCCATATAAGATGCAATGAATCCAAACCAGGTTTCTTTAGATAACGCAAACCTAATACCAATTGGATTTTTATTTATATTTGTTAATAATAACTCTAAAAAAAACGGAAATGATACAAAAAACATAACCGCGAATATTGTGAAAATAATGTATCTAACTTTCCCTCTATTCACTTATATTCCCCCTTAATTATAGATTTGCGAAATCAATTCAAAGTATTTCAATCTCCCCGCCACCAATGTAATGGATGATCTCTCCGGCGCATACATAGAACACTTCAATATCATTATATTTAAGTAGAGGACCCCTCCTCGCAATTTTTCTTTACTTCTCAATGCCGGTTTCTGTTTATATCATATCATTTTCTA
>Ga0224740_10538_pt1 | contig 10587 bp, 7 predicted proteins | sample LIM_E_Water_Bulk_FD_161634 | JGI IMG/M metagenome (GOLD analysis project Ga0224740, IMG submission 161634) | Enriched cells from gastrointestinal tract of the lab mouse from Pacific Northwest National Laboratory (PNNL), Richland, Washington... | ecosystem: Host-associated > Mammals > Digestive...
TAGAAGGCGGCCTGCCACAGAAGGCAGCAGGCGGTTTATGGGCAATGCCGGAAAGGGGAGAAACCTGTACCGGGGCGGCGGATGGGGAGGAAATATGCTTTATCATCTGTACCAACGATCCTGTTTATGCAAAGGAGTGTATCTATTATATTGATCATCTAAAGGTGCCGGAAGGGATGCAGATCGATGTCCTTACGGTGGAGGAAGCAAAGTCCCTGACCGCAGGCTATAATGAGGCCATGAAGTACTCCCGGGCCAAATACAAGGTATACCTGCACCATGATACGTTTATTGTTAACCCGGATTTCATCCGGGACTGTGTGGAGATTTTTAAAAATGATCCGCAGGTGGGCATGATTGGAAATGTGGGAGTCGACAGGATGCCCGTTACAGGCATAATGTGGGATGTAGACCGGTATGGGATGCTGTATGAGCAGCATGTCTATGAGACGGAGCTGCTTTCCAATCCCATCAGCCCGGATATGCCCTACATGGAGGCGGAAGCTATAGACGGATTTATTATGATCACCCAGTATGATGTCCCATGGCGGGAAGATTTGTTTACCAAGTGGGATTTTTATGACTGCTCCCAGAGCATGGAATTCATCCGGCATGGGTATAAGGTGATAGTCCCCAATATGAAAGAGCCGTGGTGTGTGCATGACTGCGGTTTTATAGATTTTAAAAATTATGACGGGGAAAAGGCCAAGTATGTTGCGGAATATGTGTCCGGCAGCAGGTGCAGATGAACTGGCCCGCCGCCCCAACGGTAAAGAACGGTTCCTGCGCTTTGGCATACTATATGGTAAATATAGTTGCAGAGGTATTTTATGCCTAAAAATATTTTTCACAGTGCCCAGGCAGATACAGGATATTCCGGTAAATTACAGATCAACGTGACTTCCACGCTGGGGCTTATTCCCATACCCGATGCCACGGTGACAATTTCTTATACCGGTGTACCGGATGTTACAGTGGAAAAACTTAACACTGACTCATCCGGTCAGACACAGGAGATCGACCTGCCTGCGCCTCCTGTTGAATACAGCTTAGAGCCGGTGGAGCAGCAGCCCTATTCAGAGTATAACATACAGGTGGAAGCTCCCGGATATGAGCCTTTGCTGGTATCGGGAACAGAAATCCTGGCGGATGTGACGGCAGTGCAGCCTATCAGCCTCACACCTTTAGAGGAGGCTGACCGGCAGGAGGAAGTGATTGTGATACCGGACCATACCCTGTTCGGGGAGTATCCGCCCAAGATACCCGAGGATGAGATCAAGCCAATGGACGAGAGCGGGGAGATTGTCTTAAGCAGGGTGGTGATACCGGAATATGTGGTTGTGCATGACGGCGACCCCGATGATTCATCCGCCCCCAATTATTACGTGCGGTACCGGGACTACATCAAAAACGTAGTGTCTTCAGAAATCTACGCGACCTGGCCCGACAGCGCTATCTATGCCAATACGCTGGTGATCATGTCCTTTACTTTAAACAGGGTATATACGGAGTGGTACCGGAACCAATAGATTTTTGCGAAAAATTTTTTCACAATTGTATTTTAAAATATTTACAGGTATAATTGATTTGTGCAGGAAATTTATGGATTTATGGGATAAAGAAGAAAAATATAAAATACAAATGGAGGCTGGATATGAGCAGGATCAGGAAAATTGTGAGATTATTTGCACTGACAGCGGCGGCTGTGGCAATTGCTTTGGGGGGAACAGGAAATCTGGGAAGCAGTCCCATGTGCGCGGAAGCAGCGGGGCGGCCTGTTGCCATCAGCTCCTGCGTGATCACAGGAGATGAGGTGCTGTGTCAGATTCGGGCAGACAGTGTGCCCTCCAGTGATGACGGCAAATTTTATGTGTATGCAGATGAAGTTTATCTGGACGGTACGGCAGGAAAGATAGTTGCGTCCGTGGAGGCAGGGCAGTCGGTTTCCGTAAGTTTTCCGCTGAACCACAATACGCCGGATTCCAACTTAAGCCGTAAGTTTCTGATTGCCGTGAAGCGGGGCGGTCAGATGTATCAGGTCAGTGACGAGCATTATATTACGAACCCGGAAGCCGTTGCTGCCTATACCTCTCCAAGAATGGATACGGGAATCAAAGGTATTCTGCCCGATGTTGGCAGGATCTCCCTCAACGAATTACAGGATCTTGGGATAAAGCAGGTTATTTATAATATCCATATTGATGATATCTGTTCCGGGGAAGGCGTTCCCGGTGCAGTGCCTTTTAGTTACAATGGACAGACATACTACTTTGACGCGGGGCTTTTGGGGAATTATGACGCGCTGGTTAAAGCGCTGAACGGATATGGAATGCAGGTCACGCTGGTTCTTTTGAACGGCGGCACCGGTGCCTATGGACAGGATCTGACCCATCCATTGGCAAGGGGAGGGGTATGTCCGGGATATGCCTTAAATGTGGCGGATGATGCGGGTACCAGCCACCTGAAAGCGATAGGCGCGTTCCTGGGACAGCGCTATTCGGGAAAATCCGGCTGCGGCCAGGTGGACAACTGGATCGTGGGCAATGAGGTCAACGCCCGTACATCCTGGTGGTATACCAGTTCCACCTCCCTTGACCTGAATGTGAACACTTATGTGAAGGCATTCCGTATTTTGTATAATGAGATCAAGGGCATGAACGGTAATGCACGGATCTATAATTCCATTGACCAGGAGTGGAACCGGAAATCCAATCCGGGCAGTTTTCTGGCAAAAGAGTATCTGGATCAGTTCAATTATTATATAAACCGGGAGGGGAATATTGACTGGGGACTTTCTTACCATCCCTATAATTCACCTTTATACGACCCGTATGCATGGAACGGCCCGGCAGTATGGGTGAAGGACAATCTCTCCACACCATATATCACCATGCAGAATATTGATATCCTGATTGACTATATGCATCAGTCCAAATTTTTAAATCCTTCCGGTCAGGTACGGAGCATTTCCCTTGCGGAAATCGGCTATACTTCCGATTTCGGCACGGACAAGCAGGAAGCATCCGTTGCCTATGGCTATCTGAAAGCGGCCTCCATCCCGGAAGTGGATGCGTTTATGCTGTTCAGGCAGACCGATGATGCCCATGAAATGGAAAGCCGTCTGGCACTGGGGCTGATTGATTTGAACGGAAATAGAAAGCCGGCCTACGAGATCTATAAAAATCTGGGGACTGCCAATGAGGCCGCGGCGAAAGCCAGGGCTTCTGAGATCATCGGTATGGATATTGACCAGATGATAGGACAGAACATTGTGTGGACCAGAGAAGGAAACGGTGTTGTACAGTAAAGAATAAGCCGGGCTCTTTGAACCGGGCTGGCGGCTGAAACAACAGATGCCGGGCTGCGCCAGACATCCTTATGTCAACAAACGCTGCCCTGGACCGCGAAACAGTTTCGTGTAATAAGTGCGTTCAGATGAAGGCATCAGGGCCTTTGTCTGAACGCATTTTTATAATAAGCAGGTTTACAGCCCAATTCCTTTTCAGGAACAAAACACCTTTGAATACAAACAAAAACAGCCACATAATCATGTAAAGAGGAACCAGAAAAAGGGTGTATTTACATGATTTGCAGCACAGGAACCGGCAGGGAATCGATCCTGAACTATAAAGGCAGGCCGGTAAAAGTAACAGAAGAGTTCCCGGAACAGCCGGACCGGGGAGCAGAGGAGGAATTTGCAGGCAGGCTGAAAGCAGTTTATTTAGAAAGGCTGGAGAATATGGCCGGGCAGGGGGCGGATGCGCCTTCTTTATTTTTACACGCAAAGGATAAGGGGGAATGGGGCATTGGGTAAAAGGGTGAGGACGCTGCTAAGGGTTTCCTCAAAACAGCAGTTACATGACGACGACATTCCCATGCAGCGGGCACAGGCAAAGCAGTACATAGCCGGACGTCCTGACTGGGTGTTTGACAAAGAGTATATGGAAAAGGCAGTGTCGGCCTACAAAAACAGCGTGGAGGAGAGGGAAGTTCTGCAGGAGATCCTCTCCGATGCCAGAGAGCGGAAGTTTGAGGTGCTTCTTGCCTACATGTCGGACAGGATAGGCAGGCAGGAGGAATACAGCTTTTATGTGGCTGCGCTGAACCGTCTTGGCATTGAGGTGTGGACGATCAGGGACGGCCAGCTAAAGACCGAAGACCATATTGATAAACTTTTGAACTACATCCGCTTCTGGCAGAATGAGGGAGAAAGTAAAAAGACCAGTGTGCGGGTGCGGGATACACAAAGAGAAATGATCCGGGCGGGAAAGTTTACCGGGGGCAAAGCCCCATATGGCTACAGGCTGGTTCCCTCCGGCATTTTCAGCAGCCATGGAAGGCTGCTGAAAAAGCTGGAGATCGTGGAGGAAAAGGCACAGGTAGTCAGGAAAATATATGATCTGGCCCTTTATCACGGGATGGGATACTGCAAAATTGCAGAGGAACTAAACAGGCAGGGGATTCCTGCCATAACGGCACAGAAATGGAAAGCCGGAACCATACGCGGGATATTGACTAATCCGGTCTATATGGGGTACCTGGCAATCAACCGGAGAGTTCATTATGACACACATGTCAGAGTGGATAGGAGGGACTGGATATACTCTGATCACCAGATAACGGAGCTGATAGTGGTGTCACAAGAAACTTGGGAGAAAGTACAAAAGATCCGCGAGGCAAGAAAAGAAAAATTGGATGCCGCCCGCAGAAAATCATCAGAAAAGTATCAGGCACAGCACAACACCCCCTTCAGTACGGCAGGAAAGCTTGCGCTGATCGGCCTGGCAGTATGCGGATACTGCGGCAGAAAACTGAAAAATGGAAGCTATTGCAGCCACTGGACGACGAAAGATGGGGAGAAAAAGGCTGCTTTTACAGGCAGATACGTGTGTCCCTCCAAGTGCCCGGAACGTGCCTGCTATTCACAAAACTATCTGGAGGGCCTGGTATTTCAAATTGTGGAAAAAAGTCTGGCGCACTTGGAACCCATGGATGTGCAGGAAGAATTACAAAAGAAGCAGAGCCGGCGCAGGCAGGGGATGTTAAAGGAACTGGAACGCGTACAGAAACGGCAGAAAACGCTGAAATCGGATATCCTGACATTGGAAGAAAAGATACCGGAGGCCATCAGGGGAGACTATTATTTCAGCGCCGGGAAACTTGCTTCCATGATAAAGGAAAAGGAACGGCTCTATGAAGAATTGGGGGAGAAAGGGCAGCAGATAAAGGAGGAATTGACCGATTGGGTCGGTACAGGTGGATGGGGGGCGGAATTGACCGTCCCGTTTCCTGAGTGGAGGGAGATATTTGAAAGTACAGAAATAAAGACAAAGAAGATGCTTTTATTTTCCATGATTGACCAGATTGAAGTAAAGGACGAAAGCATCCATATCAAATACAAGGTTGGGAAGGGGACTTTTGAGTCATCCATTGATACGCCTCCCCTTAAAACTATTGGCTTCCCCGTACCGGAATAAGGGCTACAATTTCACCATTACATCCTCCACGGCCTACGACCAGAAATGGATGCGGGGCAGGAATTTTTACGAAAATATTGACCGGGTAGTGGACAGCGTATTTGCCAACTATTTGTCACGGCCCGGCGTCCGGCAGCCTATTTTCACATCCTACTGCGACGGCAGGAGAGTTACCTGCAACGGTTTAAGCCAGTGGGGATCGAAATATTTAGGGGAAGAAGGGTACTCTGCCATTGATATCATCCATTACTATTATGGAAGCGACATGTACATCAACACAGCGGAAAGCATTGCAGGCGTTCCTTCCTCATGGCCGGGATATAACCTGTCCATCGGTTCCACCGGAGAGAAGGTGCGGCAGATGCAGCAGCAGCTTAACCGCATTTCAAGAAACTATCCGGCAATTCCGTCTATTGCCGCTGACGGCATTTACGGCCCTGCCACCGCACAGGCTGTAAAAACATTCCAGAGAATATTCGGTCTGCCCCAGTCCGGCATCGTGGATTACCCTACCTGGTACAGTATTTCCAACATATATGTAGGTGTCAGCCGCATTGCGGAACCCGGCTGATGAAACAGCCTGTGATGCCAGCATACCGCGGAGCCGGAGATAAACCGGCTCCGCGGTATACTGCAGGTCTCCTTTTGGCGTATCGCAAAGGAAGGATTTTTCATGGTCTCCGGGAGAGGCTATGACATTGCAAAAGCCCGTCCCGATATTTTTTCAGCCTCTTTGTTGCGGAAGCCCCCGCAATGATGGTATACTATAGCAGGCAGTTAAATACCTGCCTTTTGGGAAATATGTCTATATTCAATATCACTACACTGAGTATAGTTATATTCAGTATAGTTATACTCAGTTTAGTTATACTTAAGAAAAACAGGTAACTGGAGGAACCGCGCCGTGCAGGGGATAGTAGAGAAAATTTTGGAAGGAAATTTTAAAAGGGATGTCCATTGTCTGGAGTTTTCCGAGCCTGCCATAGAGCTTAGCCTTCGGGAAGGCGAAAGCTATGAGGGAAGTTTTACGATCACCGGTCCTGAAAATGAGATGTCGCAGGGGAGCGTTTCGTCCACGCGGCTTAGGATGCACTGCCTTGTGAGCCGTTTTTCAGGCCAGAAGGAGGAGATCCCCTATCACTTTGACGCTTCCGGCATGGAAGAAGGAGACAGCTTAAATGGTGAATTCAGGATCATATCCAACCAGGGCGAATATTTTGTGCCCTATCATGTGGCCATTACCCAGGGAACAATAGATTCGGAACTTAGGGATATCAGAAATCTGTTTCACTTTGCCAATCTTGCCAGAACCAATTGGCAGGAAGCGGTGAAACTGTTTTATTCCCGTGATTTTGCCCGTGTCTTTACCGGGGCAGACAGGCAGTATCACAGCCTCTACCGGGGACTTTCCCAGGGAGCCGTAAGAGAGCAGAATGTGGAAGAATTTCTGCTGGAAATCAAGAAAAAGCAAAAAATGGAGTTCCTCCTCGAAGAAGCGGAGATACGCATGGATAACCCGAAAGACATGACAGAGGGAAAGCTGGTGATCAACCGTAACGGATGGGGCTATTCGGAACTTTTTATAGAAACGGACGGAGACTTTATCGTGCTGGAGAAGGAAGTGATCCGGGACGAGGATTTTCTGGGCAACTGCTACAGACTGCCCTTTTATGTGTCAGCCGGCCGGCTTCATGCAGGCAGGAACTATGGGGAGATCCGTCTGACCAATCCGTATGTTTCCCTGACCGCACGGGTAACTGTGGTAAATAAGACAGTGGCCGCCCGGGTGCCGGGGGTGCGCAGGCAGAAGAAACATAAGATCATGGAACTGATGCAGTATTATGAAGCCTTCCGCACGAAGAAAATCAGTGCTTCTTCCTGGATGAAAGAGACAGGGGAGCTGATCGAGGAGCTGGTTCATATGGATGAACGGGATCTGGCGGTGAAGCTGTTTCAGGCCCAGTTCCTGATTACCAGCGGCCGCGCCAACGAGGCGGAGTGGATCTTAGGCCAGGCGGACAAGGAACTGGAGGAGCATTTTGATGCGACACTTTACTGCTATTACCTTTATCTGAATACGTTAATAAGCCGTAAAGGGGTTTATATTGATGAGACTGCCGGGCAGGTGGAGAGGATCTTTGCCCAGAATTCCGACAACTGGCGTATCGCATGGCTGCTTTTGTACCTTTCGGAGGACTATACGAGAAGCGCCTCTAAAAGGTGGATCGTGCTGGAGGAGCAGTTCCGGCAGGGATGTACCAGCCCTGTCCTTTATATTGAAGCCTGGAACCTTCTGCTGGCCAATCCGACCCTTCTGATGCGGCTGGGGAGCTTTGAAATACAGATTTTGTCCTATGCGGCAAAGAAGGATCTGCTGACCGTTGATATCATTAACCAGAGCGTTTATCTGGCCCAGAAACAGAAAAATTATTCCGGCAGGCTGTTTTTCATCTTAAAAGCCTGCTACAAAGTGATGCCTACCGATGAGATATTACAGACCATCTGCACGCTGCTGATAAAAGGCAATATAACGGCTCCTTTCAGTTTTCCCTGGTATGAAAAAGGGATCGAAAAGGAACTGCGCATCACCAGGCTTTACGAATATTATATGATGTCCATTCCCCTGACGGACGACCGGGAGCTGCCACGGATGGTACTGATGTATTTTGCTTTTGACAGCAGCCTTGACAGTCTTCACAACGCTTTCCTCTATGCCTATGTGCATAAGGTGAAGGGGCAGTACCCCGAACTATATGAAAACTACCGGGAACAGATTGAGCGCTTTGTGGTTTCACAGGTCTTAAAGGGCAGGAACAACCAGTATCTTGCCTACCTGTATAAAAATTTGTTTACCCCTTTTATGATCACGGAGGAAACGGCTAAGGGGCTTTCCACCGCTTTGTTCATGCACCGTCTTAGGGTGAAGCGCAAAAGTATCAGAAATGTAGTTTTGGTTTACGAGAAAGAAAAGAAAGAGACAGTATGCCCTGTTACAGGCACGGAAGCATATATTCCTGTCTACAGCGATGACTGCCGCCTGCTTTTAGAGGATAAAAAAGGCAATCGTTTCTGCCGGGAGGAGGAATATGAGCTGGAACGGCTGATGGCGCCGGAGCCGCTTTGCGCCGCTGTGGGCCCTTATGTGACAGGCTGTGTCCATCTGGATATCTGGCTGTGCGGGCGGGGCAGCAGCCTGTCAGAGATCACCCCGGAAAACGCAGAGTACATGAAGCGGCTTGCAGACTCCACAGAGGTGATAGAGGAGGTCAGACGGGAAATCCGAATGCGCCTGATAGACTTCTTTTTTGACAATGACAGGATGAGAGAGCTGGACGATGCGCTGGAAGAACTGTCCCCGGAACAGATAGAAAACCGCTGCTTTTCAAAGGTTCTCCAGTTTCTGGTAGTGCGGGGCATGTACGAGAAAGCATTTGCATGGATGAAACTGCGGGGGGCAGAGGGGATTGATGCAAAGCTCATTCTAAGGCTCTGCACAAGGCTCCTTGCCATAGAAGGCATTGTGGAAGATGAGACCATGACCCTTTTAGCGTTCCGGGCTTTTAAGGCGGGAAAGTATGACGGAAACCTTCTGGAGTACTTATGCCGGTTTTTTACAGGCACGTGCATGGAGATGCGGGATATCTGGAAAGCGGCCGATTCGTTCGGCGTGGATTCCTATCATTTAGGAGGGAGGATTTTAGTCCAGACCCTTTATACCGGCGCCTATGTGGCGGAGCGGGCAGAGATCTTTAAGCGTTATGTGGCCGGGGGAGCCGGGACGGAGGTGGAACTGGCAGTTCTTGCCCAGTGTTCTTACGATTACTTTGTGCTGGATAAGCCCATGGATGAATTTGTGCTTGAGGACATGCAGAGGGTCATTGAGCGGCAGGAGGAGAACTTCCCGCTGGTCTGCAGGCTGGCTTACACCAGATACTATGCGGAAAATAAAAAGATAGTGGACGAGCGCATTTCCCGGTGTCTTCTGGTATTTTTGCGGGAAATACTTGCCCAGAATAAATACTTCCCTTATTTTAAGGAATATGCGGATAATATTGTGTTCATGCGCCAGTTCCTGGATAAGACTATGGTGGAATACCGCATCAGGGAGGGCGGCGCGCCTGTCATTCATTATCTGATCGAAAAGGAAGACACCATTGAGGGTGAATATATAAAGGAAGAAATGCAGGATATGTTCGGCGGTGTGTACGTCAGACAGTTTATTTTGTTTTTCGGGGAGCACTTGCAGTATTATATTACGGAAAACCAGGATGGGAAGGAACATCTGATGACAAGCGGAACCTTAAGCCGCAACGATACCGGTAGGGAGCAGAAGGAAAGCCGGTACGATATGCTCAATGACATTGCCGTGGGAAGAAACTTACAGGACTACGATACCATGGAAAGTCAGCTTTACGAGTACTTTGAAAAAGATTATCTTGTAAAAGAATTATTTCATATGATTTAGTTTTAGGGAGTAAGAAAATGTTTCAGGGCCAGAAGGATATTACCGGAAAAAAGAACAGCAAAAAAGTGGCTGTGGGATATGATCTCGGACGGACGTTTGCCCAGATCAGCTATTGCGGGCTGGAGGAGACGGAACCGGAAACCGTCTCCGCTGTGGCCGGCACGGAACAATACAACATTCCCGTTGTTTTGTGCAAAAGAAGCGGTGTGGGGCAGTGGTATTACGGAAAGGAAGCCATTAAATTTGCAAAGGAAGAAAACGGCATATTGGTGGAAGATTTACTGACGCTGGCGGAGCGGGGGGAAGATGTGCTGGTGGAGGGGGAAGCCTTCGATCCGGCGGCTCTCCTTACCCTGTTTGTCAAAAGGAGCCTTTCCCTTTTAAATATCCGCATCCAGCTAAGCCAGATAGAAGCCTTTATGTTCACCGTGGAGGAGCTGACGCCCCGGATGGTGGATGTACTGGGGAAAGTGGCGGCAGGGCTTTCCCTTAAGACGGAATATATCTGCTTTCAGAATCATCTGGAAAGCTTTTATGCCTATACCCTGCACCAGAGCCGGGAACTTAGGAAAAGTAATGTGATGATATTTGAATATCATACCGCGTTAAAGACCCTGTGTCTGGAATGCAATGAGAGGACCTCCC
>Ga0224740_10541_pt1 | contig 10559 bp, 9 predicted proteins | sample LIM_E_Water_Bulk_FD_161634 | JGI IMG/M metagenome (GOLD analysis project Ga0224740, IMG submission 161634) | Enriched cells from gastrointestinal tract of the lab mouse from Pacific Northwest National Laboratory (PNNL), Richland, Washington... | ecosystem: Host-associated > Mammals > Digestive...
GGTTGAAAAATATGGTGATAAGGTGAACGGCGTCCAGAAGTCCATTATACAGCTAAAAGGGAAAACAAACGTTCTTGTCAGAACTGTTGATGAAACAAGAAGTGAACTAAAAAATCTGGAATCCAGCACGGAATCTAGGTTTATACAAACAGCAGAAAAAATAGAGCAGGAAGTGCTTGCAAGAACAGAAGAAGGAGTGGAAATAAAAGCATCACTTTCGTTGAAAATAAATAAAGATGATGACGGAACAATCATTTCCCTTATAGAAGGAAGCGCAGACAGGATACATTTTAATGCAGACAATTTTTTTACTGTGGATTCCCCTAATTTTAAAATTGATGAAAGTGGGAATGCGGAATTTAGCGGCAATGTAGTTGGGGCAAAAGTTTCAGCATCTTCTATATCCGGAGGAGATATAACTGGGGCAAGCATCAACAATGGAAACGGTACATTTTCCGTGGATGAGAACGGACATGTAAAAATGACTTCGGCGGAAATAACAGGGAAAATAGTCGGGAGTGAAATATCTGGGAGCAAAATATCCGGGAGCGAAGTTGTCGGCGGGAAAGTAACTGGTGCTACCATAAAGGCAAAAGAAGGGATTTACCTGCAATATACCAATGCAAATACTATCCCCCCAATATCTGGGGAATACGTCTTTGCAAGAACCGGGTATGGGTATGAATCAGAAGTTGGGGGGCTTTCCAATGGGGCTTACCTTGAACTGGTTACACCTAGTGGAAGTGCCGCAATCGCAGTTGGCCTTATGGGCATGGGTGGGGGAAATTTTGGATCCATGGCTTATTTCCCTGACGGCGCAATCATAAGCAACGCGGAAATAAGAAATATCATCCTGACATATTCAATGGAGAATTCCTTCATTGCAGAGGGCGAGGAAGGAACCAGGAACCCGCACGAAGCGCAGGTTTTCGCAAAAGTTTTCGGCGCATTTGCCTGCGTTTATGGGAAGTATAGGTTCCATGAGCATAGGGCAGGGGAAAACGTTGACATAAAAGTGGGGAACTCTGGGGATGAGCACATACCAAAATGGGCAAACGTGGAGGTATGCACAAGCTATAAGGGGAGCCCGTTTGTATTCATATTGCAGACAAATGGGACGCTCCGTGTAATAAATGCAAGCAAGACGGACATTTTTGCCACAGGGGATGATGCAAATAGCTATATCACGATAAATTTCAGGTTCGATTTTTTTAGGGCATAGGAGGTGCAGGGATGGTTCATGGGGATAATATAATATACGTTCGAATTGACTGGGAAAACTACCCAAGTGACAAGACCCCGGTAAATGAACGGAATTTAAACAAGATGGATTTAGCCCTGCACCTTCTGGATGAACGTGTGGTTTGGCTGAATGAGAATAAGTTTGACAAAACGGAATCATTCAAGCTGGTTAAGGATATCAGTCTGAACGAAGAAAATGGTGTGTTTACAATCACGTTTTATGACAATACCAAGAAGCAGATTGACACAATCCTTGAAAAGATTGCTGTTAATTTTGATTTTGACGAGGAAAGGCAGCAGCTCATCATTACCCTTGACGATGGGACAGAAAAAAGAGTGGACTTGTCCGCCCTCATTACGCAATATGAGTTCCTTACTTCTGAAACAATTTCCCCGGAAGTGGAAAGTGGGAAAGTGAAATTTGAAGTCAGGGAAGGCAGCATCCAGGAAAAACACCTGCGGCCAGATTACCTTGCGGATATCAGGGTGGAACAGGGGAAGGCACAGCTAAGCGCAGCGAAGTCCGAAGAATTCGCAAAACTGTCCGAAAGCTATGCCCACGGCGGGACTGGGGTGAGGGAAGGGGAAGAAGCGGACAATGCCATGGAGTATGCCAGACAGGCAAAGGAGAGCGCGGACAGGGCAGAAGATATAATTTCACAGGGGGATACAGCGGAGATAGTAACCATAGAAAAATCTTTGTCCCCGGGAGCTGATTGGATTGATACTGGAATCCATAAGGAAGATTTAAAAGATGGAAGTTATTTAGTAACTTTATATGTCGTTAGCACCGAATATGGAGCAATGCGTGAAACGTATGTCGGGATAATGCATTGGTATTCTGGCGTTACATATCCACTTACCTATGAATCCAATGAAATATTGTTGCATTCTTCTGGATACCATCAAATTCCTAAAAGACGATTCTTTTTACGCACAAGGATGAATTATGGACTTAGGTTAGAAATTGCAAGTTTGGAAAATCCTAGCACTGAAAAAACATTAGACTTAGTCTTTAAATTCAAAAAATTGTTATGATGGAGGGATTGAAGATGGGAATATATTTAAAAGACATTATAGAAGGAACGTGCAGGAAGTCCGTACAGGATGAAAACGGGAAAAATATATCAGATACATATTTAAAGAAAACCGGGGATAGCAAGGACAATACAGCAAGCTTCACCAGCGCAGACAGCCTAACCCCCGCTGCCTGGGCAGATGTGCCAGTGCTCGCAACGGGGGAAAAACATAGTTCTATCTTAAATAAAATCTCCACCATGTTCAGGAACATCCGGTGGCTTTATAAAATGCTTGGGACAACCAATATTGCAAGCATTGGCGGCGGGACTCTGACAGGGGCAATTAGTAAGCTAAACACCGATTTGCAGGGCATGGATGGCATAAAGTATATTGATTTTGGGGCATATGACGGGAGCAAGAAGACACTTGATGATGTCGTGAAGGAGATACTTAACAACTTCCCATTATCACGGAATGACACATACATTGGCTATTTTGTCATGGGGCCGATGTACAGGATTATCATCCAGCCCTTCCAGGAAAGAACCCACGCATCAGCCATTGTGTTTTCCTATGCCACCAAAGGGGTGGTTTTCTACACTAAAATAGTAAATAACGTAAAAAAATACACCACAAACTGGGATGAAACTACAATTTAGGTACGCTTCAACGGGTATTGTATATTGAAGCCTTCATGTGAGCCAAGCGGTCGTGCTTGGTAGTACCCAACTTTCCCATCAGGATTAATGGTTACGCCAGCCATTTTACCAATGTCATTCGCGCTTGTTGTGTATGCTATTGTTGCATACACAGGAAGACGTGGGGCATATTTCTCTGGCATCTGGAACAGCCACCCAGTCGGTGTTGCTAAATTTGCCGGGATTAAGGAGCGGACGTAAACCATCCCGCCCTCAATATAGGCACTCACAGTAACATTAGAATTTATGATTACAGTTTCTTTTGAGATGTCCTTATACTGCAAATCGGTGTTTAGTGAACAGAATAAAAATGGTACAAATAGTTTTGAAAAATAATTTACAATAATAAAAAAGATTAGGAGAAATGCCTATGGAAGAATTGAAAAGGACAGAACATGATAAATTTCATGGAGAGTTTGCAGCAAGGATGGTGGAAGAAGATAAAAGGCAGAATAGACGGCTTGACCTGATGGAAGAAAACATTAATCGCATCAATGATCTCACCGTATCCATCGAAAGGATGGAAGTAAGCATGTCAAATATGATTGAAGAAATCAAAAAGCAGGGCGAGAGGTTGGAAAAGCTGGAGAACGAACCTGTAGAAACCTACAATCAGGTGAAACAGTCTATTATCACTGCGGCTGTCGGAACGGTCGTAGGTGCTGCCGTAACTGCAATTTTAATGATTTTATAAGGAAGGAGAACGCATGAGAAACAGAGATTGGAAAGAATGGTGGAGAGCAGCAGGTGTCAGAGCCGTAAAGACCATGGCGCAGGGGGCAGTGGCATTATTTCCGGCAGCAGCCACAATTACGGCTGTGGACTGGAAGGTTGTCCTAGGCACTGCAGCCCTGTCAGGGGTGGCATCTTTGCTGACGTCTTTGGCAGGGCTCCCAGAATTAAAAGAAAGCGAGGTAAAATAATATGAGGGACATTACAGCGTTGCACCCAAGGCTACAGACAAAGGCAGCACTTTTAAAAGAGGAGTGCAAAAAGCAGGGAATTTCTATCCTATTCAGCGAGTGTTTAAGGACGAAAGCGGAACAGGATGCATTGTATGCACAGGGAAGGACAGCTCCCGGTAATATCGTTACAAACGCAAAAGGCAGTACATACAGCTCCCAGCACCAATGGGGGATTGCCATTGATTTCTATATTAATATGGATGTTGATGGGGACGGCGATAAAAAGGACGATGCCTTTAACAATTCCACGGGGCTGTTTGAGCAGGTCGGCGCCATTGCCAAATCTGTAGGCCTAGGATGGGGCGGTGACTGGACAAGCATCAAGGATAGGCCGCATTTGTACCTTCCTGACTGGGGAAGCACCGCTTCAAAGTTAAAGCAGCAGTACATAACACCAGAAAGGTTCATGCAGACTTGGGGGGATGGGAAAGTCACTGTGGATGCAATCCAGGAAATTAATAAAGTTTCTCCCGCAAGATATGAGCGCACACAGTTTATTATGGATGTCCAGGCAGCAACTGGCTCCAAGGTGGACGGGAAGGCCGGAAGTGAAACCATTAGGAACACCATTACGGTATCCGCGTCCAGGAACCGGAAGCACCCAGTGGTAGTACCCCTGCAGAAACGGCTGAACGCCCTTGGGCATGATTGCGGAAAGGTGGATGGGATTGCGGGCCCTAAATTTACAGTGGCGGTAAATTCCTACCAGAAAAATGCCCTTGGTTACAGAAATTTGGACGGGGAAGTTACGGCAGGAAAGAAAATGTGGAAATCCCTTCTTGGAATGGTTTAAGAGAGAGCCCCGGTTTATCCGGGGCTTTATTGCCATACAATAATATGTCCGCATAATGTACGCAAATTGCCTTTAAACCACTGTAAATAGGGAAATGATAATATGACTTTTAATCAAGTTGTCCGGGGTTCGAATCCCCGATGTCTCATTTGCAGGGAATAGCGGAAAGCTGAATGGAAAGCTTTCCGCTATTTTTATCTTATAGGAAAGACCATGTTACTATAAAGTGTTAAAGTCCATGATTTTCCTATAAGATAAAAACAATTATGCGCAGCTCGCGAAGAGGAAATTTATTGCTGCGCAATCCGCTCGCGCGCGGAGAATGCGCTGTGCGCATTCTTTTTTATAGCTTATTTTTTCAAATTTCTTCCATAAAAATCAGGCGTTTTCTTCACACAGCCGGTTTAAAAGGCTGAGTACCAGAATCATATCACTGTCATTGAGCAATTTAAATTTTGATAAAGCTTTATTCACTAACTCCGGGTTCTGTTGTTGCTGGTCGAAAAATTCCACAGGCGTTATTTCAAAGTAATCACATATGGAAAAAAATTCCGTTAGGGAAGGAAGTGATTTGCCGGAAGAAATGTTATTGATATACCCTCTGCTATGCCCTAAGTCGTAACTCATCTGATATTCTGAAATTCCTTTTTTTATCCGAAGCTGTGTAATCCGGTTCCTCACAAATTGGTCCATAAAAATCTCCCTCCTGACTATATACATATTATAAATGACAAAAATAAGGAGTATTCTATATAAATATGTTATAATATCTTGAAACATCTATTTTAAAATGTTATTATATGATAAAAAATGATAATAGAGGAAATTTGGAGAAAAAAGACATTTATAAGAAGATAATAACGGAAGCACTGGAATGGAGGCAGATATGTGGAAAAGGACAGGACATAATTTGCGGATGATATTTTTATGCCTTTGCGGCCTATTTCTGTTTCGGGGCTGGACGGTGAGTGCAGCGGTGGCAGGTACAGCAGAAAACTATGAGATGGGGGAAGAATTTGAGGGTGGGATGGGGTATGATGGGGAAGTAAGGGTGTTCCAGTTTATGGTTTCGGAAAAATCCCGTGTCACCTTGAATTTAAAGTGCAGTGGGAGGGGATGCACAGGGGCAATTTATGACTCGGCGGGGCGGGAGGTACTGCACAAAGAGGATTTAGAATTTACAACAAATTTTTTTACTGGATGGTCGTCGGCAGAATTAACAAGGATCCTTGAGCCTGGTATTTATAATTTGCATTTAGAACATGAGAAAAAATGGAAATGGCAGAAATGCAGGTTTTTGTTTCAGCTTTCGGCACAACGGCAGATACATTTGGCAAAAGGGGTATTAAATTCCTTGGAAAGCAAAGGCTCTGGGCAGCTTACCGTTACCTGTAAGCCAGTAAAAAATGCCATTGGATACCGGATACAGTATGCAAGGGATGCACAGTTCCAGATTGGCGTAAGGACATTTTATGCCCCAATGCCTACAGAAACGATAAAGGATTTAGAAAAGGGAGTGCGCTATTATGTGAAAATATGCCCATATACTGTATACGATGACGGCACATATGTATATGGGCAAAATTCTTTTGTAAAATCAGAAATTACCAAACCATAAAAAGTATGAAAATTTTATATAATTGAGAAAAAGTGTTGAAATTGCTTGGAAATTAATGATAATATTTATACAGATTCCGTATAGGGATTGCAAAGAGAAAGGAGAAGGAAAATGGCAAACAGATTTGTATTGAATGAAACATCATATCATGGGGCAGGCGCGATTCAGGAAATTGTGGCAGAGGCAAAAGGCAGGGGGTTCCAGAAGGCTTTTGTATGTTCTGATCCAGATTTGGTGAAGTTTGGGGTAACAAAGAAAGTATTGGATGTACTGGATGGTGCAGGATTGGTATATGAATTATATTCTGATATTAAGCCAAACCCAACCATTGAAAATGTGCAGACGGGGGTAGCAGCATATAAGAAGTCAGGGGCAGACTATCTGGTTGCAATTGGCGGCGGTTCTTCTATGGATACGGCTAAGGCAATTGGCATTATTATCAATAACCCAGAGTTTGAAGACGTAGTGAGCCTAGAGGGGGTTGCTCCTACCAAGAATAAATCTGTCCCGATTTTTGCAGTGCCTACTACGGCAGGGACAGCAGCAGAAGTAACAATTAACTATGTAATTACAGATGCAGCAAAGAACCGGAAAATGGTATGCGTAGACCCGAAAGATATCCCAGTTGTGGCGTTTGTAGATTCAGATATGATGGCTTCTATGCCAAAGGGGCTGACTGCAGCTACTGGCATGGATGCTTTGACCCATGCAATTGAAGGGTATATTACCGCAGGGGCTTGGGAATTGTCCGATATGTTCCATATTAAGGCAATTGAAATCATTGCAAAGAGCCTGCGCGGGGCTGTTGACAATACCCCGGAAGGCAGGGAAGGCATGGCTCTGGGGCAGTATGTGGCAGGCATGGGATTTTCCAATGTAGGGCTTGGGATTGTCCACTCTATGGCACATCCCCTTGGTGCGCTGTATGATACACCGCATGGCGTGGCAAATGCAATTATCCTGCCTACAGTAATGGAATATAATGCAGAAGCGACTGGCGGCAAATACCGGGAAATTGCCCGGGCTATGGGCGTGGAAGGCGTAGATTCCATGACACAGGAAGAATACCGGAAAGCAGCTATTGATGCAGTGAAACAGCTTTCCGCGGATGTTGGGATTCCAAAGGACTTGAAGGAAATTGTGAAAAAAGAGGACATTCCTTTCCTGGCACAGTCTGCTTTTAACGATGCATGCAGGCCGGGGAACCCGAAGGAAACCAGCGTGGAAGATATTACGAAATTGTATGAAGCCTTAATTTAATCTGGCAGCAAAGGATTTTTGTGGAAAAGGTATTTATGCTAATTTAAGGGTCTGTTGCAAAATGCAGCTTATATACCATATATGGATGGGATTCTTGAGTCCCGAATGCCATATTTTGTATATAGCAGCTATTTTGCAACAGCCCCTTTTGCACTTTTTGTGTCAAGAAAAAAATAAAATGCTATTCGATATACAAAAAAGCAGCAGGGAATAGGAGAAAGAGATGAAATATGATTTTACTTCGGTTTTGGAGCGCCATGGCAAGGATGCCATGGCGGTAGATAGTTTGGGGAATGAAGACTGGGCTCCGAAAGCGCCGGAAGATGGGTTTGATGCCATTCCCATGTGGGTAGCTGACATGAATTTCCCTACTGTGCCTACCGTCCAACAGGAAATTATGGAGCGGGCGGGGCATCCGGCATTCGGATATTTTACCCCCTCGGAGGAATATTACCAGTCCATCATACAATGGCAGACAGCCAGAAATAAGGTGGAGGGTCTGTCAAAAGAGTGTATTGGGTATGAAAATGGGGTGTTGGGCTGCGTGGTTTCTGCTTTGGCTGCTTTTACATCCCCAGGGGACAAGGTTTTGCTCCACAGCCCTACATATACAGGGTTTACCAATAGCATTGGGAATATAGGGCTTGGAATTGTCCACAGCCCCTTAAAACAGGATGAAAACCATGTCTGGCGGATGGATTATGGGGATATGGACAGGAAACTGAAAGAACACAACATCCACGCGGCGGTATTTTGCAGCCCCCATAATCCTTGCGGGCGTGTCTGGGAGAGGTGGGAGCTTGAAAGGGCTATGGAGGTTTACCGGGCGAATAGATGTGTGGTAATATCGGATGAAATTTGGTCGGACATCCTGTTAAACGGCCATAAGCATATCCCTACCCAGTCCGTCAGTGAAGATGCAAGGAACCGTACAGTGGCTGTTTATGCCCCCAGCAAGACATTCAATTTGGCGGGGCTGGTAGGCAGCTACCATATTATTTATGATAAATACCTTAGGGACAGGGTACGAGCCAATGGGGGCAAATCCCATTACAACAATATGAATGTGCTGTCCATGCATGCCCTGATTGGGGCTTACCAGCCAGAAGGGCATAGGTGGGTGGATGAGCTTTGCCAGGTATTGAGCGGAAATATTAATTTTGCATGCAGTTTCATTGAGGAACATTTTGAAGGTGTGCAGGTAAGCAAGCCGGAAGGGACATATATGCTGTTTTTGGACTGTTCCCAGTGGTGCAGGGACCATGGGAAAACAGTCGGCGACGTGCTGGAAGCCGGATGGAAGGTTGGTGTGGCGTGGCAGGATGGCAGGATGTTCCATGGATCCTGCGCCATCCGCATGAACCTTGCGCTGCCCTTGGCAAGAGTGCAGGAGGCTTTCCGGCGGCTGGAAAAATATGTATTTTAACATGCTGGATTTTGTGCAGGCTTTTTCTTGACTTTCCAACAGTTCTATGGTAGTCTTTGATATAAATCAGAAGATGGAAACACAGTGAAAAAGAGAGTACGCAAACCAGAATGGCAAAGAGAATCCCGGCAGGTGGGAAGGGATGCAGGAGGGTATGCGGAAGATGGCTTTGGAGTGGCATTGGTGAACTGTCTTAAATGGGCAGCTAGGCAATGACAGGACCGCCTGTTACAGCGGGAAGTATAGAGGGGCGCTAAGGTTATCTGAAAACGTTAGTTACGCCATATGGAAGGGAGTTTCAAGCGCGTTCTGGGCAGTTCCCAAAATACTTGCAAAGGCCTGTGCTGTGAAGGGCAGGCAAAGAGAAGTGGTACCGCGGGACAGTCCGCCTTCTATCTTATGGTAGGAGGCGGATTTTTTGCTTTATAGGATTAGGGTATCAAAAGCACCTTAATCTATATGGGAAATTACACCCTATAAAGAAAAATGCCCCGCAGGTACCATGATAATTGGAACATTTATGAAGGAGGCAAAAATTATGTGTACAAAATGCAGCAAAGGAAAATACTACCTTACAACGGCTATTGCGTATACGTCAGGCAAGCCCCATATTGGGAATACTTATGAAATTGTATTGGCGGACAGCATTGCAAGGTTTAAGCGTCAGGAAGGGTATGACGTTTATTTCCAGACCGGGACGGACGAGCATGGGCAGAAAATCCAGATGAAAGCCGAAGAAGCCGGCGTTACGCCAAAGGAATATGTGGACAACGTTGCAGGGAAGGTAAAGGATATCTGGGATTTGATGAATTCTTCCTATGACAGCTTTGTACGGACAACAGATGCAGACCATGAGGAGCAGGTAGCAAAGATTTTTAAACGGCTGTATGAGCAGGGGGATATTTATAAAGGGGCTTATGAGGGGCTGTACTGCACCCCGTGTGAATCCTTCTGGACAGAATCCCAGTTGGAAGACGGAAAATGCCCGGACTGCGGCGGGGAAGTGCAGCCAGCCCAGGAGGAGGCATATTTCTTTAAAATGAGCAAATATGCGGACCGCCTGATTGCCCATATTAATGAAAATCCGGATTTTATCCAGCCAGTGTCCCGGAAAAATGAGATGATGAACAATTTCCTGCTGCCAGGACTGCAGGATCTGTGTGTTTCCCGGACCTCTTTTAGCTGGGGCATCCCAGTGGATTTTGACCCCAAACACGTAATTTACGTGTGGCTGGATGCATTGAGCAACTATATTACCAAAATTGGCTATGAAACGGCTGGGGATTCCAGTGAGCTGTTTAAAAAGTACTGGCCTGCAGAACTGCATTTGATTGGGAAAGACATTATCCGTTTCCATACCATATACTGGCCGATTTTCCTGATGGCTTTAGATTTGCCCCTGCCAAAACAGATTTTTGGGCATCCATGGCTGCTGCAGGGGGATGGAAAAATGAGCAAGTCCAAAGGGAATGTGCTTTATGCAGATGATATGGCAAAGGTATTTGGCGTGGACGCTATGCGCTATTTCCTGCTCCAC
>Ga0224740_10542_pt1 | contig 10559 bp, 4 predicted proteins | sample LIM_E_Water_Bulk_FD_161634 | JGI IMG/M metagenome (GOLD analysis project Ga0224740, IMG submission 161634) | Enriched cells from gastrointestinal tract of the lab mouse from Pacific Northwest National Laboratory (PNNL), Richland, Washington... | ecosystem: Host-associated > Mammals > Digestive...
GGCCCTGGTCTGGGTTGCCTGCCTGGATGAAAAGATAGAGCGAAGGCGCACCTTGTGCAGAGCCACACCAGTGGCACAGCTCTTCCAAAATTGCCAAGGCCATGGGAGGGGACAGAACCCAAAAAGGGAAGAAAAAATTGTGGAGGTTTTTGGGGGAGAAGTATGGCTTTTGCTTGCCATTTTGCGCGGCTCGTGGTAGAATAAAAATGGAATGTCGGCGAATCTGCCCAGGAAGGGCAGCGGGCCAATCTTGGCGAAAGGGTGTGGACTCAAATCGACAGGGAAACGAATCGCAGACAGAAGATACTGGTGGTGGATGACTCGGAGATGAACCGCTCTATTTTGGCGGATATGCTGGACGACGAGTATGACATCATTGAGGCGGAGAACGGCAAGCAGGCCGTCTCTATTTTGCAGCAGCACAGGGAAGAGTTTTCCCTGGTTTTGCTGGATATTGTGATGCCCCAGCTGGACGGCTTTGGCGTGCTGAACATCATGAACGAGAACGGGTGGATTGAAGAGGTGCCCGTTATCATGATTTCGGCGGAGAGCAGCTCCACCCATGTGGAGAGGGCCTATCAACTGGGTGTGACCGACTTTATTGGACGCCCCTTTGACGCGCTGATTGTCCACCACAGGGTGGTGAACACCCTGTTCCTCTATAATAAGCAGAGGAAGCTGGCAAACCTGGTGGCGGAGCAAATCTATGAGAAGGAAAAGCGCAGCAACCTGATGATTGACGTGCTCAGCCATATTGTGGAATTCCGCAACGGGGAGAGCGGGCAGCATGTGCGGAACGTACATATCCTCACGGAGCTACTGCTGGAGCAGCTGGTGAAAAAGACGGACCGCTACCAACTGAGTTGGGAGGACATTTCCCTCATCAGCACGGCCTCGGCGCTCCACGACATCGGCAAGATTGCCATTGATGAGAAAATCCTCAACAAGCCGGGGCGGCTGACGCCGGAGGAGTTTGCGGTGATGAAGACCCACTCCATTATCGGGGCCCAGATGTTGGAGGAGCTGCCCGTCTACAAGGAGGAGCAGCTGGTGAAGGTGGCCTATGAGATTTGCCGCTGGCACCACGAGCGCTATGACGGGCGGGGATACCCCGACGGGCTGCGGGGGGATGAAATCCCCATCTCGGCCCAGGTGGTGGCGCTGGCGGATGTGTATGACGCCCTGACTAGCGAACGGGTTTACAAGAAGGCTGTGCCCCATGAACAGGCAATCCAAATGATTGTGAACGGGGAGTGCGGCGCCTTCCATCCCCAGATGCTGGAGTGCCTGGCGGATGTGGCCGATGATATTCAGAGAAACGTGCAGGGCAACGACTACACCCGCATGGACCGGAAGGAACGCCAGAGCGTGGCAAAGGAGATGCAGCGCTACCGGGAGCTGACTGCCTCGGAGCGCACCTTGCAGCTGCTGGAACACGAGCGGATGAAGTACAGCTTCTTTGCCGAGCTGACGAAGGAAATCCAGTTTGAATACAGCATCAGCCCGCCGATGGTGACACTCTCCAACTGGGGGGCGGAGCGGCTGGGGCTGGACGAGATTGTGATGGACCCGTTGCATGACAAGAAGGCCTTGAGCCTGATGGCGACAGAGGACTGGCGCAGGTTCTTAGACAAGATGGAGGCCACTACCCCGCGGCAGCCCACTATTACCTATGACTGCCGGCTGCTGTGCGGGGACGAGTGGAGATGGTTCCAGATTATTGCCCGCAGCACGTGGAATTCGGAGGAGCCGCCCCAGCGCCTGGGGACGATTGGGAAGGCCACGGACATCCACGACTCCCGCATGAAGCTGGATAGCCTGGAGCGGATGGCTACCCATGATTCCCTCACCGGGCTGCTCAACCACGCCAGCGCGAAAAAGCTGATTGAGGAGCGCATCCTCCAGCGGCCGGAAAGCCAGTATGCCATGGTGATTTTTGACTTGGACTGGTTTAAAAAGGCAAACGACAATTACGGGCATCTCTTTGGCGACCAGCTGCTCATCCACATGGCGGAAAAGCTGCGCCACTGTATCCGGGAGAGCGATATTGCCATCCGGGTGGGCGGGGATGAATTTGCCATCTTCTTGGAATATAAAATGGATTTGGAACCGGTTATCCAGCGCATCTACCGTTCGCTGTGCGGCAAGTTCCAGGACTTTACCATCTCCATCAGCATGGGCATTGCCCGGGCCGACGTGGTGGGGACGGACTATGAGAGCATGTTCCACGCGGCGGACCAGGCGCTCTATTACTGCAAACGCTCGGGCAGGGGGCAGTACCACTTTTACAACAGCACAATGGAGGATATGCTCTCGGCTATTTCCCAGATTGAGGAGAACAATGACGACCGGTATGGCGACGCCAAACCGGTCGCAGGCCAAAACCCGGAAAGGAAGGATGAACAATGACTTTACAGGAATGTTATGCCGCCTTGGGCGGGGATTACGAGGACGCCAAGGGCCGGCTGCGCAGCGACCGGCTGGTGCAGAAATTTGTGCTGAAGTTTTTGGCGGATGGCAGTTTTGACCTGTTGTGCCAATCCCTGGAAGCGGGGAACTACGAGGAGGCCTTCCGGGCGTCCCACACCATCAAGGGCATGTGCCAAAACCTGGGCTTTACCCAATTGCAGGAGTCCAGCACCCAGCTGACTGAGGCGCTGCGGGACGGATGGACGCCGGAGGCCGCCCCCCTGGTGGAGCAGGTGAAAGCCGACTACCAGAAGACGGCAGAGGCAATCCGCGCTTTTGAGAGCTCGCTGGAGGCCTAGGGGTTTGCGGGCTCCACACCCCATTAGGGCCAAAAGGTTCCCGGCAGGCCCTGGCGGGAAAAGCTGTTCAGGAGGAACTGGAATGAAAAATCGAGACACGCGCTTTTTACTGTGCAGCCTAATCCTGCTGGTGATTTTCTGCACGCTGACATTTTCCTTTTTTACGGTACAAATCAACACCTATAACGCCGACACCATCAGCGAGGTGGGGACGCTGTACATGTCCGGGCTTAACGAGCGGATTACCATGCACTTTGGGACCACGATTGACTACCGCATGTCTCATGTGGAGGCGCTGGTGGACCTGCTGCCGGAGGACGGCGAGACGGATGCGTCCCTGCGCTCCCAGCTGGCCTATAATGCGGAGGCCAGGGGCTTTGCGGCGCTGGCTTTTTACTCGGCGGACGGGCAGTTTGACACCCTCTACGGCAGCCCGCTGAAGGTTACAGACCCAGAGCCTTTTCGGAAGTCCCTGAATGCCGGGGAGAAAAAGGTGGCTGTGGGGAGCGACTCCCAAGGGGCGGAGCTGGTGTTGATGGGGATTCCCGCCCAGAGCTCTATGGCGGGAGGCGGCGAAAGCGTTGCGCTGGTGGCTGCCATCCCGGTGGAGACAATTAAGAATATCATGGCATTGGACGAGGATAACTCCTTGGTCTATTCCCACATTATCCGCAAGGACGGCAGCTTTGTCATCCGCAGCGCCGACGCATACCGGGACAGCTACTTTGACCGTGTGTGGGCCATGCCTGAGAAGGCAGGGGATGAAGAGGAAATAGAAAGCTACATTGCCGAATTGCGCAAGGCCATGGAGCGGGGAGAGACCTATTCCCGTGTGGTGCGGATAGGGGGGGAGCGCCAACATGCCTACTGCATGCCGCTGCCCAACTCAGAGTGGTATCTGGTGACAGTGATGCCCTATGGGGAGCTGGACGAGCTGGTGAGCAGCTTGGGGCGGCAGGGGATGTACATGGCCTTTGCGGGGTGCGGGCTGATTTTGCTGGTGCTGCTGTGCATCTTCTGGGGCTATTTCCGTATTGCAAAGCGGCAGATGCGGGAACTGGAGCAGGCCCGCGTGGAGGCAGAGCAGGCTAAGGTCGAAGCGGAGCAGGCCACAGAGGAGGCGGAACGGGCCAACCAGGCCAAGAGCGAATTCCTCTCCAACATGAGCCACGACATCCGCACGCCCATGAACGCCATTGTGGGTATGACAGCCATTGCCACGGCCAATATCGGTAATGAGCAGCAGGTGCAGAACTGCCTGAAGAAAATTGCCCTCTCCAGCCGGCATCTGCTGGGGCTTATCAATGACGTGCTGGATATGTCAAAGATTGAGAGCGGCAAGATGACGCTGAACTATGACCAGGTCTCCTTGCGAGAGGTGATGGACAGCATTGTGGGCATTATCCAACCCCAAATCAGGGCCAAGAAGCAGCAGTTTGACGTGCGGATTTACGACATCACCTCGGAAAATGTGTGCTGCGACAGTGTGCGGCTCAACCAGGTGCTGCTGAATTTCCTCTCCAATGCGGTGAAGTTTACGCCGGAGGGGGGCTCCATCGCCATATCACTGAGCCAAGAGGGCTCGCCCAAGGGGGAGGAGTTTGTGCGGGTCCACCTATGGGTGAAAGACACTGGCATCGGCATGTCGGAGGAGTATAAAAAGAAGATATTTGAGTCCTTTAGCCGGGAAGACAACACCAGGGTACATAAAATCGAGGGCAGCGGGCTGGGGATGACTATTACCAAATACATCGTGGACGCTATGGGCGGCACGATTGAAGTGAACAGCCAGATGGGGAAAGGCACAGAATTCCATGTGGTGCTTGACCTGGAACGGGCAACCGTGTCGGAGAGCGACATGGTGCTGCCCAGCTGGAACATGCTGGTGGTGGACGACGACCAGCAGATGTGTGAGAGCACCGTGGCCTCTTTGGGTTCTATCGGCGTGACGGCGGACTGGACGTTGGACGGGGAGAGCGCCATTAAAATGGTGAAGACCCGCCATGAACGCGGGGACGATTACCAGGTGATTTTACTGGATTGGAAGTTGCCCGGCATGGACGGCATTGAGACGGCCAGGGAAATCCGTATCCTGATGGGGGACGAGGTGCCGATTGTACTGATTTCGGCCTATGACTGGGGCGAGATTGAGGACAGGGCCAAGGCGGCAGGCGTCACCGGCTTTATCTCCAAGCCCTTGTTCCGTTCCACCCTGTTTTACGGGTTGCGGCCCTACACAGGGGAACCGGAAGCCGGAATGGAAAAGGAAGACGAAAAACAGCTGGACTTTGCAGGACGGAATATCCTCTTGGCAGAGGACAACGACCTGAACTGGGAAATTGCCGAGGAGCTGCTCTCTGACTTGGACCTGAAACTGGAACGGGCGGAGAACGGGCAGGTGTGCATTGATAAGTTTAACGCCTCGCCGGTGGGCTTCTACAGCGCTATCCTGATGGACATCCGGATGCCGGTGAAGACAGGGTACGAGGCTGCCCAGGAAATCCGGGCGCTGGACCGGCCCGACGCCGACCTGCCCATCATTGCCATGACGGCGGACGCCTTCTCGGAGGACATCAAGCACAGCCTGGAATGCGGCATGAACGCCCATGTGGCAAAGCCCATTGATATGAAGGAAGTTTCCAGGCTGCTGACGAAGTTTTTGAAATAGCCTTGGAGCGGAACCACAAAAAACAAAACCCATAACAAAAGACGGGGAGTAGAAAGGAGCGGACACGAGTATGAAATACGCACGGCTGGGCGATTTGCTGATTACCACGGGAATCATCACCCGGGAACAGCTGGACGAGGCGTTGGAGCTGCAATCCGAGACGGGGGAGCGGCTGGGAACGGTACTGCAAAAGCAGGGACGCATCACCGAGCAGCAGCTGGTGGACGCTCTGGTCTCCCAGTTGGGAGTGGAGTTTGTGGACCTGCACAATGTCTCCGTGCCGGCGGAGATGGCGGAGGTGCTGCCCCATCCGCTGGCAAAAAAATACCGGGTGCTGCCTGTCCAGGCGACACAGACGGAGGTGCGGCTGGCTATGGCCGACCCGCTGAACTTTGTGGCCGTGGAGGAGGTCAGGGCTGCCTCCAAACGGCGGGTGGTGCCCATGATTGCCGCTGCCTCGGAGCTGGAGGCGGCGCTGCACAGGCTCTATGCCGCCCCGGAGGACGAGGAAACCGGACAGGGGGAGAGCCCGGATGTGCGGCTGGTAAACTCTATCCTGCACCGGGGCTGCACCGAGGGGGCCGGGGAAATCCATCTGGAACCAAGCGAGGGACGGATGGCCGTGCGGATGCGTATTGACGGCGTGCTGCGGCCTGTCCTCACTGTGCCAAAGGAGCTGCAGGCCGGCGTGGTGGGGCATATCCGCCAGATGGCACGGCTGGACGAGCGGGGACGGGCACTGCCCCAAGAAGGGCGTGCGCTCATGACAATCCGGCGGGAAACCGTGGAGCTGCATGTCTCCACCTTACCCACGCTGTGCGGGGAGCGGGTGATGGTCCGTCTGCTGCGCAAAACACCGGAACAGTTCACCTTGAAGGGCGTTGGGCTTGCCGGGAAGGGGCGGGAGGAGCTGCTCCGCCTGCTGGATTCCCCCCACGGGGCGCTGCTCTTTGCGGGGACGGAGAACAACGACGTACTCTATGCGGTACTGGATGAGTTAAAAAGCCGGGGGCTGGGGCTGGTTTCCCTGGAAGACCCGGTGGAGTACCACATGGAGGGGGTGGGGCAAGTGCCCATTGATTCGCCGGGCGGGCTGACTTTTGGCGCCGCCCTGCGGGGAGTGCTGCACCAGAACCCGGACGGCATTGCCCTGGGGGACCTTTCGGACGGGGAGAGCGCCCAGCTGGCGCTGCGGGCTGCCCTTACCGGCCCAATGGTATTGGCGAATCTCCCTGCCTCGGACGCCTGCGCGGCGTTGAGCTGGCTGTTGTCGCTGGGGGTGGAGCCCTATCTGGCGGCAGGGGCGGTAAAGGGCTTTGTTACCCTGCGGCCTGCGCGCCGCCTGTGCCCCAATTGCCGGGAGGAATACGCCGCCACCGAGGAGGAGGAGCGGATTTTGGGCCTGCCCAAGGGGGATTACCGCTTTTACCGCAGCAGGGGCTGCCCCGAATGTTTCCACACCGGATACCGGGGGCGCACAGGTGTCTTTGCAGTGCTGAAGGCCAGCCTGGCCCTGCGCACTGCACTGCGGGCAGGGCAGTGCGCTGAATGGGAGGCCGGGCTGCGGGCCGCCGAACGGGAGGCGCTGGCCGACCGTTGCCGGAGGCTGGTGCTGGAAGGGGTCATCTCAGTGGAGGAGGCCCAGTCGGTTTAGGGTATGATGTGGGGTGGTCCTCTTCCTTGCGGATAATGTGGGAATAGACCAAGGAGTTATCCTCGTCCAATGCCATGATATTCTTAATTGTCTCCACCGGGATGGCAGCCACCAGCGCAACGCTTTCGCCGCCTCCCGCCATAGAGCTCTGGGCGGGAATCCCCATCAACACCAGCTCCGCCCCTTGGGAGTCGCTCCCCACAGCCACCTTTTTCTCCCCGGCATTCAGGGACTTCCGAAAAGGCTCTGGGTCTGTAACCTTCAGCGGGCTGCCGTAGAGGGTGTCAAACTGCCCGTCCGCCGAGTAAAAAGCCAGCGCCGCAAAGCCCCTGGCCTCCGCATTATAGGCCAGCTGGGAGCGCAGGGACGCATCCGTCTCGCCGTCCTCCGGCAGCAGGTCCACCAGCGCCTCCACATGAGACATGCGGTAGTCAATCGTGGTCCCAAAGTGCATGGTAATCCGCTCGTTAAGCCCGGACATGTACAGCGTCCCCACCTCGCTGATGGTGTCGGCGTTATAGGTGTTGATTTGTACCGTAAAAAAGGAAAATGTCAGCGTGCAGAAAATCACCAGCAGGATTAGGCTGCACAGTAAAAAGCGCGTGTCTCGATTTTTCATTCCAGTTCCTCCTGAACAGCTTTTCCCGCCAGGGCCTGCCGGGAACCTTTTGGCCCTAATGGGGTGTGGAGCCCGCAAACCCCTAGGCCTCCAGCGAGCTCTCAAAAGCGCGGATTGCCTCTGCCGTCTTCTGGTAGTCGGCTTTCACCTGCTCCACCAGGGGGGCGGCCTCCGGCGTCCATCCGTCCCGCAGCGCCTCAGTCAGCTGGGTGCTGGACTCCTGCAATTGGGTAAAGCCCAGGTTTTGGCACATGCCCTTGATGGTGTGGGACGCCCGGAAGGCCTCCTCGTAGTTCCCCGCTTCCAGGGATTGGCACAACAGGTCAAAACTGCCATCCGCCAAAAACTTCAGCACAAATTTCTGCACCAGCCGGTCGCTGCGCAGCCGGCCCTTGGCGTCCTCGTAATCCCCGCCCAAGGCGGCATAACATTCCTGTAAAGTCATTGTTCATCCTTCCTTTCCGGGTTTTGGCCTGCGACCGGTTTGGCGTCGCCATACCGGTCGTCATTGTTCTCCTCAATCTGGGAAATAGCCGAGAGCATATCCTCCATTGTGCTGTTGTAAAAGTGGTACTGCCCCCTGCCCGAGCGTTTGCAGTAATAGAGCGCCTGGTCCGCCGCGTGGAACATGCTCTCATAGTCCGTCCCCACCACGTCGGCCCGGGCAATGCCCATGCTGATGGAGATGGTAAAGTCCTGGAACTTGCCGCACAGCGAACGGTAGATGCGCTGGATAACCGGTTCCAAATCCATTTTATATTCCAAGAAGATGGCAAATTCATCCCCGCCCACCCGGATGGCAATATCGCTCTCCCGGATACAGTGGCGCAGCTTTTCCGCCATGTGGATGAGCAGCTGGTCGCCAAAGAGATGCCCGTAATTGTCGTTTGCCTTTTTAAACCAGTCCAAGTCAAAAATCACCATGGCATACTGGCTTTCCGGCCGCTGGAGGATGCGCTCCTCAATCAGCTTTTTCGCGCTGGCGTGGTTGAGCAGCCCGGTGAGGGAATCATGGGTAGCCATCCGCTCCAGGCTATCCAGCTTCATGCGGGAGTCGTGGATGTCCGTGGCCTTCCCAATCGTCCCCAGGCGCTGGGGCGGCTCCTCCGAATTCCACGTGCTGCGGGCAATAATCTGGAACCATCTCCACTCGTCCCCGCACAGCAGCCGGCAGTCATAGGTAATAGTGGGCTGCCGCGGGGTAGTGGCCTCCATCTTGTCTAAGAACCTGCGCCAGTCCTCTGTCGCCATCAGGCTCAAGGCCTTCTTGTCATGCAACGGGTCCATCACAATCTCGTCCAGCCCCAGCCGCTCCGCCCCCCAGTTGGAGAGTGTCACCATCGGCGGGCTGATGCTGTATTCAAACTGGATTTCCTTCGTCAGCTCGGCAAAGAAGCTGTACTTCATCCGCTCGTGTTCCAGCAGCTGCAAGGTGCGCTCCGAGGCAGTCAGCTCCCGGTAGCGCTGCATCTCCTTTGCCACGCTCTGGCGTTCCTTCCGGTCCATGCGGGTGTAGTCGTTGCCCTGCACGTTTCTCTGAATATCATCGGCCACATCCGCCAGGCACTCCAGCATCTGGGGATGGAAGGCGCCGCACTCCCCGTTCACAATCATTTGGATTGCCTGTTCATGGGGCACAGCCTTCTTGTAAACCCGTTCGCTAGTCAGGGCGTCATACACATCCGCCAGCGCCACCACCTGGGCCGAGATGGGGATTTCATCCCCCCGCAGCCCGTCGGGGTATCCCCGCCCGTCATAGCGCTCGTGGTGCCAGCGGCAAATCTCATAGGCCACCTTCACCAGCTGCTCCTCCTTGTAGACGGGCAGCTCCTCCAACATCTGGGCCCCGATAATGGAGTGGGTCTTCATCACCGCAAACTCCTCCGGCGTCAGCCGCCCCGGCTTGTTGAGGATTTTCTCATCAATGGCAATCTTGCCGATGTCGTGGAGCGCCGAGGCCGTGCTGATGAGGGAAATGTCCTCCCAACTCAGTTGGTAGCGGTCCGTCTTTTTCACCAGCTGCTCCAGCAGTAGCTCCGTGAGGATATGTACGTTCCGCACATGCTGCCCGCTCTCCCCGTTGCGGAATTCCACAATATGGCTGAGCACGTCAATCATCAGGTTGCTGCGCTTTTCCTTCTCATAGATTTGCTCCGCCACCAGGTTTGCCAGCTTCCTCTGCTTATTATAGAGGAACAGGGTGTTCACCACCCTGTGGTGGACAATCAGCGCGTCAAAGGGGCGTCCAATAAAGTCGGTCACACCCAGTTGATAGGCCCTCTCCACATGGGTGGAGCTGCTCTCCGCCGAAATCATGATAACGGGCACCTCTTCAATCCACCCGTTCTCGTTCATGATGTTCAGCACGCCAAAGCCGTCCAGCTGGGGCATCACAATATCCAGCAAAACCAGGGAAAACTCTTCCCTGTGCTGCTGCAAAATAGAGACGGCCTGCTTGCCGTTCTCCGCCTCAATGATGTCATACTCGTCGTCCAGCATATCCGCCAAAATAGAGCGGTTCATCTCCGAGTCATCCACCACCAGTATCTTCTGTCTGCGATTCGTTTCCCTGTCGATTTGAGTCCACACCCTTTCGCCAAGATTGGCCCGCTGCCCTTCCTGGGCAGATTCGCCGACATTCCATTTTTATTCTACCACGAGCCGCGCAAAATGGCAAGCAAAAGCCATACTTCTCCCCCAAAAACCTCCACAATTTTTTCTTCCCTTTTTGGGTTCTGTCCCCTCCCATGGCCTTGGCAATTTTGGAAGAGCTGTGCCACTGGTGTGGCTCTGCACAAGGTGCGCCTTCGCTCTATCTTTTCATCCAGGCAGGCAACCCAGACCAGGGCC
>Ga0224740_10546_pt1 | contig 10541 bp, 14 predicted proteins | sample LIM_E_Water_Bulk_FD_161634 | JGI IMG/M metagenome (GOLD analysis project Ga0224740, IMG submission 161634) | Enriched cells from gastrointestinal tract of the lab mouse from Pacific Northwest National Laboratory (PNNL), Richland, Washington... | ecosystem: Host-associated > Mammals > Digestive...
GAATTCCTCTAAATCCCTTGGCAGTGGATCTTTGGTATTTATTGAAGAGCAGACAACTCTGTTTGTGGGGATATATACTGACATCCGCCCATCCTCTTTTTGTAGAAAAGATGCCATCAAATCGTTATCAAAAGCCTCGTGGATTGTTTTAAGTAAAGTTGTTTTTCCGCTGTTGTTATAGCCATATATGATGGACACATCCCACTTTATTTCAAGATTCTGTTCCTTAATGATGCCGAATTTAGGAATTTGAATATACATAAGATTACACCTTTCTCCTTAAAAGGCAACAGTAGTATTATTATACTATCCATTTTACCACAATCCGCTTGCCCTCGTCTACTGTAATTTGATCAATGCAGTCCACAATTTCGCCAAGCGGAATATCTTTACTGCTGGCAGAAAGGAGCTTACGGAACTTGGTGTATTGCTCTTCATAGGCAGCTTTGCATTCTGTGGTCTGAATAAGAACTTCTTTTGCGTGGTTTGCAACGTCTTGTACTGCGCGAAATTCTTCCTTGCTGACTTCTCCCTGCACATACTTCTCATAGTGCTCCATTGCATTGATCCAAGCTGTTGTCTTACGCTGTGTAAGATCAGCGATTTGCTCCGTATACTCCTGAATCTTCTGCTTATATGCTGAGTTTGTAATATAGTGTTCATTTACATAGTCTTTCAACTGCCGATAGATGGTACTGAGAACATCTTCCTCTCGAGCGTACATCCCGGTACATTTATCAGCCCCTAAACGATTTTTGGTGATACAGGTGAAAAAGTGCCAATCAGCATGGCCTGTACCACGCTTACGCTGCATCTTTCCGCCGCAACATCCACAAATCACTTTGCCCTTCCAAATGTTATCTGCTGACTGTCCCCGTGGAACCACATTGTATGCTCTTGCTTGAAACGCCTTTTGAATAACATCAAATGTTCTGGAATCAACCAGCGGCTCATGGGTAGCTTCTACAGCTCACTGATATGGACAAGACCACAAAAATTATGAAGCGGAGCTGCTGACGATTTTGCTTTTCTCATGGAGCATAGAGTTTTTTCTTGACAAGAGTACGCACAGGTGTTATTATCTAATTGCGAACATTTTTAACGAATGTTCGCAATATAAAGTCGCAAGAAAGGAGAAAAGACCTATGCCATCAAAACCTGTTCTTTCAGATGCTGATAAAAAGGCGATCCGAAAGAAATTGGGGGAACTGTGCGAAGAGTGCTGGATCGCGCACGGCTACAAAAAGACCAGCATCAAAAACCTGTGTGACAATGCAGGCATCTCCATCGGCACATTCTACACGCTATACCCCACAAAGGAAGATTTGTTTTCAGAAACCATCGAACACATACAAAAAAGGCTGACCGAGAAAGTCCTTGCCATCAACAGGAGCAGTCAAACCAAGGAGGGATTTGCCCAGTCCATGAAAGAACTGTTCCGGGAGTATGACAGCAAGCCGTTTTTGTATAACGTCAACACGCCGGATTTTCAGTCTTTCGTGACAAAACTCCCAGAAGAAACCATGCAAAAAATCAAGTTTGACAGCTTTGAGTTTTTCAAGCAGGCTGTCCAGGCCGCAAATCTCACTTTGAAGGTGGAACCGTCCCAGGCATATGGGATTTTGAGTGCGCTGCTGTCAACTATTAACGCAAAAGAAACGCTGGCTGTTACCTGTGATTATTTCGCCGTCTTTGACCGTATGGCGGATATTCTTGTGAGCAGTATCTTTGAGTAAAGGAGCATTCATGGAAACATTCGAGTACAAAACCGTCACTGTGGACTGTAAGGACATGGAACATTCCCAGGACACGCTGACCGCGCAGTTAAATCGCTGGGGCAAAGAGGGCTGGGAACTGGTGTCCTCCCTCACCCACCCCTACCTGGGCAGCTCGCAGTATTCTCTTGTGGGCCTCGCCCATCGGGTCACGCTGATTTTCAAGCGGCTGAACCAATCCGGGGAGGCGGCGCAGGCATGACCTATGCAGTTGAAACCTGCCATCTATCCAAAAGTATTGACGGAAACGCCATACTGAACGATATAACCATGGGTGTGAAACAGGGGGAGATTTACGGATTTTTAGGCGCAAACGGCGCTGGTAAAACCTCGCTGATGAAAACGCTCTATCACATCATCACCCCGGATGCCGGAACGATTACCCTATTGGGGGAGCGCATTGAAAAGGGAAACCACCCTGTTTTCTCCCGGATTGGGAGCATCATCGAAAGCCCCGTTTTTTATCAGCATTTGAGCGCCCGCGAAAATCTGGAGCTGCATTGCGGCTACATGGGCACAGGCCATGAACGCATCGGGGAAACGCTGGCGATGCTGGGCCTCTCGGAAGCAGGCGGCAAAGCGGTGGGGAAATTTTCTTTAGGTATGAAACAGCGGCTTGCCATTGCAAGGGCCTTTCTGACAAAACCGGAGCTGCTCATTCTGGACGAGCCAATCAACGGTTTAGACCCCCAGGGTATTCTGGAAGTCCGGGAACTTCTCCGGCAAATCAACCGGGAGTACCACACGAGCATTTTAATCTCCAGTCATATCCTGGACGAACTATCCAAAATCGCGGACACCATCGGTATCATAGACCACGGCTCCATGCTTGCGGAAATATCCATGGCGGAAATTGAGAAAAAGGGCATGAACCTTGAAACCTACTATTTGGAATTGCTGGGAGGGGGTAAAAGCGGTGCTAAACCTCATTAAGCTGGAATTGAAAAGGGTTTCTCTCAAATCACATTTCATCGGACTGCTGGCCGCAAATATCGTGATTGCCCTGTTGAGCGCATTTACATCCTCCCTTTTGAACGCAGGCGGCGGGGTTGCTGTGACCGGCCTGCCGCCCGCGCAGTTGGATACGCTGACGCTGGCAATCATGCTTGTCCGGGCCACACTGATTATTTGGGAGGCGGTCTTGATTTCGGTATTTATCGTGGAAGAATACCGGAACAAAACGATAAACCTACTCTTTACCTATCCTGTCCAGCGCGGGAAATTGATTGCTGTGAAAATCATTCTGATATGCGGCGTCATGCTCCTGTTTCACGCGCTGTCCGGCGTTTTTCAATTTACCTGCTTGTCCGCTGCAAGCAAATATTTCCCCTTTGTCACTGTCAGCCCCGCAAATCTGATGACACAAGCTGTCACAGCATTGTCGGCTGTTCTGCTGGGTCTGCTCCCACTCTACATCGGCATGATAAAGAAGTCCACGATTGCGACCATCGTTTCATCTTTTGCTATCGCCGCCATCGTTTCCAATTCCCAGGGCAGCGGCGCAGGGCTGATGTCCATTCCGATTGCGGCTATCGTGTTTGGTGTGATCGGCGTGGGCTTTTCCGCAATCACCGTCCGCAAAATGGTTTCTTCTGATTTGAGCAACTGACAGAAAGGAGGCAGCTATATGAACGTCCCCATTCCCAGATTTATCCCCGTTCCCGGCGCGGAAACGATGCAGCTTATCTCAATCGTTTCGCTGATCGTCGGCATCTGCGTTACGGTCGTGGGGGTGCTTGTCCTGTTCTTAAATAAGAGAAAAGGGAAAGAGAAGAACACGCTTGCATGGATTTTGATTTGTGTCGGCGTACTGCTTATAGCCAATCATGGCATACAACTGATTTTTAGGAGGTAAGACAATGGTAAAAGAAGTCAATCATGCCTGCGAAAAGCTGAATGAAAAGCTGGGGATTTCGGTATCGCTCCCCAACCCCAAAAAGAAAACGCTGAAAGCGGCCTCGGTGTGCAATTTCGCTGTCGGCACTGGCCTGGTGGCAGCGGGCGTTGTGTTTCCGTCCAAGTGGTGCGCCGTGCTGGGCGGCCTCGGCATTGTCAGCAGCGTTGTACTGCGCCAGGAAAGCGGCGGCATGAAAGATGAACGGTGATACCGCCAAGGGAAGTTTTGAATGGCTGCTATGCCCTGTGTGCGGCAGTAAGACCCGTATCAAAATGCGTTCCGATACACAGCTGATAAACTTCCCTTTGTTCTGTCCCAAATGCCGGAAAGAAACGCTCATTCATGTAGAAAAATTTAAGGTTTCAGTTATCACAGAGCCAGACGCACAGACGCAGAGCCGATAACACGCAGATGTAAAATGCGGTTATCGGCTTTTCTCTTTGAAAAGACACGGCAGCCGTTAAGGAGGTTACGTCGTGTCTTTCTATATTTCCCGTCCCCCTGACCTGTCAAAAAAAGCCCACCCCATCTAAAGGGCAGCCCTGGCCGAAACTGCGAAAATTGTAATATCCTGTCGTCCCGACACGTCCGTATAGCCTTGCGCTATGCGGGCGTTTTTCTATCCAGGCGGTGCTTCTGGACACCGTGTCCAGAGGCCCGCTGCCGTTCCCCGCCCCTCCATTTCGATCTGTCCCTTTCCGCCAACATCGAAATGGAGGTTACATATGACAACCATCAAATTGAACCACTACTATCCCCACATGACCGAAAATATCACCCTGGAAGTCTCCGACGAGATCGCCGTTGTGCTCTCTGCCGGGGGCCGTCAGTGTGACAGCTACAAGCGCCGCAAGCGGGAGCATAACGAGTGCTCCCTGGACGCTGACCCCGGCTTTGAGCCGGATGTGATGTTCCCGCCCCTGACCCCGGAGGAGATTATTCTGGACGAGGAAAACCGCTCCGCCCTCTACGCCGCTCTTGACCAGCTCCCGCCCATTCAGGCCCGGAGAGTATATGCCCACTACATTCTGGGCAAGAAGAAATCTGAAATTGCCCGTGCTGAAAACGTGGTGGAAAGCTCCATTTGCGACAGTATCCGCCGGGGTGTTAAAAATCTTGCGGAAATTTTGAAAAATTTCTACGGATAGGGAGCAACAAACAGCCCCTAACCCGCCTGATAGGTAAGGAGGGCTTATACACTGAGGACAACTGAACACACAGTATTCCAGGCACAAAACCTGCGTGAACAGCGACAAAAGGCGCGCCGCCAGGACAGCCCGCTCAAGGAGGTAAGAGAAGTGGGCCGAGCGATCAGCGCGAACCTTTGACCCGGACCTGGCAAACCGGGCGCGACGACAGCGCGGGGGATAATGAAACTTGCTCACGCCCTCCCATAGACTTGCGGGGGAGCTTCGCAATCCTGCGGAGTTATGACAGCCGGAGCCGCCGGCGGTCTGGGATGCTCCCCTGTGCCGGGGCGCGTGGCAAATTCGGCGCAATCATGGATCGAAATGGATTTATCCTCGCTGGACTTCTGGTCGCCGTGACCAGAAGTGGGGCAAGGTTGAAGGGCAGCACTTTTCCGGGTGCTGCCTTTCTGCGTTTCCCCACATCCTTGTGCCCTGGGGCTGTCTTTGGTATAATATACTTGTAAAGGTTGACAGCTCCATTTCCCGACAGGAAAGGAGCTATCATGGAAAACCGTATCGACGCTATCTACGCCAGACAGTCTGTGGACCGCAAGGACAGTATCAGTATTGAAAGTCAAATCGAGTTCTGCAAGTACGAATTAAGAGGTGGGAACCACAAAGATTACCAAGATAAGGGCTATTCCGGGAAGAATACAGACAGGCCAAAATTCCAGGAGCTTTTAGCCGACATCCGACAGGGCTTAATTCGCCGGGTGGTGGTTTATAAGCTGGACCGGATCAGCCGCTCCATTCTGGACTTCGCAACCATGATGGAACTGTTCCAGGAGTACAACGTGGAGTTTGTTTCCTCTACGGAAAAGTTTGACACATCTACCCCGATGGGCCGGGCCATGCTGAATATCTGTATTGTGTTTGCTCAGTTAGAGCGCGAGACAATCCAGAAGCGAGTGACCGACGCCTACTACTCCCGGTGTCAGCGGGGGTTCCACATGAGCGGGGCGGCCCCCTACGGTTTCAAGCTGGAGCCAACCACCCTCCAGGGCATCCGCACGAAAATGATGATCCCGGACCCCGCCACGGCGAATATTGCCCGGTTGATGTTTGAGATGTACGCTGAGCCGTCCACGTCGTTCGGGGATATTGCCCGGTACTTTGCTGAAAACAATATCCTGATTTACGGCAAGGAATTGAAACGGGGCTTTATCTCTCAGCTGCTCCGCAACCCGATTTACGCCCAGGCCGACCTGGAGCTGTACGAGTTTTTCAAGGGCCAGGGGGCCGTGGTGGTCAATGACGCGGCGGACTTCGCCGGGACAAACGGCTGCTATCTCTACCAGGGCCGGGATGTGCAGGAGCGAAAAAACAAGGACCTGCGGGGGCAGATCCTTGTGCTGGCCCCCAGCGAGGGCATTGTCCCCGCCGATACCTGGCTGCGGTGCAGGAAGAAGCTGCTGGCAAATATCACGTTCCAGGGAGGACGCAAGGCCCGGAATACCTGGCTGGCCGGAAAAATCAAATGTGGGCGCTGCGGGTATGCCCTTATGAGCGTGGGCAACCCGGCGGGGACGCAGTATCTTCGGTGCTCCAAGCGGGCGGACAACAAAAGCTGTGAGGGCTGCGGGACGCTTCGGACGGCGGAGTTTGAGCAATTTGTCTATGGGGAGATGGTGAAGAAGCTCTCTGAATTTCAAACCCTGACCGCAAAAGCAACGACCGTCAATCCCAAGCTGACCGCCTTGAATGTGGAGCTGGCCCAGGTAGAGGACGAGATTGAAAAGCTGCTGAATACCTTGACCGGAGCCAATGCGGTTCTGCTGTCCTATGCCAACGGGAAAATCGAGGAGCTGGACGCCCGCCGTCAACAGCTGATAAAGGAAATCGCGGCACTGAACGCGGAAACAATCTCACCACAGAAAATTGAGTTTCTGTCCGCCCATCTGGAAAACTGGAACACGATTGACTTTGACGACCGACGGCGGGTGACGGACATCATTCTCTCCCAGGTCCAGGCCACTGCCGAGCGCGTTTCTTTTGAGTGGAAAATCTGAAAATCTTTCTCTCTGCGTTTTATACTATGTTCTGTGTGCTCTTGTTAAGCGTTGCTATCATTCAAAGATGGCAAAAAGTACAACTACTCCAAAGCGGAACAGCAACGCCTCCGGGATACCTCAGACCGGCTTTGCCGGGAGTATGGCCTGTCCGTCATAGAGCATGGTAGAAAGGCTCCCAGCCGCCCCGTCTGGCTGGACGAGCAGAGCGGCAAGCCCACCCGTTACAACATCTACCGGGCGGACGTGCGGGAAGCCGTCAACGGCAGCAGAACCGTGGAGATGATGGAGAAGTATCTCCGGCGCAAAGGGTATCTCACCGACTTCACGGGAAAGCATTGGAAAATACGTCTGCCGCAGTACCAGCACTTCACCCGTTTAGACACCCTGGATGAGCGGTGGACGCCGGAGAACATCAGGCGTGGCCTGGGCGCACAGGCCAGCTTTGGTAATAAGCGGCCCACCGTCAACTTTGCCCCGGAGCTGCCGGAGGAACTGCGGGTCTATGTGCCGTTTCAACCCACGCCCCACATTTACCGGCTGTTCCTCTATTGGGAGTATCAGCTTGGCATTTTGCCCAAGGGGACGACCTATCAGCCCACCAGCCCGTTTCTGAAAGAGGAACTGCGAAAGCTGGACGAAATCACCGCCCAGGTGGACTATCTGGCAAAAAACCGCATCAAAACACTGGACGATCTTCTTTCAGCCCGTGAAACTCTCCAAAGCGAAATGGACACGCTGACCGAACAGCGGACAAAGCTGCAAAACAAAATACGCAGAGCGTCACCGGCTGAAAAGGAACAATTACGGGCCGAAAAACAGGCCGTGACCGCTCGGATTACCGCCTACCGAAAGAAATTGAAGCTGAATGTCGGCGTGGAGGAACGCTCTGCCAAAATCCAGGACACGATGGATATGGTCTATACCAACGAGGAACAGCATCGCCAGACGGCGCAAATTAGGACGAGAGGGGAGCGATACAGATGACCGCAGAAGAAAGAACAGCAAAAATTGAGGATTATATTGCCAAATTAGACGCTGAATGGCCGGAAATTGAGAAAATAATGGCAAGTCACGAACTCGATTTGGACACGGGGCGGAAACCACTTCTTCTTTGCCGTATCCCGCCCGACATGGGCTTTACCATGAAAGACGGCCACACCGAATATGAGGTGGTGGGCCGCTTTGACCCGAACGGCGACGAATTTCTGCTGGAACAAATCAGCCGCAAATTGAGGACTGCGGATAATGACTAAAAAGCCGAACAGTCTCACTTTAAAGCGTTGAATTATTGGCGGAGATATGGTATACTGATTTTGCAATATACCGTATCCGATTGTCGGAAAGGAGATACCGTGAGCAGGCAATCGAAAGAAAACAGGATCACAGCCCTCTACTGCCGTCTGTCCCAAGACGATGGGCGGGAGGGCGAGAGCAATAGTATTGTCAACCAAAAGGAATTGCTTCAAGGATACGCTCGTCAGCACCGCTTCAAAAATTTGCAGTTTTTTGTGGATGACGGATGGAGCGGAACCAACTTCGACCGGCCGAGTTTTCGCCAGATGGAGCAGATGATCGAAGCCGGCGAGGTGGGGACGGTCATTGTCAAGGATATGTCCCGCCTTGGCCGGAACTATCTGCAAGTGGGGATGTATACGGACATCGTGTTCGTGGAGAACGATGTGCGGTTCATCGCTATCAACGATAACGTGGACTCAGCGGTACAGACCGAGTTTGACATGACCCCGATCCGCAATTTTTGTAAGAACCTATGTTGTTTGAGAGGGGGAATCTACAAAAGGCCCTCGGATTCGACAAAAGTGCTTGATGCCGCCGCATATTGCTTTTACTCAACCAGACCAACGAAGCGGTAAAACACCTTGATGTCCTGTCTCCGCTGTCCGTTTACAATGGTCCGCTCACCGATTTCGATGTGGTCAATCAGTTCGTCGATGGTGGTCCGGTCAAGCTCCTGCAAGTCTAAATATTTTCGGATAATCGCCGTCCAGTTGTAAATGGCGGCAGTCTCCTTTTCCGCTTTGTCTATCTCGGACAGCAACGCCTCCAGGCGTTCCGCCTTGGCAAGCCGCTCCTGTTCGTTTTTTTGTGTCAGCACCATGAAGGTGCTTTCACTGACTGCGCCGCTGTACTTGTCCTCGTAGAGCTTGGCGGTGATGCCCTCCAGTTCCTGCACCCGGCGACGCAGTTTGCCAATCTCCTGTCTGACGGCAGATAAACGATGCTCGTCATAATCGGCAATCTTTCGTTTCAGCCTGTCCACTACGGCGGCTTTATCCACTGTCACCGCCTGGGCATGGGCCTTGATTTCCGCAGTTACGATTTTAGCCAGTGTCAGCTCATAAATCCTGTGCCATGAACAGACGCTCCGGCCAGACCGCCCGTAGGTCCCGCAGAAATAAGAAACATAGCGTTTCTTTGTGCCATTCCTGCGGTGCTGGGTCTCCGCATTGGCGCTCATGGGGGCTTTGCAGTCGGCGCATATCAATTTGCCGGTAAACAGCTTTGGGGCTGGGTCCTGCCTGCCCACAGAGCGGAGGCTGGCCGCCTCGTTGATTTTCTGGACGGCATCCCAATCCTCCGGCGAGATGATGGCCTCATGCAGCGCCTCGTGGCAAATCCATTCCGTTTCCGGCTTGCTGATCTGCGTGTGGTCCTTGTAGGAGCGAGTGCCGGTGTGATTCATCACCAGCATCCCCTTATAGACCGGGTTGCGGAGAATATCCTTTACCGTTGCATAGGTCCAGAGCTGGGCGGCTTTGCAGCTGTCCTTGCCGTTGACCCTGCTCCAGTAGACGCGGGGAGAGGGGATTCCTTCCCGGTTGAGTGCTGCGGCGATTTGGCCGTAGGCAGTCCCCGCCAGCCGCAGCGCATATACCCGGCGCACGATGTCGGCGGCATACTCGTCCGTCACCAGCTTATGCTTGTCCCCGACGCTCTTTCGATAGCCGTAGGGAGCATACGCAGAAACAAACTGGCCGCTGGCTTTCTTGCTGTGCAGGACGGACTTGATTTTACTGCTCAAATCCCGCAGATGGTAGTCGTTCATCAGGGCGCGGAAGTGGAGCATATCCGTGTTGCCGCCCTCGCTGTCCAGGCAGTCCAGAACAGAGACGAACCGGCATCCCAGGCTGGGAAATACAGCATCCGTGTACCGCCCGACCTCCACATAGTCCCGGCCCAGCCGGGAGAGGTCTTTCACGAGAATCAGGTTGATGATGCCTTTTCGCGCATCCTCCAGCATCTCCAAAAATCCGGGCCGCTGAAAATTTCCTCCGCTGTACCCGTCGTCAATATAGGTCCGGGTTTCCACCCAGCCGTTGAGCATAGCGAATTTGGAAAGCAAGTCACGCTGGTTCTCAATGCTGGTGGATTCATCGGCGGGGATGTAGTTTCTGGCCTTTGCCGTGTTGGAAGCATCGTCCACGCTCAAGCGGCAGTAGATGCCCACATTGTAAATCTGCTTCATACTGCCTGCCTCTCCTCCATCAGAGCATCGTCCACATTGCCCACATAGCGGTAAAATACCTTGATGTCGCAAATGCGGAGATTGCCCTCTCTCCTGGCCTCGCCCACTTCAATACGGTCTACCAGCTCAAACAGGATGGTTTCATCCAGCTCGGTAATCTCGGTATAGCGGCGGATGATTCCG
>Ga0224740_10547_pt1 | contig 10539 bp, 10 predicted proteins | sample LIM_E_Water_Bulk_FD_161634 | JGI IMG/M metagenome (GOLD analysis project Ga0224740, IMG submission 161634) | Enriched cells from gastrointestinal tract of the lab mouse from Pacific Northwest National Laboratory (PNNL), Richland, Washington... | ecosystem: Host-associated > Mammals > Digestive...
CTTAGAGTACCGGGAATTGGCGTGCGTTCCGCACAGAGGATAGTGAAAGCAAGACGGCTGGGAAGTTTGGATTTTCCGGATTTGAAGCGGATGGGTGTAGTGTTAAAGCGTGCGCTCTATTTTATAACCTGCCAGGGTCGGACCATGTATCCGATTCGGATAGAGGAAGACTTTATTACACGCAATCTGCTGGATGTAAAGGAGCGACTGCCATTAGGAATTGGGGAACAGGTGACTTATCGGCAATTATCCCTGTTTGATGATCAGAATTTTTCCTGCCAATCAGGTACAGGGTTTGAGAGTAAATCCCCAAATTTATCAGCATAACACAATCATAATGGAGGAGAAAGCGGATGACTACGATATTTTGGTGTGAGGACAGCCTGGACGGAATACTGACAGGGATCTATGATGCTTGGGACAGCCGCCTGGGACATAAGAATGTGCGTCTGAAAACAGATGCCGCAGACAGCCTGGAGCTGTTCTGTGAATATCGTCAGGTGAAGACAGATGCCCTTAAGGCAGAAAAGGTACTGCGCACAATTCGTCAGAAGCTTGGGGAGGAAGCATTTGAGGCAGTCTGCTATGCAGCAGCCTGTACGGACAGCAAAAGGGCGGATGCCATCTATCGAATGGTAGTACTGGGGCTTCATATGATGAACGGGCATCAGGTAGTCAACTGTCTTCAGGATCCTGACGTTTCCTTAGTGATGAGACTTCGTACCAAGGCATGGCACGAGGCTCACCGTTATATGGGATTTGTACGCTTTGAGGAGCTGGAAAATGGGGTGCTTTACAGCACGATTGAACCGGCATATGCAGTTCTGCCCCTTTTGGCCCCTCATTTTTCGGACCGGTTTCAGCAGGAAAATTGGGTGATTCATGATAAAAAGCGCAGCGTCATGGCAGTGCATCCCAAAGGCTCCCTTTGGGTGCTGGCAGATGCCAAGGAGCTTAATCCGGATTATCTGATGTGCCGCTCCGGGCAGGAAAAGGAGTTTCAGGAGCTGTGGAAGCTCTTTTGCAAAACCATTGCCATTGAAGAACGGAGGAATCCAAGATGTCAGCAGGGCCTTCTGCCGCTGCGGTTCCGATCCTGCATGACAGAGTTTCGGCAGGAACGGGATGAGCTTGGAGGAAAACAGGGGGAGAAATAAGCAGAGAGGATAAAGTCAGATGATTTCTTATGAAGTAATACGCAGCAGACGCCGGACATTGGCGCTTCAAGTGACCAGAGAGGGGAAAGTGCTTGTACGGGCGCCTCTTCGCTATCCTGTGCAGGAAATTGCGGCATTTGTACAGCGCCATGAGACGTGGCTTGAAAAAAAGCTTTTGGAGGTGAATAATCATCAAAGCCTTCTGCCCACACCTTCTTTGGAAGAGGAGCAGGCTTACCGGGAACAGGCACGAAGAGTGCTGGCAGAAAAGACAGCCTATTATGCGGACAGGATGGGTGTTACTTATGGGCGCATCTCTATCCGGGGGCAGAAGACCAGATGGGGAAGCTGCAGTGCCAGAGGAAATTTGAATTATAATTGGAGATTGATGCTTTGTCCGGACGAGGTTCAGGACTATGTGGTGGTGCATGAACTGGCCCACCGGAAGGAAATGAATCATTCCAAAGCATTTTACCGAATTGTGGAGCAGATACTTCCGGACTATCGGGAATGTATGCAATGGCTGAAAGCGCATTCCTGAGAGCTTCTTCACTTTGTCTGAAGGATTCCTTAATTTTACAAAATAGACATAGTTTTTTATAAAAGTTCTTTTGACATGTCTTTGAAATCATAGTACACTTATATCTATGGTCAACAGTATAGGTTTGCTGTGGCTCATTATATGAATAACATCCATGAAAGGGTGCAGGGAAAGAGTTTCAGACAGGAGAAAGAAAATGGGAGATATTCCGGTAATAAAAGCTGCGCTTTTAGGCGCAGGTACAGTGGGCGGGGGAGTCTATGAGATTCTGAAGCGCCAGAAAGAAGAAATGCCCAAAAAGCTGGGAGTCTTTGTGGAGATTACAAAGATCCTGGTGCGTGATAAAGGGAAAAAGCGGGAGGGATTGGATTCTGCCCTGTTGACGGAGGATTGGAAAGAGATTTCGGAAGATCCAAAGATTCAAATTGTGATTGAGTTAATGGGTGGTATCGAGCCGGCTCGGACTTATATTTTAGAAGCTCTGCAGTCAGGAAAGCATGTGGTGACAGCCAATAAGGACCTGCTGGCAGACTATGGCCGGGAGCTTTTGGATACGGCCCGGGAGCATGGCTGCGATTTGATGTTTGAGGCAGCAGTGGCAGGAGGGATTCCCATTATACGTCCTCTGAAGCAATGTCTGGCAGCCAATTATATCACTGAGGTTATGGGGATTGTAAACGGAACAACCAATTACATACTAACACGAATGACTCAGGACAAGATGGAATTCTCAGATGCGCTGGCGCTGGCTGCGGAGCTGGGCTATGCGGAGGCTGACCCGACGGCGGATGTGGAAGGATATGATGCAGGGCGGAAGGTAGCGATTATGGCTTCCATTGCTTTCAATTCCCGGGTGACCTTTGCGGATGTATTTACAGAGGGGATTACGAAGATTACAGCGGCGGACATTGCCTATGCAGATGAACTGAACATGGTGATTAAGCTTCTGGGAGTGGCAAAAAACGGTGAGGACGGCATAGAAGCAGGGGTCTATCCTATGCTGATTCCCAAGGAACATCCGCTGGCATCGGTTCAGGATGCGTTTAATGCTGTTTTTGTACACGGGGATGCGGTGGATGACGCAATGTTTTTAGGACGCGGCGCCGGCAGATTCCCAACGGGCAGTGCAGTGGCAGGCGATATCTTTGAGATTGTCCGGAATATTCAGGCAGGAAGTACAGGAAGACTCGGCTGCACCTGTTATAAGAATCTGTGTGTGAAGCCGGCGGATGAGACAAGTCATCGGTATTTTCTGCGCCTGCAGGTAGAAGATCGTCCGGGTGTTCTGGCCGGGATTGCTTCGGTGTTTGGCAATAATAATGTGAGTATTGCTCAAGTGATTCAAAAAAATAAATGCGGCGAACTGGCTGAGCTTGCTGTCATTACGGAACAAGTATTGGAGCGCCATTTCAAAGATTCGCTTCTGGTGCTTGGTGAGATGTCTATGATCAAAGAAATTTCCACGATTTTGCGTGTATATGCATAGAGAGACGGAACGCAGTATCCGGTTCTGCTTGTGGGGAAAGCAGAATTGGATGCTTTCGTCCCATGGAGAGGAAAAGAATATGGAGAAGGTATTGACACTATTGGATTCTGCAATCATTTTTGCAACAAAGGCCCATTCGGGAATGATGCGCAAGGGAACGAATGTACCCTATATTGTCCATCCCATTGAGGCGGCAGCGATTGTGTCTACGATGACAGATGACGAAGAAGTGATTGCAGCGGCAGTTCTGCATGATGTTCTGGAGGATACTGAGGCTACGGAACAGGATCTCCTTGCGCACTTTGGACGCAGAATAACAGAGCTGGTTATGGGGGAAAGTGAGAATAAACGAAGAAATTTTCCGGCGTCTCTTACATGGAAAATACGCAAACAGGAGACGATTACATTTCTGGAGACAGAGGCGGATACGGATGCAAAGATGCTGGCGCTGGCAGACAAGCTTTCCAATCTACGGGCAATTCACCGGGATGTGTGCATTATCGGAGATACGGTATGGGAGCGCTTTAATGTGAAGAATAAAAAGATGCATGAGTGGATGTACCGCTCAATTGCGGAAGCTTTAAGAGAGCTGGAAGAGTATCCGACATGGCAGGAATATAACTATTTGGTACAGGCTGTCTTTGGATGAATGTGAAAAACGGCTTGACAAATTTGTGAAAAAAGGATAATCTGCTACAGGAAATATAGTTGACAGTAAATTATGCATAAGTGCTGCATAAAGCTAAAAGCTGGATGGCAGCGAAAGAGGAGGAGCAAAATGAAATCTTACCGGGAAATGAGCAGGGAAGAGCTTCTGGATCTAAAGGAGGAGCTGGAGACAAGATACCAGGAGGTACAGGCGCAGAATCTGCATCTGGATATGTCCAGAGGAAAACCCAGTGCGGAGCAGTTGGATATTTCCATGGGAATGATGGATGTCCTGCACAGTGGTGTGGATTTGAAGGATTCGGAGGGGGTAGACTGCCGGAATTATGGTGTGCTGGATGGCGTGAAAGAGGCAAAGGAGCTTCTTGGCCAGATGTCGGAGGTATCTCCGGATAAAATGATTATCTATGGCAATTCCAGCCTGAACGTAATGTACGATACGGTAGCCCGTGCTATGACTCACGGTATCATGGGACATGCACCTTGGTGCAAGCAGGAGCAAGTAAAGTTCTTATGCCCGGTTCCCGGATATGATCGTCATTTTGCTATCACGGAATATTTTGGAATAGAGATGATAAATGTTCCCATGACACCGGAAGGGCCGGACATGGATCTGGTGGAGAAGCTGGTAAGCAGTGATCCGGCAATCAAGGGAATCTGGTGTGTGCCTAAGTATTCCAATCCTCAGGGAATTACCTATTCGGATGAAACGGTCCGCCGTTTTGCCAATCTGAAGCCGGCTGCGGAGGATTTCCGTATCTTTTGGGACAATGCTTATTGCGTGCATCATTTATATGATGATCACCAGGATTTTTTGCTGGAGATTCTGGACGAGTGTGAGAAGGCGGGGAATCCGGACATTGTTTACAAATTCTGCTCCACTTCAAAAATCAGCTTTCCGGGATCCGGTGTGGCCTGCATAGCCACATCGCCCAACAACCTGAAAGACATTAAGAAGCAGCTTACCATTCAGACCATCGGTCATGATAAGGTAAATCAGCTTCGGCATGTGAGATTTTTCAAAGATATAGACGGCATCCATGAGCATATGCGCAAGCATGCGGCAATTATGCGTCCGAAGTTTGAGGCTGTCCTTAATACTCTGGAACGTGAGCTTTCCGGTTTGGAGATTGGAAGCTGGATACGTCCGAGAGGCGGCTACTTTATCTCTTTTGATGCTATGGAGGGCTGTGCTAAGGCTATTGTTGCAAAATGCAAAGAAGCTGGCGTAGTAATGACCGGAGCAGGAGCGACCTATCCCTATGGGAAAGACCCCATGGACAGCAATATTCGTATCGCCCCGTCCTTCCCGACCAAGGAAGAACTGGCGGTGGCAACGGATCTGTTTGTACTCTGTGTGAAGCTGGCTAGTGTGGAGAAGCTTTTGGAAGTATAGAGATTGGCATACTGCCATAAATCAAAGACGATAGTGGTGAATGGGCATTGAATAGTGAAAGGACATGACGGAATAAGCGATGGTTTACATTCTGTCATGTCCTTTATTTTTATATGCAAGAATCTAATGCCGGCACATGGGCAATTTACTAGCCGAGAAGCAGAAAATAAGCAAGAACCAGGATGCCTAAGACAATTCGATAATAACCAAAGGCTTTAAAATCATTCTTCCGAATATATCCCATCAAAAATCGAATGGCAAGTATAGATACCACAAAAGCAGTAACCATGCCAACTGCTAAAATCCCAATCTCTGTGCCTGTAAAATCGAAGCCGAATTTTACCAGTTTCAGAAGACTTGCGCCAAACATAACCGGAATTCCCAAAAAGAAGCTGAACTCCGCAGCTATGGGCCGCGCAAGCCCCAGGAGCATAGCACCTAAAATTGTAGCTCCGGATCGGGAAGTGCCGGGTATCAGCGCCAATACCTGAAAAGCTCCAATAAAGAAAGCCATAGAAAAGCTTAACTGACGGAAGTTCTGCACCACAGGTTTTCTGCCCCGGTTCCGATTCTCAATCACAATAAATAAAACTCCATACACAATCAGAGTAATTGCCACTGTCTGATAATTATAGAACAGGGCATCAATCTTATCATCAAAAGGAATTCCAATAATCGCTGCCGGAAGAACTGCAGCCAAAACCTTGAACCACAGTGACCAGGTTTCCTTTTTTATCCAGCCATTCTTCGGTGCCGTAAAGGGCCACAACTTTCCGAAATAGAGCACAACTACAGCCAGAATCGCTCCAAGCTGAATGACAACACGGAACATCTCCATAAAATCCGCACTCACATTTAAATGAACCAGTTCCTCAATCAAAATCATATGCCCGGTACTGCTGATAGGAAGCCACTCCGTAATTCCCTCCACAACACCCAGAAGAAGCACCTTTAACCATTCAAAAACGTTCATACTAAAAACCTCATTTCTTTTTTATAACCCATATGCAAAAAACTGCATACGGTTTTTTCTGCGATGTTAAAATACACTAGACTATCCGTCTTAGTATACCACACCCAAATATAAAGTCAACGAACAAACTAGGAAATAAAAGTCCTAATACGGCAGCAAAAACATACAAGACCAGCCGCAGGAGGGAAATAGGTACTCCGCAGGCGTGTTAGCGAAGCGGAGCAGGGGGAGTACCTATTTCCCTCCTGCGGCGTCCGCATTTCTCATATTTTAATTCACATCCCGCCCAAAGCCGCCGCATCTGTAAATATAAGACGAAAATTTATGCATGAAATGTTCAAATTTATACATTTTTTCTCTTGTAATTTATAAAAATAATGTTAAAATGGTTTAATAGGCTATCAACCCATAGCCTTATCTATAATGTGTGAAAGCAGATTGCTTTCATAATAATTTATTATAAAGTTTGGGAGGAAAGAACATGAAAAAATTAATCGCACTTTTATTAGCGGCAGCTATGTGTGCATCCATGGCAGCATGCGGCTCCAAGACAGAAGAGCCGGCAGCACCCGCTGAGGCAGAGGCGCCTGCAGAAGACGCAGAAGCTCCGGCAGAGGATGCGGATGCACCGGATGGGACAGAGGCTCCGGCAGAAATCGGAGAATTTACCACGGTAACAGAGGGCATCCTGACCATGGGAACAAACGCAGCATTCCCGCCCTATGAGTTCTATGACGGAGACGACATCGTGGGAATCGATGCGGAGATCGCAGGACTTCTGGCAGAGAAGCTGGGGCTGACTCTGGAGATTATGGATATGGATTTTTCAACTATCGTAACTTCCGTACAGACCGGCGGAGTTGATATTGGACTGGCAGGCATGACGGTTACGGAAGAGCGTCTTGAGAACGTGAACTTTACCGATTCCTACGCAACCGGCGTTCAGGTCATTATTGTAAAAGAGGATTCCGAAATCGCATCTGCGGATGATCTGGAGGGCAAGCTGATTGGCGTTCAGGAGGGAACTACAGGATATGAGTATTGCTCAGAGGATTATGGCGAGGAGAATGTACTGGCTTACACCAACGGTGCAACGGCAGTACAGAACCTGGTACAGGGAGCTGTGGACTGTGTGGTTATTGACGAGCAGCCTGCTCTTAGTTTTGTAGAAGCCAATGAGGGATTGAAGATCCTGGATACAGAGTATGTAATCGAGGACTATGCGGCCGCCGTATCAAAAGAGAATACGGCATTATTGGATGCGCTGAACGCAGCGCTGAAAGAGTTGCAGGAAGACGGCTCTATTCAGGAAATCCTGGATAAGTACATCAAAGCTGAATAAGAAGAGCATCAGGGGGATGTCTCAGAGAAGACATCCCCTTTTTCCGTTGTTTTACCAAAAGGAGAAAGGGGGCCGGGGGACGCATGGAAGCATGGTGGCAAGGCGTACAGAAGGGCTTTTATCAGACATTTATATTGAAAGATAATTATATGTATTTTGTAAAGGGGATCCGGATCACGTTTCTGGTGACTGTGCTTGCCCTGGTTTTAGGCTTGGTGCTTGGCGTGCTGGTGGCGGTTATCCGTTCCGCACACGATCAGCAGCCGGAGAACCGGAGAGGGATTCTTCTGCGGATTTTCAATGGAATCTGTAAGCTTTACCTGACAGTAGTCCGGGGGACGCCTATGATGGTACAGCTATTGATCATGTGGTTCGTTATTTGGCCGGTTCTGTTTCCGGGCGCTACCCGGGCCACGGACGGAAACCTGATTCGCTGCGCAGTGCTGGCTTTCGGAGTAAATTCCGGCGCTTATGTGGCGGAAATTGTCCGTTCCGGTATTATGTCCATTGACAAGGGCCAGATGGAAGCCGGCCGTTCTCTTGGATTGACTTATGTGAGCACCATGCGTCATGTCATTATTCCCCAAGCCTTTAAAAACGTACTTCCGGCTTTGGGAAATGAGTTGATTACGCTGCTTAAGGAGACCTCGATTGTAACGGTAATCGGGTTAAAGGATTTGACTAAGGGTGCCATGATTATACAGGCTAATACCTATCAGGCATTGGTTCCCTTTATCGCCATAGCTGTCATGTATCTGGTGATGGTCCTGTTCCTGAGCTGGCTTTTGGGTAAGATGGAGAGGAGGCTGAGAAAAAGTGATATACGTTAAGGATTTATCAAAAACCTTTGGGGATAACAAGGTAATTTCCCATATCGATGCTCATATTGAGCAGGGAGAAAAGGTTGTAATCGTAGGCCCCTCAGGCTCCGGAAAATCCACTTTTCTCCGCTGCCTCAATCTCCTGGAGCAGCCCACTGGCGGAACCATTACTTTTGACGGGGAAGAGATTACCTCCCCTCATGTGGACATCAATAAGGTGCGCCGCCATATGGGCATGGTGTTTCAGCATTTTAATTTATTTGCCAATCTGACTGTTAAGAAAAATATTATGCTGGCGCCTGTGCAGCAGAAGCTTATGACGAAAGCGCAGGCAGAGGAAGAAGCTATGCGTCTTCTTAAGCTGGTGAACCTGGAGGATAAAGCAGATGTTTATCCTATCCAGCTTTCCGGCGGACAGAAGCAGCGAATTGCCATTGTGCGTTCGCTTGCTATGAAACCCAAGGTTATGCTTTTTGACGAGCCAACCTCCGCCCTGGATCCGGAGATGGTAGGAGAGGTTCTGGAGTTGATGAAGCAGCTTGCCAGGGACGGTATGACTATGGTGGTTGTAACCCATGAGATGGGCTTTGCCAGAGAGGTGGGCACTCGGGTGGTGTTCATGGATGAGGGGATTATTAAGGAAGAAAATACGCCCCAGGAATTTTTCGAGCATCCCAAGGATCCCAGGCTTCAGGACTTTTTATCAAAAATTTTGTAATTTTTAATATTTATGAGCGTCTGTGTGGACAGGCGCTTTTTTTTTTATTATACTGGGAATATAAATGCTCTTTGCTCCTTTGATATATATATGGGAGTCTTGAAGAGCTGCGGACAGTAAACATTTCAGGAGAGCGGAGGACTTTTTAGAATGAAAAATCAAGTGTTAAAGAAATTTGTGGAGCTGTACGGGGGAGAGGGCGATATTCGCACCTACTTTGCACCGGGACGGGTGAATCTGATTGGCGAGCATACGGATTACAATGGGGGACATGTATTTCCCTGTGCGCTCACTATGGGAACCTATGGGGCAGCCAGAAAACGGGATGATGACAAACTTCGGTTTTATTCGATGAACTTTGAAAAGGCAGGAGTGATTGAGACCAGCTTGAATGATTTGGTATGCAGGGATGAGGCGGGCTGGACCAATTATCCAAAGGGAGTCATCTGGGCTTTTGGAGAAAAGGGCCATAAGGTTCCTGCGGGTATGGATGTTGTAATTGCAGGAGATATCCCCAATGGTTCCGGATTATCTTCTTCCGCATCCTTGGAGGTGCTGACCGGCGTTATACTTCGGGATCTCTTTGAGATAGAAGTTAGCCAGGTGGAAATTGCCCTGATTGGCCAGTATTCTGAGAACAATTTTAATGGTATGAACTGCGGCATTATGGATCAGTTTGCCAGCGCCATGGGTAAAAAGGATCATGCGATTTTCCTGAATACGGCAGATCTGTCTTATGAATATGCATCCGTAAAGCTTGACCATGCCCGCATTGTCATTGCCAACAGTAATGTAAAGCATAATTTGGTAGGCTCTGAGTACAATGTCCGCCGTCAGCAGTGTGAATCGGCGCTGAAGCAGCTTCAAAGTGTGGTGTCTATTGAAACTTTGGGAGATCTGGATATTGAAGCATTTGAAGCACACAAGGCGGCGATTGCGAACCCGGTGGAGCAAAAACGTGCTAAGCATGCGGTGTATGAGAATCAGAGAACGCTGGATGCGGTGAAAGCCCTGAAAGAGAATGATATTGCAGCTTTTGGCAAGCTGATGAATGCATCTCATGTGTCTCTCCGGGATGATTATGAGGTATCCTGTCCGGAGATGGATATTTTGGCAGAGGAGGCATGGAAGCTTTCCGGCGTGCTGGGGTCCCGCATGACGGGCGGCGGCTTTGGGGGCTGTACGGTCAGCATTGTTGAAAACGAGCAGGTGGAGGCTTTCATTGAAACCGTGGGCTCTGCTTATGAGAAACGAACAGGAATTAAGGCGGATTTCTATGTTGTAGATATCGGACAGGGAGCAGGGGTACTGTAGAAATGCTGTGGCCTGACTGCTGAATGTGGGGCAAAAACAGGCTTTTGAAGTGGTTTTGACTTTCTTTCGGCTTTCGTAAGAATTTCTTAATTTACTTTATTCTTTTTTTAGAAGCTGGACATAGA
>Ga0224740_10552_pt1 | contig 10496 bp, 8 predicted proteins | sample LIM_E_Water_Bulk_FD_161634 | JGI IMG/M metagenome (GOLD analysis project Ga0224740, IMG submission 161634) | Enriched cells from gastrointestinal tract of the lab mouse from Pacific Northwest National Laboratory (PNNL), Richland, Washington... | ecosystem: Host-associated > Mammals > Digestive...
TGAAGCAATACTCAACACAAAGGAAGAAGAAAGCAGTTTCCAAACATTTGTAACAGACTATAGCAATTATCTGGTTATATATGACAAAATACTTACATACAGTTCTAACGGACAGACAAGCGAAGCATCCCAACTCGCAAATGTTGATTTAAAAGCGGCGGGAACTTCCCTTACCGCAGAATTAAATGACATGCGTACTATGAACCAGAAAAATATGGATAAGGCCATAGCACACCAAAAGAATCAATATACATCAATTATACAGACTATTATCATTGCGATTGCCATTGCCGCGCTTGTCTTGATCTTTGTTGTATGGGTATGTTGGACATGGGTATGTAAGCGCCTGATCAATATTAACAAACAGCTCCGCGGCCTTATCTCAACGATTGAGGAAGGAAAGGGAGACTTGACCAGACGTGTGCAATGTTTCTGTACAGATGAAATCGGTACACTGGCATCTGGTATCAATATTTTTATTGAAACGTTACAAGGCATTATGAAGCAGATTAATTCAAGTTCCAGCAAACTTGGTTCTGTTGTAAATTTGGTATCCGACAAGGTAACAACCGCAAATGACAATTCTAACGATATCTCTTCTGTTATGGAGGAATTATCTTCATCCATGCAGGAAATCTCATCTACCCTGACAGGTATTCAGGAAAGCATTACCGTTGTAGATGAAAATGTTACCGAATTATCTGATACATCACAGGGAATGTACGACTATGCTGTTGGAATCCAAAAACGTGCAGAAAACCTGGAGCATAATGCAGTTGAAAATAAACAGAACACTAGTAATATTGTTAATGGCATTATCGACAAGCTGCGCCAGGCAATTGAGGACAGTAAAAGTGTTGACCGTGTCAATGACCTGACTGATGAAATCCTAAGCATCTCCAACCAGACAAACCTTTTATCCCTAAATGCCTCTATCGAAGCTGCCAGGGCAGGTGAAGCCGGACGTGGATTTGCCGTTGTAGCAGACGAAATCAGCCAGCTTGCAAATTCTAGCAGGGAAGCTGCAAATAACATTCAGACCATAAATAATATGGTGGTAAAAGCAGTAAATGAATTAATTGAAAGTGCAGACTCAATTGTAGATTACATTAAAAAAAATATTCTCCCAGATTATGAAGGTTTTGTAAATGCTGGAAAACAATACAATGAGGATGCCGTACATGTGAAAGACATTGTCACGCGCTTCAATAATATGTCCGATAATCTAAAGCAATTAATGGACAGCATCACAAGCTCTATCAACGGCATTAGCCTAGCCGTAGATGAAAGTACACAAGGTGCTTCTAATGTAGCGATGAACACCTCTGATCTGGTAAAAGATATTGACGAAATTGCGGAGGCTATGGATGACAACAGGCAGGTAGCCGGAAGTCTGACAGGCGAGGCAGATCGCTTTATTAATCTATAATTATAATCGCACATCTTTTACATAATTTTCTATACAAAACAAAATCCCCACTAAATACAGCGGGGATTTTGTTTTGTATCTATTTAAAGGAACTTCAACGAAATATTCTTACTTCTTATGCACAGCAGCATTTTTTCTGCACGATTACTTTTCCCTCGGACTGGTCGTCATCCCGGATAATCTCACCAACACATGGGACATAGATATGTCCAGAAAGCGGATTCTTGATGCTCTCCACCTTTGTCTTGATGGAGGCTTCCACCTCTGATTTTTCAAAACACAGATCGGTATCTATCATCTCACAGTCAACCAGCTTTAACCCTTTGCAATAGCATAATGGCTGTGTGCCAATAATTTTACAATGTTCAAAAGTTACGTTTTCACAGTACCATGCCAGATATTCTCCCTTTACAACACTATCCCGCACTATAACGTTTTTTGCATGCCAAAATGCATCCTTTGTGTCAAACTCACAGCCTTCAAATACAGAATCAAAAATATATTGGAACGAATATTTTCCCTTTAAAGATACATTGTGAAAATCAAGGTGATCTGAACGCATCATAAAATATTCGCCCTCTACAGAGGAATCCTCCATTTTAATGTTATGTACTGACCAGCCAAACTCCGGTGAAACCACATCACAACCACGCATCGTTACCTCACTGCATTCACGCAGCGCCTTAATCCCATGCAGCTTTGTATCCTCAATTTCTATATCAGAAGAATACCACAATGCTGCCCTGCATAACTCTGTCATTTCTGAACTGGCAATCTTAAGATGTTCATCATGCCAAAATGGATATCGAAGGTTAAAAAGACAATTCTCTGCCTCAATATTCTTACACTCCTTCAGGGCACTTTCCCCATCCGCTGGACCGTCAAACCTACAATGTTTTAACGCTACGCCGTCACTTCCATACAATGCCCGCTCCACGTCAAAATCCTTATGATCTATTATGTTCATATCAATAACCCCTTTCTGTATCCTGACAAACTACAAAATTCTGATACCACTTTATGGATATACTATTTATATGCCTCGTTTTGTAAATCTACTATAACGCAATACCCAAAATATAGCAAATACTTCTAATGAATAATCCTCTATAATAGAAAGGCATGTGTTACTTGTTTACTGTGTGCTTAATAACAGGCATATAACGATTATTCCGCAGACACATGAAGCGCCCTAAAACAATTCCGTCCAGTCAAAACACCTTATATTTGTCCACATCCGTGATATTCTCTTGTTCCCCTCATCCGAAAAACATTTCATTACAGCACACCGATCCAACACCTCCACCGGTGGATATTGCGCATAAAGCTGCCGTTCTAGCTGGCTCTTTTCCGCTACCAAAGTGTTTTCGTGTTCTGCCCCAAAAAAATATTCCATCGGGTATTCTACTGTATCTTCACTGCCCTCCTCTGCCCCATAACAATACTCGGCATACTCATAAATTAAATTACTTTTGCCCCCCGCAATCACTGATGTATATCCAATATAATACATATTTCGGACTACATTATCCGGCCGAGACAAAAAATTAATCCATGCCTCCGCTGCATTCTGCTTCCTTCTATCCTCACTGAGGCCCTTCTTCATCATGCACCAGCCATCAAACCATAAATTGCTGCATTCTTCTGGAACCGCGTAGGCAAGCTCTACACCATCCTCCTCCGCCTGATCGAGAGAATAAACAGCATCCCCTGACCACTGCATATTTGCCACCACTTTGCCTGTTACCATATCAGCCTTACCGCTGTCCGTCTCCAAGGAATAGGCATTCTTCCTCATATCTGATAAAATCTGTTCTGCCCTTGCCACAGTCTGCTCACTTGTATCATTCATCCATGCAGATAGTGTTTCATTATATCTCGGATCCTGAATCAACTGCTGCCCTAAAAGCTCATTTTCATGCAAAACGCCTAATCCAATAAAATAAGAGTCGCGCACACTATCTTTCATCGTAATCTGTTTATAATAGGCACGGTCTAGAAGCATACTCCAGTGGGATGCCGCTTCCCTTGGCACTTTATCTGGATTATAGACAATTCCCATTGTCCCCCACATATATCCGGCACCATACCGTCTTACCTCCTCATCGCCCATTTTTAATTCCCTAAAAACAGAGTCTATATAAGGAGATACCCCCTTAATATAATAATTCATTTCCTCGCCTGGGTCAAAGAAACTATCCGAAAATGCCTGAAGCCTTTCTTCCTCCATCAGTTTCATAATCATATATTCCGATGGGCAAACTACATCAAATGTATTTCCTAAAGTCATCTGATTATATAACTCTTCATTAGTACCATACGTAGAATATTCTACCCGCACTTTCTCACCATACGTTTCCTCATACCATGCCTCAAAATCATCCACCATCGGGTGCACACCAAGAATCTTTGTCCCACTTTGTAAAAGAATCGTCTCATCATCATCCCATCCACCCTCATCAATGTATTCTTCTGAGTTTGCAATGCGAAGGACAATGGCTTCTTCCTCCAACTTTCCACAGCCAGCAAGGACAAACAGGCATCCAGCAAAAATGAGAAAAAAAGAACTGATTTTCCTTATTATACTTCCTCCCGTACCAAGCCCCCCTCTCCTTTTCTGCCAGAACGCAGATTCATGACAACCACCACAATCACTACAATCGCAAAGATAAGCGTGGAGAGCGCCCACAATGCTGTCTTAATGCTTGTCTGTGCCCCCTTTGTCGCGTTTACCACATAAGTGCTGATTGTATCAAACACGGCAGGTTTTGTATAGGTCGTAATAAAATAATCATCCAGAGACAGAGTTACCGCCGTCATAAACCCTGACAGCATCCCTGGCACAAGCTCCCGCAGTACCACTTTACGGAGTGCCTGAAACGGGGTACACCCGAGGTCTAACGCCGCCTCATAGATATATGGGTCCATCTGCTTGAGCCTTGGCATAACAGAAAGATATACAAACGGCGTGCATAGCGCCGTCTGCCCAGCTACAAGTGGAATATAGGTGTCCTTATCAATCCCAAGAAAAATAATTAACAGGACACACATAGAAAAGCCCGTAACGATATCTGCATTTACCACTGGAATCTGATTGGCAAATTCCAAGCCCGACCGAAAGCGCGGATGGCTGTAAAAAGCTCCAATTGCCCCCATAGTCCCGAGAACCACTGAGAGAATAGATACTGCAAGCGCAAGGATAAAAGTCCCCGCGATCATATCAATCAATTCCTGTGTTGTAAACAATGTTACATAATTTTGCAGCGAAAAGCCGCGGATTGCGCCAATCATCGTTGATTCTGTAAAACTATATACTGCCAAAAATAGAATCGGCAGATATAAAAACATTAAGATCAGAAAGAGCCAAATGCCCTGCCCCACTTTCTTTTTCACAGGCTGGCACCTCCCTCCCTGCTTCCACTATCTCCAAACCTGCCGCTAATCCACGAGAGCAGCACAATCATCAGCAGAAGTATTGTAGAAATCATAGAACCATTATTCCAGTCATAGAAATTAAAATAACTGCCAATCAAACTTCCCATAATATATGTACTATTGTACATCATATCAAGAACAACATAATTTGTCATTGCCGGCAGAAACACCATAGTTACACCGCTTACAATGCCCGGCATAGATAATGGCAGCATGACCTTCCAAAAAATTTCCCATCCTGACGCCCCCAAATCCTCCGCTGCCTCCAAAAGCTGGGAATCCATCTTTAAAATTGATGTATAAAGCGGAAGTATCATAAATGGCAGGAAATCGTACGTCATGCCAATCACTGTATTTAAAAATGGGTAATACGCCAGATTCCCTTCAATTACATTTAATATCTCTTTCAAAGCCGTAATGCGCAATGTAAAATTAATCCACATCGGTGTGACAGCCACCATCACTAATACCGCGCCATGTGAAAACATTCCCTTTGCCAGAATATATGCTGTCGGATATGCAAGTGCAAGGCAGGAAAGTGTCGTTACAAATGCAATCATAATACTGTAAAATAATGTCCCTACCGCCTTTGTATTTGTAAAAAAAGCAAAGAAGTTTTCCATCGTAAACTGCCCCTGCTCATTTGTAAAAGCATAATACAGCACAACAGAAAGCGGCAGAATAACAAATAAAACCAAAAATAATGCATAGGGAATACCCAACTGCTTTCTTGTAAATGTCCTTAATTTCAATCGAATCCTCCATATTGTATTTTTCCTTCTGGAACAACAACACTGACAAAGTCACCAATATTCCAGAGCCACTCATCATTTACATAATAATCTATATCATTTTTACTTCGTACCGTATAACTATAATGGTCGCCTTTGTAAATAATCGAAACAATCTTTCCCTGTACCAACCCTTCCTCCGGGTCATCACTTAAACTGGCGTCCTTAGATTCAAATGAAATTTCCATCTGGACACCCGCTATCTTTATCTCCCTGCCCTCTTTTGAATATAACTTATTGTCCGAAACAAAAGAATTTGGATACAGCCTGGACAAATCCGGTTCTAACACACCATCCGCCAGATGGATTTTTAATTCCTCGTCAAATATGCCCTCATAGTGGTTCTTCGTCATATCATACGGCATAATATGGATAACAGAAGGGCGTAACACAATCCCGGCAGCCTGTCCTTTTGGCAAAGATGCCTGGTGCTGCGCCACAATCTCATAATTATCACTCTGTACCGTAATCTCATGAAAATTCCCTTTAAAAACAGAAGAGATTACCTCCCCCTGTATCTTTCCTGCCGACGGTTCCGTCAATGTAACATTTTCCGGGCGGATTACCGCGTCTACCTTCGTCCCCACCGGATAATCGTCCACACAGTCAAACTCGGCGTCACAAAATGTCACTCTTCGCTCGCCCGTCATGAAACCATTAAAAATATTACTCTCGCCGATAAAATCCGCTACAAATGGATTTTTCGGTTTTTTATAAATTTCTTCTGGAGTCCCCGCATGCTGGATTTTGCCGTGTGCAATTACCACGATCTTGTCCGACATTGTAAGCGCTTCCTCCTGGTCATGAGTGACATAAATAAATGTAATACCTAATTGTTCATGCATCTGCTTTAACTCAAGCTGCATTTCCTTCCGCATCTTATAATCCAACGCCCCAAGGGGTTCATCCAATAGTAAAATTTCCGGTTCATTCACAATTGCCCTGGCGATTGCGACACGCTGCTGCTGTCCGCCTGACAGCGTTGTAACCCTGCGCTTCTCAAATCCCTCCAAATCGACAATCTCCAAAACCCGCCCTACCTTTTCACGGATATCCTTTGCCGGAAGCTTTTTTAACTTTAGCCCGAACGCAATATTATCATAGATATTTAAATAAGGAAATAATGCATATTTTTGAAACACTGTATTAATCGGCCTTTTATTTGGGGGAAGTTTACTGATGTCATGCCCATTTAAAAGAATCTGCCCTGACGTAGGGATTTCAAACCCGCCAATCATGCGTAGAATTGTTGTTTTCCCACAGCCGGAAGGACCAAGAAACGTAACAAACTCCCCTTTCCTGACCCCTAGGTTGAAATCATCAATTACTGATACATCCTTATCATAACTTTTCCCTATATTCCTTAATTCAATTATATTTTCTTCTTTCCCTATCATCAAAACATACACCTCATGTCCAAAAATATAGCAAACAAAAAGGGACATAACCTGACATCGTTTCATGTCGATTACGTTCCTTTCCCGTTGACCCTATATAATTTATACCCTAGTATCCTGTCAAAGTCAATACATATTTTTAGTCCTCTTCCTCCACTGGCTTCCATGCCTGGCCAAACTCTACATCTCTAAAAAGAACCGTCAGTCCCGTTATTTGTTTTAGACGCAATATCTCATCCTTATCCATTCCAAGATGCCTTGCAATCCATGCATCTGACCTGCCAATCTCATGAAGTTCATTAATAATATTGCTCATCAAATCCACATTATGGCTTCCCCTCGCCCGGTTGTGACGTATCGTACTTGCCATGCGTTCATCAATCGGCTTATCAATAACCGTAACCGGGAGCATTTCCTTTCTCCCTTTCAAAAATATCCTTATAATCTAACATAATACGGTATCGGTGAAATCCATCTACAATAATATACTTATCATTTTCTGCCGAATAATAACAGACAATCGGCATAGTGTAACCATCCTCCTTAATGCTGTCATAAAGCAGCTTCATTTCAGGCGGCGCTACAGAATTTGGATTGTATGAATTAGGTTCTATCTTTTCTATAGGTACTGCAACTACGTTGTATACCGGACTTAAACAGGCCATTAACTAATCTCCTTTAATGTTTTGTACTTTCCTTTGATGGCATCAATGCGTTTTTGCTGCTCTCTTGTTAACCCAAATCCCATAAAACGGCAGATATGGTCATTCTTTAAAATGCAGTAACACATCCTTTTCCAGCTTGGTATATCCTTTGTTGACTTAATATCATCCGTATCATCTGGAATCTTACTTGTAAAAATAATCCTAGACTTTTTATTTAATGTGTAATTAGAAACACCATTTCTCTTTATCTGATAACCATGTGCAAGAAGCTCCTCAATCGTTTCCTCATCTAATCCCCCGCCAGTCCTGTGCCAGAATTTAATAGAAGAATTAAACTTTTTCACGTAATTGTTTCGCAGACGGACAGGGAGCGTGTCTAAAAGAAACCTTGTATATGATTCCCATGTATGGCCTTCTGGAAGCGTAATGTTGCGATAACCCATTGCTTTTGACCTCGCATAGATACAGGCAAAATTTGCGCCTTGTACCCTTCCAACAAGCTTCGCCCACATTTCGGGGTCAATCACCCGATACAAGTTCAGACTATCTTTTGCATAATCATTAAAAGGCGACGATACCCGCATCTGTGACACATTGAGTCCTGCCATATAATATAAATCATAAATATGGTTGTAGTCATAACCATATAGAAAATTGGCATGCCATACATCATTTAACGACCAGTCATAAAGAGGGGAGGCACACCACACATCCTTAAATTGCTTGCTAATCCAACATTCATTTTTATAACCGTTCTTTTTGTTCAAAAATCCACTGTATCGGTGCATAGACTCATCTGCGCGCAGACCTAAAAGGCAGACTGTCTTTTTCCTATTGTGGACTTGTTTATACCATCTTCCAAATTGCTTTGCCAAATCCTCTTGATGCATGCGGTATTTATACGTGGCAATTGGATTATTCTGCATATTAATCACATATTTATGCTTTGGCATTGGACGCACCCATGCCTCCTCCTTTGTATCATCCCAAGGATACCAAAACATTTCATAGCTGCTTAACGCAGTGCGGGTAGCCATCGGCAAACAGACCCAATATGGCTCCACATCTTTTTCTATTCTTTGAAAAGTCCTCTCCACATATTCTGTTGTAACACTATATTGCGCTTCAAAGTCCTGATGAAATACCCCGATTCTTTTGTCAGGATAATACTTCTTTTGATAATCCAATACCAGATTCAGAAGCAGGCCACTGTCTTTTCCGCCTGAAAAAGATACATAGATATTGTCAAATTCCTTAAAAATCAGTTCCAGTCTCTCCTGTAAAGCATCCATAACATTCTGCTCTACATATTTTCGAATCATTTTCCATCCCCCCAAATATGACAAAATCTTACATTTATTTCCAAATATACCATATTTTTCCAGTTTTTTCAACAGCGCTGCTTGTTTGACTTTTCCTTGACTTAAGATTTCTACATTTATCAAAAGTATAAAAGCATGATTGTCCAGAACAACAACCCTCCTCTAAAATGCCCTTTCTGGGGGTTTTAGGCAGGATAAAAAATATCTGGAAAAAAAATTCAAAAAAAGTGTTGACATTATGAAAAAACTGTAATATAATTCTACTTGCGTCGCAGATGAGAGACGAATGAAGAGCACTAGCTCGATTCGGGGTGTGGCTCAGTTTGGCTAGAGTACCTGATTTGGGATCAGGGGGTCGCAGGTTCGAATCCTGTCACCCCGACTAGCGACGTTAATTAAATAGAGAGAAGCAAGTTACTTGAGGCTTCGGATTTTAAGTTATGCGGGTGTAGTTCAATGGTAGAACACCAGCCTTCCAAGCTGGATACGTGGGTTCGATTCCCATCACCCGCTCTTATACGTGCTAGTAGCTCAGTTGGATAGAGCAACGGCCTTCTAAGCCGTTTGTCGGGGGTTCGAATCCCTTCTGGCACGCTTTCAGTTTAGAAACTTTTTCTAGGCTGGTTTTACAATATGATGAAAATCATATGGTGGGTATAGCGCAGTTGGTTAGCGCGCCAGATTGTGGCTCTGGAGGCCCTGGGTTCGAATCCCAGTATCCACCCTTTCAATCCTTGTTATCAGATTATAGCAGGGATTTTTTTATCAGAGTGGTTTCAGCTAATCTACAGCAGATAATACTGATACTTAAAATAACCACATCTATAAGAGTCAAATACCCCGCTACAAGCAACGGGGCATGACTTAGCTTCTTTTTAGCAAGTTCGCCCCAGAGGGGCGGGGTATTTGACCCTCGCGGCAGTCGCCAAATGCGAGCAAGCTCGCGCTTGGCTCGTTGCTTCGCGGGAATAAATATTGGGCTATCGCCAAGCGGTAAGGCACAGGACTTTGACTCCTGCACTCGTGGGTTCGAATCCCGCTAGCCCAGTTAAGGCAACCCCTTATAAACATTGGTGTTATAAGGGGTTGCCTTTTTTGTACCAGAAGAAAAAGGAACGCTTGACTCCTGCACCCAGAATTAACAACCACATGTTAAAAAAATGTAAGAATTTCATCATAAGAAACGCGAAAAGAACATTTGCTTTTTTGGTATATTATAACCAAGGCAGATGTTCTTTTGCATTTGTGGAAAGTGTAGTTTAAAGGAAGTCTGCCATCAAGCAAGAATGCCGCGGCAAAATTAATTTCCAATAGAAAAGGAGGAGCTAAAATGTATGAGGGTGTAAAGGTAAATCCAGTGCAATATAGGCAGATTCCAAGCAGAAAACATAAGAAGAAAAGACGCTATAGGCTGAAAATATTTTTCTTCCTCGTTATTACATTAGTAGCATGTATAA
>Ga0224740_10555_pt1 | contig 10486 bp, 7 predicted proteins | sample LIM_E_Water_Bulk_FD_161634 | JGI IMG/M metagenome (GOLD analysis project Ga0224740, IMG submission 161634) | Enriched cells from gastrointestinal tract of the lab mouse from Pacific Northwest National Laboratory (PNNL), Richland, Washington... | ecosystem: Host-associated > Mammals > Digestive...
CCGGCGAAAACTGCGCTATGATGGGGATTTCTTCGCTTTCCGTCCGCAAACGCTTCGCTGGTTTGCGGGCGGAGAAAGACGGGAGTACGGGGTTTTTATCGAACGCGAAGCAATCTGCCGGGAGCTGCGGGCTTCAGGCGGATTATTTCTATGTGTATGGTGGATGAGATTCTGCTTTCAGGAAGTCCTAGAATGATGGGCCGGGGATTTGACTCATTGAAATTGTTGGGTGCGGTTGTTAAAATAGAACGGCAAAGACCCTGCGTTGAGACAGAAAGCGGGAGCGGGATTTTTTGGAATTTTTGTCCGTGTGAATTGAAAGTCCTCGAAATTTATGATACACTGAAAAAACAATTGCCCCAGCCCCGTCACGGGCCGAGGCAATTTCTTGTAAGAAGGTGCGAAATGGCCAATCATCAGTTTGCTACGACGCTTTTGAAAGCGTTTGATGTGTTAGACTGCTTCCATACCAGTACGGAGGAATTAGGCATCTCGGATATTGCTGCTCAGGTCGGCCTTCCGGTTAGCTCCGTTCACCGCCTGATCCAGAGCCTGGAATTTGAAGGGCTCCTTTTTCAAAACCAGGAAAACAAAAAGTATTATCTGGGCACAAAGTTTTTTACTTACGCGGAAAAAGGCGGCCGCTACCAGCAATATCAGAAGCTGGCGGTGAAATATGTGGATGAGCTGGCGGACCTCACCAGCGAGACCGTCAACCTTGCAATTTCCAGCGGCGACCGGATTTTTAACATCTATAAAAAGGACAGCCCGTTTATTATCCGTCCAAATTTTGCCCTGAACGCCTCCTATCCGGCCCATTGCACCGGAACCGGACGGATTTTTCTCAGTCAGATGTCGGATGCATCCATCCGCTGGGTTTATGAGAACAACGCCGGAGAAATCCAGCAGTCCTTGCCGGAGTTTCTGGATATGCTCCATGAAGTTCGGAAAAACGGGTGTGCCCTGGACAATGAAGAATTCAATCCCGGTTTACGGTGCGTAGCCGCGCCGGTGCGGGCGGCTGGCGGGACGGTGGTGTTTGCCGTGAGCATTTCGGCCCCGGCGACGCGCATGACAGATGCAGTCTATGAAAAAAACCGGGAACTGGTGGTAAAATATGCGGCTCAGATTTCCGCAGAGCTGCAAGCCCTTTGACCGGCACAGAATAGAGCAGAAAAAGGCCGCACAAAAGAGCTTACCTTTTGCGCGGGCTTTTTGTCTGGAAAACGAGAAGAATTGCCGGTTTTGTTTTCAATATATGGGTAGTATTTCAAACCGCTCTGTGCTAGGATAAAGGCGAGGAGGGAAACGGTTATGAAAACGATTCTCATTTATTACTCCAAGCACCATGGAAACACACGGAAATTAGCGGAGGCGATTGCGGCTGCTGAAGACGTTACGCTGCTGGACGCCTCCAGCAGCGCGGAAGCGGATCTTTTGGGCTATGATCAAATCGGCTTTGCATCGGGTATCTATTACGCCAAGTTTCATGACAGCGTATTGCGCTTTGCAGAAAACAACCTTCCGTTTCACAAGGATGTATTTCTGGTATACACCTGCGGCAATCATCGAAAGAGCTACGCAACGGCCATCCGGCGGATTGCGGAGGCCAAGCAGGCGCGTCTGCTTGGCGTCTTCCATACGCCCGGCTACGACACCTTCGGGCCGTTCAGGCTGATCGGCGGGATTGCCAAAGGGCGGCCGAACGAGGCGGACTGCGCCGCGGCGGTGCAGTTCTACCGCGGCCTGGCCAGCGGTCCGAAGGCCGTAGAGTAAAACCCGCATAAAACAAAAAATCCTGCGGCAAGATGCCGCAGGATTTTCTTTGGAGGTGACACCCGGATTTGAACCGGGGAATCAGGGTTTTGCAGACCCTTGCCTTACCACTTGGCTATGTCACCGCAACTACGTTCTTATTATATGCGAACTCTGCGAAAAAGTCCACCCTTTTTTGAAAAAATTTTCAGAAAAATTTTTTCAAACTCTTGCGTTCTCCCCCTCGATTCGGAACCGCTGCGCTGGGTTCCGAATCGAAGGCGAAGGAATTCCCCGTCCGGCGCAGTTTTCGCCGCAAGGCGGAAACGGAGCGGTAAGGGGAATTCCTGAGCTGGAGCGGGCAACGAGGCTCGAACTCGCTACCTCCACCTTGGCAAGGTGGCGCTCTACCAGATGAGCTATGCCCGCATGAGGAGCACGCCGCATACATAAGACCATCAACGATCTCACCGCTGCATTGTGCCCGCTTATGGTGCCCAGAGCCGGAATCGAACCAGCGACACGTGGATTTTCAGTCCACTGCTCTACCAACTGAGCTATCTGGGCAAATGGCGACCCGGAACGGGCTCGAACCGTCGACCTCTAGCGTGACAGGCTAGCGTTCTAACCAACTGAACTACCGGGCCATTTCCAATGCACGTATTCACGAAAGTCTGTGGTGGGAACAACTGGACTCGAACCAGTGACCCCCTGCTTGTAAGGCAGATGCTCTAACCAGCTGAGCTATGCTCCCGGACAAAACTAACGTCAAACGGCAAGGATTATTATACTCAAACTTCCCCGCGCTGTCAATACTTTTCAGCAAAAAATTTTCCTTTTTTTCCGGACTCCTCAAATTCCCCCGCCGGGAGGGCGAGAGGCCCATAGCCTCTCGCCTTCAGCCCCGGACGAGTCCCTTGGAAAATTCCGCGTTGATCTCCGCAATTTCCTTTCGGCCCTCAATATAGGGGCGGTAAATTTCATCCACCCGGCCGCCGCCGCGGTTGTCGCAGCCGCTGCAATAATCGCACGCGCCGCCGCAGGCCGCCAGAGCCTGGGCGACAATCTTCTCCCGTTCTTCCCGGGTGGTGTCCTTGATCAAAATGGATTTCATTCCGGCATCGCGCTCCTTTCTTGTCCCTAGCTTGGTTCATCAGGCCGGTTTTATTCCTGCCCTTATTTGCCGGCGGCAACCGCGGCAGAGAACGCGTCAGGCGTAGTGATAAACGGTTCGTTTGCGGAGAAGGAAATAGACCGTTACCAAAAGGCTGGCGGCTTCCGCCGCCGTCATGGCGGACCACAAGCCGTCGGTGCCCCAAATCAGAGGCAGACACAAAATGCAGATCATTTCAAACAAAAACGTCCGCAGGAAAGAGAGAACGGCGGAAACCACACCGTCATTCAGCGCGGTAAAGAAGGCGGAGGCAAAGGTATTCACGCCGTTGAGCAGGAACGCAAAGGCAAAGATATGAGCGGCGTGTACGGTAAGCTCCAGCAGCTCCATGTCGTAGCCCACAAACAGGCGGGCCATGGGGCGCGCGGCTGTCTCGGCCGCCAGGAACATGACGATTCCGCCGCCGCTCACCAGCAAGAGACTTTTTTGAAACAGGTTTTTCAGCTCCCCGCGGTTATTCGCGCCATAGTGGAAACTGATTACCGGGGAAATTCCAATCGTATACCCCATATTAATTGCCGCAAAGATAAAACCGGCGTACATGATCACGCCGTAAGCGGCCACGCCGTTTTCGCCTAAAAGCCGCATGAGCTGATAATTATAAAGCAGAGCCACCAGGGAACTGGCAAGGTTGCTCACCATCTCGGACGAGCCGTTGGCGCAGGCGCTCCAGAGTACTTTGGGATAGAGTTTCGTTTTCCGGGTCAGACGAAGCAGGCTGTCGTTTGGAACTGCAAAATAAAAAATTGGAATCAAGGCCCCGGCAACCTGGCTGACTGCCGTGGCGAAGGCGGCTCCCGCCAGGCCCCAGTGAAAGACGGCCACAAACAATGCGTCCAGAGCCATGTTGGTAAGGCCGGAGAGAACCGTGACCGCAAGTCCCAGCGTTGGCTTTTCCGCCGTGACGAAAAAGCTTTGAAACGTCGTTTGCAGCATGAAAAAAGTTTGTGCGGCCAGGATAATCCGGCCATATAGGATGGAGTCTTTCAGCAGCTGCCCCTCTGCGCCCAGCAGAAGAACCGCCGGACGGAGAACCGCAAACCCAACCGCCGTCAAAACGACGCCGCCAAGGACGACGGAGGCGATCAGCATGGAGAAATAACGGTTTGCCGCGTCCCTCTTTCCTTCGCCCAGGGTTTTGCCGATCAAGGCAGAACCGCCGGTTCCGATCATGAACCCCGCGGCGGCTAAAACCATGGAGACCGGAGCCGTCAGATTGACGGCGGCAAAGGCGGTTTTTCCGACAAAGTTGGATACGAACAGGCCGTCTACCACGCTGTAAATGGACGTGAAAATCATCATTATGATGGAAGGGAACACAAAACAGGTCAGCTTTCCGTAGGAAAAATGTTCCGATAAATGGATTCTTGCCATAGAATTACGTTTGCTCCTCCTTGGTTGTGTAATTGGTAAAGGTTTCCTTGAGATGTTTGACAAAGGTTTCCAGGTGCGCGATAAATTCCGGCGGACAGGTCTGCAAGGTTGTTTGCAGAGCGGCGTCCTCCGCCTCGTAGACGCTTTTCAGCATCTGGCGCACATAACGCCTTCCGGCATCGGTCAGCTGGATATGCAGTTCCCGTTTTTGGCCCGGAATGGCGCGCAGGGTGACGTATCCTTCGGCCTGGCATTGTTTGATTAATGTGTTGATGGTGGTTTTGTGGAAAAACCAGTCCTCGCAGATTTGCTTCTGAGAGTGAAAATTTCCGTCGTCCAGGGCGTAGAGGAGCCATAAGAGGTTTCCCTTGATCCCCAATTCCCTGGAAAACCGGTCATAGGCCCCGTCCAGAATACAAACGGCTTTTATAATTCTCCGCACAGAACTGCGCGTTTCATCCATGCTGAAATCCCCCCTGAAAATAAAATACGAATTCGTACATCAGGCAGTATAGTACGAATTCGTATTTAAGTCAAGGAGGGTAAAAAAGTTTACAAACCGTCCAAACGTAGGCAAAGAGGTTTCCGCAGCAAAAAGCCCCTTGGAAGGGAACTTCCAAGGGGCGGCGGTTAAATTGAGGAGAGAGGAGCTTCCGGCAAGGCTTCTGATTTCAGGGCCTGCCGGATTTGTTCCGCCATGCTCTCGGGAACCCATACCGCTACAGAGCCGCCGTTGACGGGGAAATCCGCCGTGCCGTTTTCGGGAATCAAAATGCGGTCGTTCCGTCCGCCCAGCAAATCCACAAAGACCGCGCCGGACATTTCCGCGCCGGTACACATCCGTTTGCTGCTGCCGGGGCCGTCGGTGAGCGCCACCGCCATTGCGGAGTCCGTTCCCCGCCGCACCCAGCCGATGGTGGCAGGGTCGTCCAGATAGTCCGTCTGTTGGCCGTGGGCGCAGAATTTCCGGGCCAGGAGCAGTTTGGGCAGAGCCTCCACCGGCGGGACGCTGCTATGAGGAATCCCGTACAAATCCCCGTAAAATACGCAGGGAATGCCCTCCCGGCGCAGCAAAATACAGGCGTAGGCCAAGGGCTTGCACCAGTCCGCAACCCAAGACTGAAGGGCCTGTCCGGGCTGGGTGTCGTGGTTGTCCACAAAGGAAACGGCCTGGTCCGGGCGGGCCGCCGTCAGGGTTCCCCGAAACAGGTCCCGCAGGTCCATACTGCCGTTTGCGGTGGAGAGACGGTGGAACTGGAAGTGAAGGGGCACGTCAAACAGGCGCATGACCTGTCCGCACTGGTCCAGATAGTATGTAAGGGCGCCCAGGTCGTTTTTCCAATATTCTCCCATCGCCGGAAGGGGTTTTCCAGACGAGCGGCGGAGGGCTTGGAGCCAGTGGGTGAAATAGGAGGCGCGGATATGCTTCACAGCGTCCAGCCGGAAACCGTCCACGCCGGTGGTTTCCAGATACCACTTTCCCCAGCGGTCCAGCTCCTCAATGACCTTGGGCGCGCTCATGTCCAGGTCCGCCCCCATCAGGTAGTCATAATTGCCGTTCTCGCAGTCAACCTGACGGTCCCAATCCTTGCCCTCAAATTGATAGATTGCTGTACTGTCGCGCTTATCGTCCCAATCCACCCCGTCGAAGCAAGTCCAATCCCACTGAAAGTCTGAATATTTGCCCGCACGTCCGGGGAAGGTGAAACGGGTCCAGGCGGTAATGGGCGCGGGAGAGGAAATCTCCCGGTTCCGGTCGTTTCCGGCGGACTTTTGCGCATAGACCTCCTCGGATTCGTCTGCGCCCATGCGGTGGTTGAGGACGATATCCGCGTAAACCTTGACGCCGTTGGCCTGGAGCGCGCGAATGGCGGCCAGGTACTCCTCCCGAAGACCGTATTTGGTAGGGACGGTTCCCTTCTGGTCAAACTCCCCCAGGTCGTAAAGATCATAGACGCCGTAGCCTACGTCCGCCAAGCCCTGATGGCCTTTGTAGGCAGGCGGGAGCCATACGCCGGTAAAGCCCAGGGCGGCCAGGTGGGCAGCGTCTGCCGCCGTCTGCCGCCAGTGCCCGCCTCCGGCGGGAAGATACCACTCAAAATATTGAAGTAACGTTTCTTGCTGTTCCATTGTTTTTGATCTCCATATTGAATTATTTGGGTGTCTGCATTGTAACGCGGACCGGAAAATTTTGCAATGCCTTTTGCCGGAGCAGATGACATCTTAAATCAAAATTCCTTCGCAGTGGTCAATCTCGTGCTGAATAATCTGCGCCGTCCAGCCCGTGAAGGTCTTGAGGCGGGTTTGGAGCTTTTCGTTTTGGTATCGTACTTTGATGGACTGCCAGCGTTTTGCTTTTCGGATGCCGGTAAGGGAGAGACAGCCTTCCTCCGCCTCGTAAGGCCCGGACTTTTTGACGATTTCCGGATTGAACATCACCATATAGCGGCCCTCGCTGTCAAAGGCGATGATCCGTTTGCGGACGCCGATCATATTGGCCGCCATACCTACGCAGCCGTCTTTGTGAGCGGCCAGGGTATCCAGCAGGTCCTGAGCCGCGGGCAAATCTTCCGGGCCGGCCGGTTCGGACTTTTGGGAAAGAAAGGCTTCATTCTGCATAATTTCCTGAATCATAGATCAGACTCCTTTTTTCTTTGTATCATACCATATTATCGGAACGTTGGACAGCCCTCATCTGCGTCCCGGCGCAGAAATCCCCTCCGCTGTTCCCTGCCGCCCCGTTCCCCTGGACGGATATGGCAGCTAAGTGAAACGACTGCGTCCGGTCGGGGAAACCGCAGACAGTTCAGCCTTTTCAGGGAGCGCGTATTTAGAGGGGTTTTATGGAATTAAGGAAAAGAACGTTGCACTTTGCCGGCAGATGTGATATTCTAAAAAATAGATATCAATCCAATACCGCCCATCCGCTAAAGAACATGGGCGGTTGAGTGACTTCTATGAGGGAAGTGAAAAGGATGGAGCTTCAAGCAAACCGTGCCGGAGAATTAGCCGCCCAATATCTGGCAGGCAACCGCCAGGCCATGGAAGAATTGATTGAAGAGATTCAGGACAAGGTGTATTATTACTGCGTCAAGACTCTGCGAAATGAAACCGCCGCTCAGGACGCCGCTCAGGATGTTCTGATGGCGGTTTTTCAGGGGCTGGATCGTTTGAAGAACCCCGCGGCCTTCAATTCCTGGCTCAACCGGATTATCATCCGGACCTGCATGAAAACTTACACCCGGGAACATCGGGAAATTACCATAAATGAGATCGGCGAAGATCATTTCTTTGAGAATTTGGATGACCAGCAGATACCGGAAAAGATCATTGATACCAATGAAAACCGCAAAATAATCCGGGATCTGGTGGACGAGCTTCCGCCGGCGCAGAGACTGTGCATATTGATGTATTACTACGACGAGCTTTCGGTGAAGGACATCGCCGAGGCCATAGACGTTCCGGAGAACACGGTGAAAAGCCGCCTCAGCTACGCCCGAAAGGCCATCAAGGCGGGCGTGGACCGCTGGATAGCGAAGGGCTTCACCCTCTACTCCTTCACGCCTCTGCCATACCTCCGGTATTTCCTGCAAAAGGAAGCGGAGGAGTGCCGTCTGCCGCCCGTCGTTGTGCTGCGGATTCAAGAGGCGATTCTGGCCGCGGGCGCAGCTGGAGCCGCGGGCGCGGCGGTTTCCTCCGCCGGAGGCGCGGCGGCGGCCCTTCTTCACAAGGGCATAATCGCCGTGGCGGGACTGCTGCTGGCCGGAGGTGTGGGCGGTATGCTTCTGCTCCATCCGGTACGCCCGCCGGATAACGTCCAGGAGGCGGAGCCGCCGCAGGTGGTGGAGAGGCTTCCGATGCCGGCGGAACCGGAGACGCTGGAGCACGATCCGGAGCCGGTTCCTTCCGCAGACGAGCCTGTCCCCCAAAGACAGGAACCGACGGCAGTCCATACCCCAGTTCCTCTGCCTGTGGAGGAGCTGCCGGAGGGCGCAGGCGGCGAATCCGCTCCTACGCCTCCGCCGGAAGAAAATCCCGTGCCGGAAGCTGGGATTGAGCCGGATGTCAGTACAGACACCGGGCTTCCTCTGGGCACCGGTACAAACCCTCTGCCCCCTCCGGAGGATACCGATACGGACCCCGCGCCTCCTCCGGACACAGAAGATACAGATGAGACAGCCCCTGCGCCTCCTCCGAATACGGATGACGACGACGATGATGACGATGACGATGATACGGACCCTACGCCGATTCCTCCTGAGCCGCCAGAGCCGACCCCTCCGGAGCCGGTTCCGCCAGAACCAATTCCACCGGACCCAATCCCGCCGGTGCCGGTTCCGCCGGTTACGAATGACTACCAGCCAAATCGAAACTTCGGCAATTATTTAGGGATAAACGCGGACGGCATCCATGAGTTTGATGTGTACTTAACCGCAGACAGGGAAAGCTGGGTGGCCTATCCCATTAAAAATAACTGCTATATCCGGATAGAGGTTTCCGACGAGAGCCGGGTGAGCTACCGCGCCGCTTATATTTATGGAGTCGCGCCTGGGAGCAGCGAAGTGCGCTATTACCTCAGCAGAAACCCGGAAGGTCCCTTTGAGCTGGAGGTAATTGCCCACGTGACGGTATCGCCCGAGAAGCCGGTTACGCCAGACTATAACTGGGGCGTTTATGAAAATACGATACTCGGCGTCGCCTATTTCCGTCACACCTTGATCAAGGGCAGCGTTGAGTATAAACCCCCCTTCCAGCCGGGGAATTTCTACGTCAAGGCCGTGAGCGATGACCCCAATACGGTAGAAGCGAGTGAAAACGTGCAGCTGCGGGCCGTTAATGCTGGTACTACGACGGTCCGGTATTACACCCGCTGGACAGAGAACGACCCTTGGGTGAAAGCCGCTGTGGTCAAAGTGACCGTTCTTGAGGAGAAGCCGCCCGAGGCGACGGTGATCGAGAGCCAGACGCGGAGTGTCCGATATGGCAGCAATGAGCATTTTTTCCGCGTATGGCAGGGAGACCTGCCCAATGTTCTGCGGTTTACCTCCTCCAATCCTGCTGTCGTGTACATCACGCAGGAGAGCGGCTCCTTCAGCGCGTTGGCTCCCGGAACGGCTAAGCTGATCGCTTATGATCCCCTCAAGCCGAACGAGCATTATGTTTTGGAGGTTCAGGTGGAGGACGCGTTTGCGTGGGAATACGCCGTGGACGACGTGACCCTTTGCGTGGGGGAACGGCAGGAGCATGAGGTCAAATATACGCTCCAAACATCCAACGGAGCCAACATAAGCTTCCTCTCCATAAACAGCGCGGACCGTAATATAGCGGATATCGAATACCACCCTCAGGACGAAATACCGGAGGACACGATCCGCTTTGAGATTATTGGCCGTTCTCAAGGTACGGTGGAGGTTACGGGTAAGATCGCCTTCGAGGTGCTTACCTATGACGACTTCAAGCGCATGGAGACGACCTTCTCATTCCAGGTTCAGGTAAACGAGCCGCCGGAGGATGATATTCCCACGGTTCGCAAGGAGGTGGAGCAGTTTGGCAAATGCTCCGGCTATGGTTATGCCGGTTTCTTCAAGAACTTTTGGGACGAGGAGATTCCGAAGGATGGGATGACTTATCTCTCCTCTGATCCTGCGGTGGCGTGCATCAGCGAGTGGGGATCTTTTACCACCGTTTCGGCGGGAACGGTGGTGCTGACGGCCACCAGCACAGAGGAACCGGCGCGCCGGTATGCCCTCACGCTCCATGTGGAGGACCGGCTTGATTGTGTGCGTACCATAAAAGAGGAGGAAGCTTGGCTGGAGGAGAGCAGCCACAGTGCCTTTGCGCCCAATTACGAGTTATCCGCCAGCGGCAGGCTGACGAATGTCCAATGGACCAGCAGCGACCCGGAGATTCTCACCGTGATCGCAGGGGGCTCGGGCGCCTGTTCGTACAAAGCGCTCAAGCCGGGAAAAGCCGCTCTGAATGGGGTTGCCACCTTTATGATTGGTACTCCAGAGGGATACAAGACCATGAAAGATGAATTTTCCATCCCTGTCATAGTGGGCTATTATATTACGGATACAGAGGTTATGGAAGTGGAGCAGTTCGGCTTCTGCTCCGGCTACGGGTATACCGGCCGCTTTCAGGACTACTTTCCGGATCTTCCGGATGGATTGACCTTCAACA
>Ga0224740_10557_pt1 | contig 10479 bp, 7 predicted proteins | sample LIM_E_Water_Bulk_FD_161634 | JGI IMG/M metagenome (GOLD analysis project Ga0224740, IMG submission 161634) | Enriched cells from gastrointestinal tract of the lab mouse from Pacific Northwest National Laboratory (PNNL), Richland, Washington... | ecosystem: Host-associated > Mammals > Digestive...
CAAAAAAAGTAGTTTTTCCAAATCCATTGGGGCCAGATAAAATAATAGGATTCTTTTCGTAATCGATGCAAAATTCATAATATTTTGCATTATCAAAACATTTAAAATTTTTTAAACGCAAATTAACAATTCTATACTGCATTACTCCGACTCCTCCAATAATTTACTTAAGATTTTATCAACCTCTTTTTCAGAAATATCATCTTCCTCTTGGGAAATTAATTCCTCTATATCAATTTTATTTTTGATAATTGCTTGGTCATATATTTTTAAATTATCGTCCAATGCATCATTAACCATCTTTTCCAAAGAAATTTCATCTGACTTCGCCCTAAATTTATATTGCAGGAATGGTACCTTTGAAAAAAGTCTAATCACAAGTTCATAAATACTATTGCTATTTTTAGCATTCATAAGAGAATAATAATTTTCTTCATCATCAGCTAAATCCGTAAGTATTTCAACAATATTTCTATCCTTATAATCGGATAACACTTTATTTAATCCCACTACTTGCTTTTCTGTATATGGTAAAATATACCTTTTGAAATAATTCGGTGACTCTTCAATTGAATAAATTAAATTCCTATATTTTGCCAACATATTTATTTCTGAAAATTTAACAAGATATATAGCTGATGTATTTTTATCAATCTGTGCCACTTCTTGCTTATCTTCAAATGAATCTATTATTGAATATTTTATCCCACTTTTTTCATTGGAACTATCAATATATTCTTCCTCTAATTTGCTCAGTTCTTCTCTTAAATAATTATCATCGTCAGATATATCTGAGCAATCAATAAAATTTAGGATAAAATAACTCACAACATTTTTGTTAGTGTTTGTAAAAAATATTCTGTTATTATCTTCCCAAAGTTTTATAAAGTTATATTCTTTAAAAAGATTAATCATAATTTCATTCATTACTTCAATTCTCCTAATGCGATATTTTTGTCTATGAGCCTTATTATCTTTGGTCTAATACAATCTTTTTTTATTTTTTCAACTGTTGAAGACGTAATACCATTTATTTCGTTTAATTCTTTTTCCGTTAACACATGTACATCTGATCCATTATAAAATAAAGCTTCCTCACGTAATCTATCTGTAATCAAAACATCACATTCATAAAGTACTGATCTATCGGCTTCTTTCTTTAACGCCGTTTGTAAATTTTGCTGAAACTCATTTGTGCTATAACTACTATCCAATGTCAATCTATATTTTTTAATTCCATCCTTTATTGCCTCATACACATTGCTTTTTTCCAGCCCCAAAGTTTTTATTTCGTCTAGTAAGTTAAGAAATAAATGTGAAACCAAACTGTCTTGTGGTAGATTATTACTTTTTCCCACCTGCGGCGTTTTTAATATTAAATTATGTATTATCTGATTTATATCATCTTCTGATTTATTATGCAAAATGCTAATCTGTTTATATAAATTGCAAACACTTGAATCTTGACAATCTATACAATTACTTACAGTGCAATTATTCCATGTCTCACTTGGATACTCTGCATAAGCATCATAAATACTTCTCAACACCTGAAAATATTGATAAGCTACAGTATCTATTTTTTCGTGATAGTCTACTACTATTTGTTCTACTATCTCATCGAATGTTAATATGCATTTTCCATTCTTATTTTTTTCTATATAAAAATCTGTAATTCTTTTTTTCATATAAAGCATTAACTGATCATATACTAACGCTGCATAATCAACATCAACAAAGATATAATTAGGTCGTTCCATTCTCAATATTTCTACAATGACCCCATATGCTTTGCGTCGAATCTCTTTCGCATTATCATATTTTTCCTTATGCGCACACACAAATGCTTCATCGTCATTCAGCGATGGATTGTCTTTCTTAAAAATTTGTATCCTTTTCTCCATGATAGACTTGTATGTATCTAATGCGTTATTAATATCGCTAATCGTCGATTTTATTTTATCTATATCTTTGGAATTTTTCGAGGCATACTTTATGATACTATATACATCTGCCTTTTTATGATTTCCTGCCACCTTATCCAAAACGATATAATTATCCTCTTTATCTGTAGCTGGAATCTCCTTTCTTTCTATTACTTTTTTATTTAATTGTTTTTTCAACATATTTATATAATCTAAAGTTGTTGACACAAAATCTATTGGAATCTTTTTACCATTTGATATGTGAAACCAACCATATTCTGCCTTATTTTGAAGGATTCCTATTATAAAAGAAAATTTATCATTTGGCTCTAGCTTTATTGCCCCAGCCTTAACTTGATGCAACGTAATATACTTATCATCTTCCCTTATAGAAAAATCTTCTTCACCTTCAATTTGTAAATTATATCCAGAAATACTTTTTCCACTTTGCAACAAATCAAAGATTTTTTTCAGTGTCATATACAACGCTATATGCCCTTGATATTCGTAATCTTCCCATGATGTAATTGCGCTTATTGGTTCAATTAATAACATCTCTTTATTTCTCTTAACAAACTATTTGTTAAAATTTCTCCTCTCCGCTTCAGTGCAAGTTTGAAATTACAATTAATCACGTTTTATCTCCAGTTCCATACGGTGTCGGATTCTCCGCCACTATAGATAAATTTTGCGGCTCATCATACAAATATGTTACTGTTTCCTCTGAAATCTTAATTCCTTTCTTCCTCATCTCCCGATACACCACCTCCGCCAACGCACTCATAATCGCATTATATTTAGCCGTATCTTCAAACAAACTCTGATATGACTCCTGCGCTCCATATATCCATCCTGCGCTGCTGTACCAAACGCTTTAGGAAAAATACTTTCAACAAAAATCTGCGGATCAGAGGACTGCGCCATCTTTTTCAACTTCTTATCAGAAAGTAGCTTATCTCTCAACGCTGACAGAATAACTTTATCTCCTTCTGTGAAATTGCCCTTGAACTTTTCATTGATTTTTGCAATCACCTCATCCAAAGGTGTTTTTTCATCCATTCCCTTGACACCTTTATGCTTTGCCGGAACATATACAGTCTTTGCTTCATCCAAAGCAATTTCACCCTGAAACGTCTTTTGCAACTTATAATATTCCAGTTTCAGCTTACCCTCCAAGTCAATCAACTCTACAGGGTCTTTCGGCAATAAACCAATTAAGTATGAACAAAATATATATTCCTTCTGCAACTCTTTATCAAACATTCTCAATATCTGTGATATGTAACTATACCATTTTGTCAAGTTGCGTACCTGTCTGCGGAATTGGTATCTCTCATTTTGAGTCTTTCTATTATAACGGTTAGAAACAGGAAGTAAAATGCTGCTCATCCGCCCCATTGCCCTATCGTCCTGCCTGCCTTTTTTGTAATACTCGTCTGTAAAAGCTTTAATATCCTCATTCGAGTAAATACCATACGCCCGCAATTCTCTCTGTGTCTGATACAGCAAATCTGCATTTACTTCTTCCTGTAAAAATGTTTCCTGATAGAATGGCTGAAATGCATCCTTGATATCCTCCGCCTTATTTACAAAATCTAATACAAAAGTATCTGTCTTACCCTCGCAAGTGCGATTTAGACGGGATAAAGTCTGTACTGCTTTCACATTCTTTAACTTCTTGTCCACAATCATCGTATGTAAAAGCGGCTCATCAAACCCTGTCTGATACTTTTCCGCTACAATCAGCACATTAAAATTGTCATGGAACTCTGCCTTAGTCTGATTCTCCGAAACATGAGAACCATCTTTGCGTACATTCAGCTTTGATTCCGTATATTCCTCTCCCTTATCGTCAATCGCACCGGAAAAAGCCACCAAAATATCCACATCATCATATTTCTTTTCCTCAATGTATCGTTTGATTTCGTGGTAATAGCGGACAGCAGCCAGTCTTGACGATGTGATTACCATCATCTTTCCTTTTCCATCAATCTTATGCCTTGTGGTATCTCTGAATGTTTCCACAATAATCTGTGATTTCTGACTGATATTATAAGGATGCAACTCTTGATATTTACGGATGACCTTTGCCGCCCTACTGGACGGAACATCGGGATTATCTACCATAGTCTTTGCAATTCTAAAACAAGTATTATAGGTCATGTAATTCTGAAGGACATCGAGAATAAATTTCTCCTCAATCGCCTGTCTCATGCTATATACATGGAACGGATGAAACGATCCGTCCTCCTGTTCCTGCCCAAACATTTCCAGCGTGGTCGCCTTTGGTGTAGCAGTAAACGCAAAAAAGGACAAATTCTTATGCTTGCCTTGGGCAATCATTTCTTTTACAAGCCTGTCCTCCGGATCAACTTCTTCCTCCGCTAAACCTTCACGCTCCGCATACTCCCGCAAGGCTTCTTCCGTATCTGCCAGCGCAGTCTTTAATTTAAGCGCCGAACTGCCCGTCTGAGAAGAATGTGCTTCATCTACTATCACGGCAAAGCATCTTCCATTTGCCTTATCAACTTCCGTATAAATCACAGGAAATTTTTGCAAAGTCGTAACAATAATGCGCACACCGTCATTAATTGCATTTTTCAAATCCTGAGAATTTTTATCTTCTCCTATGGTTTCTATTGCACCTAACTTATGGTCAAATCCCGAAATTGTCTCCTGAAGCTGCGTATCTAATACAGTTCGGTCTGTCACAACAATCACACTGGAAAATATCGGCTTGTTATTTCCATCAAAAAGCGCTGCAAGGCGGTATGCTGTCCACGCGATAGAATTGGATTTACCGGAACCGGCACTATGTTGAATAAGATAATTCTTACCAGCGCCATTTGTCCGTACATCTGCAATAAGTTTCCGAACTACATCTAACTGATGGTAACGTGGAAATATCAATGTCTTCTTTCTCTGTAAATTGATAAATTTCTGGATAATATCCAACATACTATCTTTCTGAAATACATTTTCCCAAAGGTAAGCTGTAGGATATCCGTCCGGATTGGGCGGATTTCCTGCCCCGCCATCAGCCCCTGCTCCATTAGAGCCTTGATTAAAAGGTAAGAAGCAGGTGTATTTCCCTGCCAACTTTGTTGTCATCCAAACTTCCGTATGGTCTACGCAAAAATATGCTAAAATTCTCTTATTAAACTGAAAACATATATCTCGCGGGTCTCTGTCATACATCCATTGGCTCTTGGCATTATCCACATTCTGCCCTGTGTACTGGTTTTTCAGTTCAAAAGCAAACACCGGAATCCCATTTACCACAAGAACCATATCCACCGACTTTTTCGTGTCTGCGGAATAATACCATTGCCGATAGCACTCTACTTCATTTTCCGCATATTGAATCCCTGCTGTATCATTCAACGCAGACTCCGGCTTAAAATAGCAGACTTTAAAGGTAGTGCCCCTGTGCTTGAATCCGTTTCGCAAGACATGCAGCACTCCATCCATATCACAGGCATTATTAAAAACAACACAGAATTTGCGCACAGGATCTATATCATTCTGCCGTTCAAATGCCGCCCACTCCCTCGGTTGAGTACGTTGAATAAAAGCAATCAGTTTATTCGGATATAAACCCAACTTGGGATTGTATGTTCCATTTCCCTGTGTATATCCACCTTCAGTTGATATAAGAAAAGTTTCAATATCTGATTCAAATTGTTTTTCTGTAGTAACTGTTATGCTCATGATTCTTCCTCCGCAATCCATTGTCTGAGCTTATCCTGTAATAACTTTTTATCCGGTAAATAAAGTTTATATTGAGAAGCATAAATATTCGCATCTTTGGGCAGAGTAATCTCTACCAGTGCATCATTCGCTTCCCTACACATCAGAATGCCAATTGTCGGATTTTCTTCATCAAGTTTTTCATATCGGTCATAGTAATTCACATACATCTGCATCTGTCCGATATCCTGATGCGTCAGCTTGTCTACTTTTAAATCAATCAAAACATAACAACGTAAAAGTCGATTATAAAAGACCAAATCTACATAATAATTGTCTTCATTAAAAGTAAATCGTTTTTGTCTTGCCTCAAAGAGATAACCCTTACCCAACTCAAGCAAAAACTTTTGAAGCTTATCGATGATAGCGGTTTCCAAATCACTTTCAGAATATTCTGCTTTTTCCTCCAAGCCAAGAAACTCTAATACAGTAGGTTGTTTCACAATATCCTTTGGATTAGCAATTACATTTCCCTCTCTTGCCAATCGCATTACGGCATCCTTATCTCTGCTAAGTGCCAGTCTTTCATACAAGCTGGAATTATATTGCCTTTGCAATGTTCTGATTCCCCATCCAGATTTAGCAGATTCTATCTCATAAAAACTTCGTTCCTCTTTATTTTCAATTCGCATAAGCTGTAAATAATGCGACCAAGACACAATAAATGGCGGATTTTCTTCCAATTGCCTAAACACTGTTTCAGTTTTTTCGATTGCAAATTGCCTAAACACTGTTTCGGCAATTCGATCTTCATAATTCAAATAAAAACGTCTAAAAAATTCTAAATTTGCCTTTGAAAAACCTCTGCCAAACTTTTCTGTCAAGTGATCAGACAAAGCTTTTATAACCTTTTTCCCATATTGAGCACGCTCCTGCCCTTCCTGCTGTACCTCTACAATCCATTTGCCAAGAGAATAATATGTCATAAGCTGCACCAAGTTTACCTGTTTTGCAACAAGTTGTCTCGCATATTGTATTAAATCAATCGAATTAGCAATCAATGTATCCATCGACTGATTTGCTTCTATCATTTCATTTTTGTTGTCCATCCATTCTCCTTCCAATCTATTTCATGCTACGGGTAAATACTGCACCTTATGCTTGCTATTCCTGTGGCACTTCCTTTTTCCCTGTCACATATTCGTAAATTAAAGATTTTTTATAATTCTCTATCTCGGAGAGATATTGCTCTTTCTTTGCAATAAGTTCATCTATTGCTAAACATTTTTTGTCGAGATAATTTGCTATCTCTTGCTGTTCTTCATAACTTGGCACGGTAATAGAAAAATTCAGGAACTTATCTGCCTGCAATCTCCATCTCCCTAATCCACTTACACCTTGCCCCAATCCATAAAAGATACGGTTCGTATAACACATCTGCATCAAATATAAATAGTATTGACTGCAATACTTATCCTTATCAATTAATCCAAACACTCTATAATCAGGACTTGTTACCCCTTCATATTTAGAAACATCCACCCATCCGGTTAGTAAATCCATATGATTCATTGCGAAGTCGCCTATATGTACCAATTGATAATTACTATAGTTCTCAGCTAACTGTCCTTCATTCTTCGATAAATCTTTCGGCTTAATTCCCTTTTGCGTTATGGATAAAACCGTATGTCCTTCTTCTCCTGCTATGTCTTTCTGAATTTTGAAAATATATTTAATCTTTCTCATTTCCCAATCGCTAAGAATCTGTCCGAACCATGTGCTTTGACTATCCTTCATTTCTCTGTTACCTCGTATGCCTTTGGTAACAGCCTGAGTAATAACAGCTTGCTTTAACTTTTTGTATTCTTCTATACTTGAACGAGTCTTTTCAAGAACACTATCAATTTCGACACACATTTCATCCAAAAAATTTGATATATCTTTTTGCTCTCTAAGCGAAGGAACCACACACTCTATATTTCCTTGATTTGTGGCATTGATTATTTGCAAAACATTTCCGTTTCCATATAGCAAATATCTTGACTCCTGCGCAAGAGTTAAATAATATCCATATTTCCAATACATTCTATCATTATAAATCAATGCGTTAATTTGCTGATTGCAACAACCTTCAACTAGCGAGTATCCAACTTTCCCTAAACTGCCTATACAACACACATAAACAGTATTAGGCGGCATCACTCTTGCAGCATTACGTCCTTCTAAAGTCAAATAATCTGTTGTATAGGTAATTGGATATCCTGTTCCCAAATTATTAGGTTTTATCCATAGTATTCCTTCATCAGCGTAAAATAACGCTTCATCAGCCTTAGATGGTGTATTGCCTGTCTGAATTTTTGCAAACCTTTTTAGTGGTGCGATTTTCCACGCCTTTGGTATCTCCCCAATCCACTCAATCCCACTATCCTTCATCTCCCTAGCCATACCTATTTCTCCTCCGCAAACAACTTCTCCAAAGAAGCAGAAATATCAGCCTCCAGCACATGAATCCGAGCCACGATATCCTCCACCTTTTCCGGTGCCTGATACTCATAGAAATACCTTGTCATAGGTATCTCATACCCTACCTTCGTTTTTTTCTTATCAATCCATGCGTCCTCTGCATATGGCAGAACTTCTCTCTCAAAGTATCTATCAATATCCTGCACCAACGGTACATTCTCTGTATCACGCAGACTTACATCCGCAACAACTTTCCCTTTTTTCAGGACGATTTCTCCATTTTCATCTCGCAAAGGTCTTTCCACCACAATTTTGTTATATCCGAACTCTACCGTCTCAAAGATTTTACTCTCACAATAGACTCCGCTTTTATCTCCATACACAGCACAGTTTTCAAAAGAACCATAAGCCTTTACAATCAGTTCCCGACACTGATCCGTAATATCGTTTCTTTTCGTTCCAATGCTCTTTCTCCTTGCCTCATAACAATGAGAGGCATCTATAAGCTGTACTTTTCCTTCCCGATATGTCGGTTTATTCTTGGAACAAATCCAAATGTATGTACTGATACCTGTATTCATGAACATATCCGTAGAAAGCTGCACGATACAATCCAGCCAGTCATTTTCCAAAATATATCTTCTAATCTCTGACGGACCGCTTCCTGCATCTCCTGAAAACAACGGAGAACCATTTTGTATAATCGCCATCTTCCCGTTCGGTGCAAGCTTAGAAAGCCCATTTAACACAAACAACTGCTGCCCGTCACTGATTTTAGGAAGTCCGGGCGCAAATCTGCCCTGTTCTCCTCTTGCAGCTTCTTCTTCTACTTTTTTCTGTTCGCGTTTCCAGTCAATTCCAAAAGGTGGATTAGAAATACAATAATCAAAGGTAAATCCTTCAAACTGGTCGTCTGACAAAGTATCTCCGAACCTCATATTGTCCGGATCTCCTCCACGAATCATCATATCTGCTTTTGCAATCGCATAAGTAGACGGATTGAACTCCTGTCCGAAACAAGTAACCTCTATATCACTGTTCAAATCATGGATTCTCTCTTCCATACAGGAAAGCATCTGAGATGTTCCCATCGTCATATCATAAACCGTCATTCCGCCTGTGTCTAAATTGGCATCCGCAAGCAGCAAATCTGTCATAAGGTAAATAATATCCCTACTGGTAAAATGCGCTCCTGCTTCCTCTCCAAATGACTCTGAAAATCGGCGCACTAAGTCTTCAAAAATATAACCGCAATCCACAGCGCTGATTTTATCTGCGCCTAAATATCCTTTTTCAGAATTAAACTCCTTAATAATCAGATACAGCGTATTGCTCTCCACCATTCTTTTGATGATATTATCAAAATCAAACTTAGAAAGAACATCCTGCGCATTTGCAGAGAAACCAGCTAAATAGTCTCTAAAGTTCGTTTCTATATTATCAGGATCAGCCAGAAGCGTCTCAAACGTAAATTTGCTTGTATTATAAAACTGATAGCCTGATGCCCTTGTCAAAAAACCGTCAATGACCGCCAAATGCTTCACTTTTTCGTACTGCGCAAGCACGTTATCATGAGTAGGCAATAAGCAATCATGAAATCTTTTCACTACTGTCATCGGTAAGATAACAAGACCATATTCATGCGGCTTGAACGGTCCCCGAAGCATATCTGCAACATTCCAAATGACAGTTGCCTTTTCTGCAATATTTATTCCAACATCACTGATTTTATCGTTGCTCATCCCCATCAGCTTCCTCCTGTGTTTTTTTATAGTTTACCAAATCTGCAAAATCACAATCAAGTTTCTCACATATACGTTCCAGAACAGATAAATTCACAGACTCTCCGTTTGTCATTTTTGCCATAGTACTAGAGCTTAGCCCCGTACTTTTACATAAATCGCCCTTTTTCATACCCTTATCAATCAATAACTTCCATAATCCGTTATAACTGATTGCCATAATATAGTTCCTCTTGCTTTCTACAAATCAGCGTTTCATAATTCATATTAAATCATAGCATCATTATACCAAATATGCAATTTGAATATTCGAATATTGTAATTTAAAAATCAAATATCTGTTTATTTCAACGTCTCTATCAAAAGATTTAATGATACTGCGGTTTCTTCATTTAATTTCTTTTCGCTTTCATTCCTAGCATGAATGTCCGCTATCTCATGCATGACATCTATAATGATATATGCATCTTCTTTAGTCGGCTTATCTGCACTTCCATTATTTAGCACCAATTGTACAGACTTTAAAAAAATTATAGTAACCGAATATCGCTCCTCGTCAACATCAAAGTTATCTTTTATAAATTTGATTAAATATTCTGCTGATTTCAGCATTTGTGAAACCGTCAAATTCTCTTTTCCATTTGTAGCAAGAACCGTAT
>Ga0224740_10558_pt1 | contig 10477 bp, 7 predicted proteins | sample LIM_E_Water_Bulk_FD_161634 | JGI IMG/M metagenome (GOLD analysis project Ga0224740, IMG submission 161634) | Enriched cells from gastrointestinal tract of the lab mouse from Pacific Northwest National Laboratory (PNNL), Richland, Washington... | ecosystem: Host-associated > Mammals > Digestive...
CCCTGATAAACAATTTTTTGAAGTGATTCTACCTCTGCGCTTCCATCCATGGCCTGCACGAGCTCTTCTGGTTCCACCTCAAGATGCTTTGCCAGTTCTTCCACCCCTGGTTCCTCGCCCCGTTCCATCAAAAGCTGCTCCTGAAGTCTGGCAGCACGAATCGCCAGTTCTTTTAAAGAACGGCTGACCTTGATCATACTGTCATCTCGCAGGAATCGTTTAATCTCTCCGGCTATCATAGGCACTGCGTAGGTGGAAAACCGCACATCAAAGCTTAAGTCAAAACGATCTACCGCTTTCACCAGACCTATTGCCCCAATCTGAAACAAATCCTCTGCTTCCACTCCTCGCCCCAAAAATCGCTTCACCACATGATGAATCAGGCCCATATTCTCTTCTATCAGTATCTCTCTTGCAGTTTTATCTCCTTCCCGTGACCGACGAATCAATTCCTCCGTGTGATCCATAAGCTATGCTCCGTGATGCCCAATTATCTTTTTCATGATTACAGTTGTTCCCTCGCCTGGTTTGGAAATTACCTGTATCTCATCCATAAAGGCTTCCATGAAAAGGAAGCCCATACCAGAGCGCTCCTGTTCCGGGCAGGAAGTATACAAAGGCTCCATTGCTTTCTTCACATCCTGAATTCCAATCCCCTGATCCGACACTTCCAACAATAAAAGCTCCTCCTCTATCACACCGGAAATCGTAATCTTATGTACTTCGCTTCCATAGCCATGGATAATAGCATTGGTAACGGCCTCTGAAACAGCTGTTTTCACATCTGCAACCTCTTCCATACTGGGATTCATCTGGGCCATAAAAGCTGCTACAGTTACTCTGGCAAATGCTTCGTTGGCTGATATGCTGTCAAATTCTATCTTCATCTCATTCTTTTTCATTCTGCTTTTCCTCCCCGCTTCTTTTCCACTGGAATAATCTTCATAACACCGGAAAGCATCAAGATCTTTCCCACTCGTTCCTGGACCTGTACGGCCCGAACATTCCCGCCCAATGCTTTCATCATTTTATAACGTCCCATGAGCATGCCAATCCCTGAACTGTCACAAAAAACCGTATCTGAAAAATCAAACACTATCTCTCTGATATCCCTTTGCCGCACCAGCCTGTCCGCCTCCCGACAAATTCCTTCTGCACTGTGATGATCTAATTCCTTTGGAACCGCTATCCATAAGGTCTTGTCCATTATCTTCTGTTCGCCCTGTGCTTCTGCATTCCTCTTCATTTCATATCCTCCTTGTTCTGATTACGCCGCACTTCTATGGCCATCCACAGTGCGGCTATATTAAAAATCCGCGCTCAAAAAGGGACATACCTTTTGGTATGTCCCTCTCTTCAGGGTTTCTCTTTTGTTCTCTCTTATTGCTGTGTCTGCTGTATACGTGCAATCGCTTCGTTGGAGTAACGAGCCCGTGCTGTAGCCGGATGCTTCTCAACAAACTTCTGGAACAGCGGAAGGGCTTTTGCAGTATCTCCTTTTGCCTCATAGGATCTGGCCAGATAATACATGGCATAACCGTCTTCATAGTCTTCTTCCACGGCAATTACCTGTTCCATATTTGTAATAACTTCATCATGGTTTCCTGCATTATAAGCAGCAGATCCTGCATCGAACAGACTCTTTACCTCTTCAATATGAAGAGGGCCATAGATCTCATTATATATAGTCTGCGCCTGAGGGGACAGTTGTTCCGGATCTACCTCATCCAGCGCCGCAAGCGCCGTCTCCGAATCCTCTGCCTGCACTGCTTCATAGGCCTCCAAAAGCTTCACATAATTAACGCTTGTATCCGGTTTTTCTTCTTCTACCGTCTGCTCTGACTGCAAATCCTCCAATTGCTTCTGGAGACTGTTGATCTCTGCCTGTTTTGCTGAAATCTGGTCCCCATACTCTACAATCTGCTGATTTGTCTCGCTGCGGACTGACCGTATCTTGGCAGGAACCACCAGAAACCACATAAGGGCCACGCCCACTACCAGACCAATGAGCAGATTCAGCACCACATTCACACCTGCATTATCCTTATAGGTGGACGGCATAATAATCGTCTCATTCCCACTGGTATAGGAAATCACATCCGGCGCTTTCCCCCGATCTTTTCCCTCCCGTTCCGGCTTGTTGCCGTTATTCACAGATGTTCCGGTCCGCTGCTCCAGCTCTTCCAAGTACCGCAGAGACAGATTGTCTGTCTTATCTATGGCAAGAGCACGGCACAGCTCCCTTCCTGCCCGATCATACTCTTCCGCCTGAATATAAAGAAGGGCCAGCAATTGGTGCGCTTTCACCAGCTTCGGATTCAGGGAAAGAACCTTTTTTAACTGTATCACCGCCAGATCATCACTTCCCTGCTGGCAATAAAGCAGAGACTGATTATACTTCTTAATGGTCTGGTTAATTGTCTCCAGACGAGCCGGATTATTCTGAATTGCCCGGATATATTCATCTGCAATATTCTTATTGGATTCCAGATTTTTACTGATAATCCATTCCGTCAAAGCAGATACAACCTCCCCGGTCTCAAAATAAATCAGACCCAGAAGATTTCTCGCAGGTATATGCTCTTTATTTAATTTTAAACTAGTCTTAAGATCCTGAATCGCTCCGGAAAGATTCCTCACCTTCGCCTTCTCCAATCCCATATTATAATAGGTATTGGACAGTCTTATGAGCCTTCCATATATCTTAATGTCTGTTCCGCACGCGCTGCAGTATTCCGGATCCTGCAATGTAGCTCCACATTTTATACAAAGCATTCTCTAGTCCCACTTTCTAATACTGGCTGCTGTTTTTCATTTCCTTAAGCATCTCCTGAAGAAGATCGGCCATGTCCTTGGGCTTATTGTTATAGACATTTTCTTCTACCTGTTCCACTTCCAGGCTGGGATGAAATCTCTTCAATTCCTCTTCAAAATCAATCATGCGCCGTCCTCCTCAATATACGCTTAATACTTCCCACCAGATACAGAGATCCCACACAGAATAAAATCCCGTCCCCCTTTTCCTTAAGAGCCGCAGAAAAGGCTTCCTCCACATCCGGACACGCCAGCACTTTTGCAGTTCCAAACTCTTTAAAAAGCGCTGCTGTCTCTCCTGCATTCACACAGCGGTAGCCTCCTACCTCTGTGACAATCACTTGTTCAACGGGCAGTTCCTGACAGATTTTCTCTATCATATGTCGGTAATCCTTATCTCCGACCGCCGCAAACAGCAAGGTCACCGGATAATTTTCCTCCAGACGTTTTGCCGTCTTCACAAATTCTTCCACGCCGGCTTCATTGTGAGCCCCATCTATGATAACATGAGGCAGTACTGTCTCCATTCTGCCCTGCCATCTCATGTGGGCAATTCCCCGTTTTATCACTTCATCTGTAAATCCGCCTTCCAGGTCCATGGCCTTCAAAGCGGTCACCGCTAAAGCGGCATTTTTTACCTGATATTCTGCCACACTGGATATAGAAAGCTCAATATAATCATAATACCCAGAATTTATGGAAAAATCAATATTTTTATTCGACATAGAGGAAATTTTTAGCATTTTTTTGTTGATTCCAAAGGCCGGGGAATGAAACTCCTCTGCTCGCCTTTGAATCACCGTTCCTGCTTCCGGATTCTCCGCATCGTAGACTACAGGCACGCCCTCTTTGATAATTCCCGCCTTTTCTCCCGCTATCGCTTCCACCGTGTTCCCCAGATACTCTGTATGATCTAAGCTGATAGAAGTAATCACTGTCACCAGGGGATGAGCTATGGAATTGGTTGCATCCAACCGCCCTCCCAACCCTGTCTCCAGCACCAGATACTCCACTTCTGCCATTTTAAAAAGCATCATTCCAATAAGAAACAACAGTTCAAAATAGGTAGGATGAGCAAAGCCTTCTTTCTCCATCTGCTCCACACAGCTCATGACCATCCGAAAAGCCTCAAGGAATTGTTCATCATTTACCTGTTCCTCATCTATGACAAACCGTTCATTCACATCCACCAGATGGGGGGAGATAAATAACCCTGTATGCTTTCCCGCCTCATGCAGCATGGATGCCAGAAATGAGCACACGGAGCCTTTGCCGTTGGTTCCGGCCACATGAAGAATCTTCATCTGCTCTTGGGGATTTCCCAGACGGTGTAAAATAGCCTTTGTATTTTCCAGAGTATTCTTTTTTGTAAACTTAGGCGTTTCTTCAATATATGCCGCCGCTTCCTCATATGTCATTTTTCCATATGCTGTCTTTCTGTCCATCCTTCTTTTGAATCCTTCCTAATTTGCCGAAATTCCTGTATAATTATTTCCTGCTATTTGGTAAGTGAGGCCAGACGCTCCTTTACCTGGTCCATCATCTGACTGTATTTCTTTAGCTTTTCTTTTTCCTCATCAATCTTGCTCTGAGGTGCGCGGCTGATGAACTTCTCATTACTAAGCATTCCATTAACACGGGCCAGCTCTTTGGTAAGGCGTTCTTCCTCTTTCTTCAGACGCTCAAGCTCCTTCTCCATATCTACCAGATCCGAGAATGGCATGTAGACAGCCCCATCCGTAATCAGGGCGGAAACCGCATCCTCACTGATTCCTGCCTTATCTGACTGAATAGTCACATCTCCTGCATAAGCCAGAGTAGCAAAGAAAATTCGTCCTTTTTCAAAAATGCTGCGCACTTCATCCTTTTCGGAAACTACGAATACGGATGCCTTTCTGCTGGGCGGAACATTCATTTCTGATCTCACATTCCGAACTCCCCGGACAGCGTCTTTGATCCTTTCTACAGACAATTCATCAGCATCAAAGACCCACTCCTTTTTATATTCCGGCCATGAAGAAATCATGATGGATTCCTCACCTGTCAGATTGCAGAAAATCTCTTCAGTAATAAATGGCATATAGGGGTGCAATAGCTTTAATGCATTGGCAAGAACTGTCCGCAGGGTCCACAGAGCTGCTGCCTTGGTCTGATCTTCCTCCTGATAAAGCCTTGGCTTCACCATCTCAATATACCAGTCACAGAACTCTTCCCAGATAAAGTCATAGAGTTTCTGCACAGCAATACCCAGCTCAAACTTATCCATATTAGCCGTTACATCTTTTGCCAGAGTATTTACCTTTGAGAGAATCCATTTGTCCGCACTGGTCAGCTGCTCTAAGTTCATAGTCTCCGGAATCTGAGCCTTCTCCATATTCATCATAATAAACCGTGAAGCATTCCATACCTTATTGGCAAAATTCCGGCTGGCTTCCACACGCTCCATATAAAAGCGCATGTCATTCCCCGGCGCATTGCCTGTCACAAGGGTAAACCGAAGTGCATCTGCACCATACTGATCGATAATCTCCAGCGGATCAATACCATTACCCAGAGACTTACTCATCTTTCTTCCCTGAGAATCACGTACCAGGCCATGAATCAGCACATGGTGGAAAGGGGATCTTCCTGTCTGCTCATAACCGGAAAACACCATCCGAATCACCCAGAAGAAAATAATGTCGTAGCCCGTTACCAGCACGTCCGTGGGATAAAAGTAGTCCAAATCTTCCGTCTCCTTTGGCCATCCAAGGGTCGAGAACGGCCACAGGGCAGAGGAAAACCAGGTATCCAGCGTGTCCGGATCCTGCGTAAAGTGCTTGCAGCCGCACTTTGGACAAGTTTCTGGCTGTTCCCTTGCCACTACAAGTTCTCCACACTGGTCACAGTAATAAGCCGGAATCCGGTGTCCCCACCAGAGCTGCCGGGAAATGCACCAGTCACGAATATTTTCCAGCCAATGAAGATAAGTCTTGTCAAAACGCTCCGGAACAAAAGTCAATTCTCCATTCTTTACTGCTTCAATGGCAGGCTTTGCCAGCTCCTCCATCTTTACAAACCACTGCTGCTTGATAAGCGGTTCTACGGTAGTTCCGCAGCGATCATGGGTTCCTACATTATGAGAATGATCTGCCACTTTAACCAGAAGTCCCTTTTCTTTCAGCTCCTCCACCATCAGCTTCCTTGCTTCATAGCGATCCATGCCTGCATATTTTCCGCCATTTTCATTGATGGTGGCATCGTCATTCAGTATATTGATCTCCGGCAGATTATGTCGTCTTCCCACCTCAAAGTCATTGGGGTCATGTGCCGGTGTAATCTTTACCACACCGGTTCCGAATTCTTTGTCTACATAAGCATCTGCGATAACCGGAATCTCTCGTCCAACCAGAGGCAGAATAACCGTCTTTCCGATAATGTCCTGGTATCGCTCATCATCGGGATTCACTGCCAGCGCCGTATCACCCAGCATAGTCTCGGGACGGGTGGTAGCAATCTCTACAAACCTGTCGCTATCCTTGATTGGATAATTGATATGCCAGAAATGGCCCGCCTGCTCCTCATGCTCTACCTCTGCATCAGAGATGGAAGTCTTACATACGGGGCACCAGTTGATAATCCGGGAACCTTTATAGATATAGCCTTTCTCGTAAAGCCGAATAAATACCTCCAGAACAGCCTCGGAGCAGCCCTCATCCATGGTAAAGCGTTCCCTCTCCCAGTCACAGGAGGACCCTAGCTTCTTCAACTGATTGATAATGGCTCCTCCATACTCTTCTTTCCATTGCCAGGCCCTCTTTAAGAATCCCTCTCTTCCCAGTTCTTTTTTGTCTATGCCCTCTTCCTTTAACTGGTTTGTCACCTTAACCTCTGTGGAGATAGATGCGTGATCTGTTCCCGGAACCCAGAGAGCATTGTAGCCCTGCATTCTTTTATAACGAATCAAAATATCCTGCAGAGTCTCATCCAAAGCATGGCCCATGTGAAGCCGTCCTGTTACATTTGGAGGGGGAATCACAATAGTAAATGGTTTTTTGCTCCTGTCCACCTCTGCATGAAAATACTTTTTCTCCAGCCATTTTTCGTAGATTCGATCCTCCATACCTTTTGGATCGTAGGTCTTTGCTAATTCTTTCATTTGTAAAATCCCTCCTTCGGAAAATCTGATCGCTTTACCCGGGGCAGCTTGATTCATTGCCTGCGTGCAAAACGCCCTTTCAGAATCTGAAAGGGCGTCAAAAAACGCGGTACCACCTATCTTATATGTGGTTTCCCACATACATCTCCAAGACCTCATAACGCTGGTCATGCGTGAACAGCTACTGTTATTTCACCATTCCGGCTCCAAAGCTACCTCCACAGCCGCTTTTCTGAAAGGAGCTTTCAGCCTTTGACCCCTTATCTCTGACAGATGTGCTTTCTGTGTACCCTCTTTTTCTTCGCCTTTTTCACTTTTGATAGTTTCTAACATAGCAGGCTTTTACTTGTTTGTCAAGGTTGAGATTTTCAATTATGTCTTTGCCTACATTCTTTTTTATTTGAGCTGATTTAACAGCCCATTACAGAGGAACTCCTTCATCCAGGCCGTATTAAGCTCCGGCATCTGTTCGCTCTTTTCCAGATACATTACAAAGGCTGCCATATTTGCCAGCGTTGTGATGCATGCGGCAGAGGTCGGGATATCCTCCCTAATCTCCCCGTTCTCCTTTCCCTCCCGGCACATTTCCCACAAAACCCGAATCGGGCCGCAACCAGATTCCTTTCTCTTTTGAAGCTCCTCCAAAATTGTTCCGCTAAGTCCGCTTCCCTCTGTGGTCAGACGCAGAATCCGCACAAAAACCTTTTTCTCACGAAACCGTCTCTCCATCCAGTCAAAGGCATAAACCACTTTTGCCCGAAAGCCCTCATGGCGGTCAAGTTCTTCCTTTTCTTCCTCAATCTTTTGTTCCACATCATAAAGGAGGGCACAGGCTATAATCTCCTCCCTGCTTTTAAAATAGTCGTATGCCGTTCCTTTTCCGATTCCTGCCCTTGCCGTAATATCGGATACTTTGATTCCGTTTACATCGGCACCTTCATCCAGCAGTTCCAGTACGCCCCGGTACAGAGCCAGAACCTTTGGCCTTGTTTCTTTCATTTACTCCACCTCCACAGCTTTCTTTCTGCGGATAAGCAGAGAATAGATGCAGGGAATGACAAACAGTGTCAGCAAGGTACCATAGAGCAGACCGCCGATGGTTACAATCGCCATAGGCTGAACCATATCCGCACCCATGCCCACGCCGGCTCCCATGGTTGACAGACCCAATATCGTAGTCAGTGCCGTCATCAAAATAGGACGCATACGTGTCTTTCCTGCTTCTACCAAGGCTTCCGTCTTACTCATTCCCTTGTCACAGAGCTGATTGGTATAGTCGATCAATACAATTCCATTGTTTACGATAATACCTGACAGCATCACAAAGCCAATCATAGCGATAACGCTGAATTCGCTTCCTGCTGCAAACAATCCGAAGAGACCGCCCGTAAAGGCCAGCGGTACGGTAAACATAATGATAAAAGGCGACAACAGGGACTGGAACTGGGCCACCATAATCAGGTACATGAACAGCAACGCCAGAAGAAGCATCTTCACCAACTCAACCATGGACTCCATAATCGTCTCATTTTCTCCCTGCATTTCAATGGTATATCCCTCCGGTGCCTGATATTTGTCAAGCTTTCGCTGCACCTCCGAGGATACCAGGCCAACGTTGTGATCATCATCAATAGATGCCGTTACGCTGATGTAGCGGGACTGGGCATCCCTCATAATAGCCTCCAGCCCCTCTGCCTCAGAAAATTCTGCAATATCCGTCAGGGGCACATGCTCCTTGGTATTATCATTTTTTGCGACAGTAAGCACCAGATCCTTGATCGTCTCTCTGGTCAGCTCCTCGTCTTCTCCGTTTACCACCAACACATCAAAGTCCTCCGTGTCTGTGGACAGGGTCGTAGCACTGGTGGGATCCGACAGCTTCGCCATAATCTCTGAAAAGACTCCTGCTGTGGTAAGCCCCTCCTGGGCTGCTTTTTCTTTATCAACCTTGATACGAAGCTCTCCCGTGGTCTCTTCTATTCCATCAGACACGTCAATGGTTCCTTCCGTCTCTTCTACAAGCTTTGCAATATCTTTCGCAATCTCCTGCAGGCGATCCAGATCCCGGCCTTTTATCATAATGGTTATGCCGCTGCCTCCTAAAGCACTCATATCCATACTGGAAGTAGATACCTCGATCTCTGCTTCCATATCCTCAGTAAGCTTTAGGATCTCGTCTTTCAGCTCTTGATTCGTAAGCTTCTTATCCTCTTTCAAAAGCCCATAGAGGGATATCTCATTGGTGGCGGTATCTCCGCTCACCAGTCCCATGCTGCTTCCTGACGCAGCCATGGCTCCTACCTCAGTCACATCTTCCAGGGTTAAGAGACGGCGCTCTAATTCATCTGCCTGTTCTGCTGTCTCACTAAGAGGTGTTCCTTCGGGCATAGTCAGTGTCATACTGATCTGTGTGCTGTCCATTTCCGGCATAAAGGCCGTTCCCTTTGCAAATTCCATCACCGCACTGAGAACCAGAAGCCCCACCGCCAAAATCAGTACAACCGCCCTGCGCCGCAATGCCAGTCGGATCAGCCTTTCATAGCCATCCATAAGCCGCTCAAAAAATCTTGAGGGCTTCTTCTCTTTTGTGTTTTTCAAAAGTGCGGATCCCATAGCCGGAACCAGAGTCAATGCTACCGCAAGGCTGGCTCCCAGGGAGTACGCAATGGTCAGTCCCATGTCTACAAAGAGCTGTCTGGTAATTCCTTCCGTAAATACAATGGGCAGGAATACACATACCGTGGTCAGGGTTGATGCTGCGATAGCTCCTGCCACTTCCTTTGCTCCCTCAATCGCCGCCTGCGCCGCACTGAATCCCTCATTTCTGAGACGGTAAATGTTTTCAATTACTACAATCGAGTTGTCTACCAGCATACCGATTCCCAATGCCAAGCCGGACAGAGAAATGATATTCAAGGTCACGCCGCTGAAATACATGCATACCACTGCCGCAACTACACTGATAGGGATGGAGCAGGCAATAACCAAAGTGGGTCTTAAATCCTTCAGAAAAACTATCAGGATTAAAACTGCCAGAATCGCTCCGGAAACCATATTGCTGAAAACCGAATCTGTTACCAGATCAATATATACGCCCTGATCCATCAAGGGAAGTAATATTAAATCCGGATCCTCCTCCTGCAGTTCTGCCATTCTCTTATTGATTCGGTCAGACACATCGCCTGTAGAATAGCCGGTCTGCTTCTGAATGGTCAGCATCACGCCTGCCTGCCCGTTGATGCTGGCGTAGACCTCATCGGAATTATCTGTCATGAATACATCCGCCACATCACTTAAATGTATGGTGTCTACTCCGTCCATTTCCATGTCAATGAGAACCATGTTTTGGAGGCTTTCTACATCATCCACCTTGTCGCCCACACGAACCAGATAGTCGATGCCTTCTTCTGTCACATAGCCCGCCGGCATAGAGAAATTCTGGGCGGCAAGAAGATTCTCTACCATCTCTACGGTGAGGATGTCGGTCATGTCTGCGTTGTCCAGAGCGTCCGATTTGGCTTCTGC
>Ga0224740_10559_pt1 | contig 10476 bp, 8 predicted proteins | sample LIM_E_Water_Bulk_FD_161634 | JGI IMG/M metagenome (GOLD analysis project Ga0224740, IMG submission 161634) | Enriched cells from gastrointestinal tract of the lab mouse from Pacific Northwest National Laboratory (PNNL), Richland, Washington... | ecosystem: Host-associated > Mammals > Digestive...
GTCTGCTCTTGATTTTGGGTCCGTTCTTTCAACTGGCTACCCTGTTACACATAGAAGTTGACGCTGTTAGGGATTCCAAGAAACAGGTAGCAGTGGGGTGCCATAGTTCAACGCTCCTTCGATAACTTTCTACAACGCCATTCTCAGCGCTTGTTCGATTTGCTTTTTCTCATCACTGCCATCTGTTCTGAGACGCAGCAGAGGAATCCCGCATTGCGATAAAATATAATTTTTCTTTTCATCCCGCACAGCTTGGTTGCTGCCGGCGGCGTGAAAGGCGGTTCCATCTACTTCAATGGCCAGCAGCGGCGACTTGTCCATTTTCCGGAACAGAAGAAAATCCACATGAGTCAGCGGATTTCGGGCATAAGCGGTTTCCTCATGATTTAGCAGAGAATAATAGCTGTTTATAGATATACAAAAGATTGCGGGGCCTGACGGATACCGTAATCAGACAAAGCCTTGGGTTTTTCGTAAATTACTACATTTTTTAATTTATATGCAATAGCCTTATCTTTTCCCGAATAGTAGGAAAAATAAAACTTCTTTGTAATGCCTGCAGCAATTTTTGCTATCTCCCAGATTTCTTTCGGCGTCCCCTCCAATATTTCATCAATAAGCGCTTCACCGACCACTTCCTTCTGCGGTGCTGATGCATAGAAAATAATTCGATCCACACCATCTTTCGGTCTGCTTTTTCGGAATTCGTATTGTTTTTTTCCCTCAAGTATCACCTTCGCATACTTAGGCTTAATTGATAATAACATTGCTGACATCTACTTTGCCCTCCCGCAGAATTTTCTCGAACTGGCTCCTTGTATAACGGAAATTCATGGGATGGGTTCCAGGCCAACAATCATTACTTTTCAGCCACATCCAATTTACATTATTCCCTGCGCCAAAATAACCATAATACAATAACTCAATTAGCGTTAGGGAAGCCCAGGTATCATATTTTTCCTTTAATTCATCTTCATTATAGACAGATTTGTTGCCGACCATGCGCAAGAACTGGTCATAAGAATATTGCGCACGTCCAGTTACTTTTATCTTTTCGATTCGCGTTGCTACACAATAAGTCGTAATAACGGATTTATACCCCGGACGGCCACCGGTTCCGGTGTATTTTCTGTATACTAAAACAGGCTCTCCGACTTTGAAAGCCAGACTAAAAGGCTTGCCTATGTATACTTTTTTCAGCCCATTTGCCACGCTAATATCAACCCGCTCCTGCAAGGTATTAGCAAGGTCAGAAGAAGCAAACATGGTATCGTGATATTCCATATCAATGGCAAGGCACCCGGCATATTGGACTTGACCGCTAAGAAAAGGGAAGGATTTGCAGGGATCACTAAAATCAAGATTCCTTCGATCTTTGATATATACCCGCTCATTATTCAGGTTATTTCCAACATGGATAAAGCCATACTTCTCCAGAAGAAGTATCAAGCTGGTGTGTTTATCAAAAACAGTAACGTAAATTTCATTAATGCCCAAATCTCTCCAATGCCACAAGGTTAGACCAAGAGCTCCCTCACCAATCCTTTGATTTCGATAACGCTCATCAATTTTGATTGTTGTGATTTTAAGACGAGTAGTCTTCGGCAAAACGCTACCGTTTGCCAAATTGATCTCCTCAGTGTCATTCGGCTTCAGGTTTACAAAAGCTCCTATACCCTGGTCATCTTCAAATATCAGCGCCCTTTTCCCATCGGCGGCTTTTGTTGCGAACCATTGTACAAAACCAGTGCTTGATGAAGTACCGGGGTAATCGGCTTTCAAGGAATCGAAAAAGGGATCATTGAGATTGATCTCGGAAAACCGCTTGCGCTCAAATTTACCTGCCATAATCGGCTCCTCCTCAAAGAGATTTTATGAAGTCAATTGCCCGTATAAGGTCTTTAGCGCCCTCAGAAACAAAAAGTTTCGTATTAATATTTCCGGCAACTTCATTTGCGTATAGCCGTTCTTCCCGCTGGAAGTATTTAATGCTCTCTATAGCGACCTCAATTCCATCGCGCCTTTTTCGCCGGGACGCTATAATTTCTGGATTTTCTGTCAACAGCACAATAGCATCCGGCTTGAGCATAGCGAAGGTGTCATAAGGAACACGTTGCACTTCGCCTGATGCATTCAGCAGGCAGAAGTGTCCGTCCAAAATAAAATTCTGGCACAAAGTTCTGAGTTCGTCCACAGCCCAAAGAAGGAACTGTTGATTTTCGTCTATGTCAGGAATGAGTTTGTCTTTTGCGAATCCCGAACGCTTTTTTGCTGAAATCAAGGCACTGGCCGAGTAAGTTTCGATACCCACAGAATCCTTAACAAGCTTACAAAAATATGACTTCCCTACACCATGAACTCCGCTTACAAAAATCATATTTCTATCTCTCCTTTGCAAAGAGCCATACTGACTTTCTAATTTATTATAACAGATTAAGATAAGAATTTCAATAGATAACAGAATTTCCTCCTGCAATCGCAGGAGGAAATCTTGCGTTTAGGGATTAGTCGTGTTATAATAAGTAGCAGAAATCTTCAAATCGGCATATTCCCAGAAAAGGGAGGTTCATTCATGGCTATCAGTTACAAAAAATTATGGAAACTGTTGATTGACAAGGATATGAAGAAAAAGGACTTGCAACAATTGGCGGGGATCAGTGCGGCATCCGTTACGAAGCTCGGCAAAAATGAAAATGTAAATACAGAAATTATTGAAAAAATCTGTACAGCTCTAAGATGTGATGTCTGTGATATTATGGAAATGGTAGAAGAACCGTAAATCGTTTTTATAGAATATGAGTTTTGAAGCAACGATATGTCTGCTGTAAACCGGAAGACGTCACTCTCTGTGAGAAGGGAATAAAGACACATGGATAATCAGATTCACAATACAATCGTAAGTTTTATATGGGGAATTGCGGATGACTGCCTGCGTGACGTGTATGTGCGTGGAAAATATCGTGATGTTATTTTACCGATGACAGTAATACGCCGCTTGGATGCCATGCTGGAGGACAGCAAAGAGGCTGTTCTTGATATGAAGAAAAAGCTGGATGCAGCCAGAATCGATAATCAGTGGCCAGCGCTGTGCAATGCGGCAGGGCAGGCATTCTGTAACGCCTCCCCGTTCCGTTTGCGTGATCTCACCAGCCGCGCAAAGAAGCAAACGCTAAAGGCCGACTTTGAGGCTTACCTGGACGGTTTTTCTCCTAATGTGCAGGAGATTTTGGAGAAGTTCAAGTTCCGCAATCAGATTGATACGATGATTGAGGCGGATATTCTGGGAGCAGTTATTGAGAAATTTATTTCGCCGGATATCAACCTCTCTCCGAAGCCGGTTTATAAGGACGATGCGCAGACTATATTGAAGCACCCCGGGCTGGACAACCACGGCATGGGTACGATTTTTGAGGAACTGATCCGCAAGTTCAATGAGGAAAACAACGAGGAGGCAGGCGAACACTGGACGCCCCGCGATGTTGTTGAACTGATGGCAGACCTTGTCTTTATACCTATTGCGAGTCAAATCAAAGACGCCACCTACTCCTGTTATGACGGAGCCTGCGGGACTGGCGGTATGCTTACTGTTGCACAGGACCGGCTTCTGGCGATTGCCCAGCAGTATGGAAAGAATGTGTCTATTCATTTGTTTGGACAGGAAGTGAACCCTGAAACATATGCGATCTGCAAGGCGGATATGTTGCTCAAAGGCGATGGGGAACAGGCGGATCATATCAGCTATGGCTCTACGCTTTCCTTGGACGGAAACGCCACAAGACAATTCGATTTTATGCTGTCCAATCCTCCCTACGGGAAAAGCTGGAAAGTTGACGCCGAAAAGATGGGCGGTAAAAAGGAGATTTTGGATACCCGCTTTAATGCCTATCTTGAAGGCGGTGAACAGATGGCCATGATCCCTCGGACAAGCGATGGTCAACTGCTGTTCCTGATGAACAATGTGGCGAAAATGAAAAAGGATACTCCGCTGGGCAGCCGCATTGCCGAGGTACATAACGGCTCGTCCATTTTCACGGGGGACGCTGGCAGTGGGGAAAGCAATGCCCGCCGCCATCTGATTGAGAGCGACTTGGTTGAGGCTATCATTGCACTGCCGGAGAATATGTTCTACAACACAGGGATTGAGACATTCATCTGGATTCTGTCTAATCAGAAGGAGGAATGCCGTAAGGGGAAAATCCAGTTGATTGACGCAACCGCCATGAAATCTCCGCTCCGTAAAAATATGGGCAAGAAGAATTGCGAAGTTACACCGGAAATCCGCAGTGAGATCGTCCGCATTTTTATGGAGATGGAGCAAAGCGAAGTTAGCATGATTTTTGATAACGAGGAGTTCGGCTACTGGTCTGTTACAGTGGAGCGGCCTCTGCGTCTGCGCATATATCCTGACAGGGAAGTTCCTGCCGATTTATTCAAAAAAGCGGACGAGCTTGTGGTAGTACAAAGTGCCATTGCCGAAGCCGCAAAAACCGCTCCTCTGGATGATTGGACAGCATTTGCCAAGGCAACAAAACTGAAAGCCAGCATTCTCAAGAAAATCCGCCCCTTTATTACGGAGAGAGACTCGTCTGCGCAGGCCATTGAAGGGGAACCGGATGTTGATTTGCGGGATACGGAAAATATCCCGTTTACCTATGAGGGCGGCATTGATGCCTTTATGAAAGATGAAGTGTTGCCATATGCCCCAGATGCCTATGTAGACGAAAAGAAAACACAGATTGGCTATGAGATCAGCTTTACCAAATATTTCTATAAGCCCGTGGAATTGCGCCCTATGGAGGAAATTTTGGAGAATTTGAAAGCCCTTGAACTGGAAGCGGATGGTATGATGGCGGAGATCATGGAGGGGTTGAAATGAACCACACTTGCGATAAGATTGCATGGCAGGGGGTGGTTCCAGAACACTGGCAAGTATTGAAATTACGGCAGATTCTATCACCCGTTAGTGAGAAGAACCATCCTGATTTGCCTTTGCTATCAGTAGTTCGTGAAAAAGGGGTTATTGTCAGAAATATTGAGGATAAAGAAGAAAATCACAATTATGTGCCGGATGATTTGAGTGGCTATAAACTGGTTAAAATTGGGCAGTTCGCTATGAATAAGATGAAAGCGTGGCAAGGCTCTTACGGGGTTTCAAGATTTGATGGAATTGTAAGCCCAGCTTACTTTGTTTTTGACATTCAATGTGATATAAATAAAGATTTCTTTAATAGAGCAATCCGAAGTGTAGTATATGTCAATTATTTCGGTCAAGCATCTGACGGCATTCGCGTTGGTCAGTGGGATTTGTCCATACAACGAATGAAAGAGATACCGTTCCTGCTTCCACCACGCCCCGAACAGGATCAGATTGTGCGGTTTTTGGACTGGAAGGTTTCGAGTATCAATAAATTAATCAACATTAAATGCAATGAAATTAAAGAACTTGGTACTCTAAAGCAGTCTATGATAAGCTATGCAATTACACACGGACTTACATCGAATATACCGATGAAGTTCAGCGGCATTAAATGGTTAGGAGATATTCCTGCTCATTGGCAGATTATGAAATTACGCCAGATTTTACATCCAGTTAGCGTGAAAAACTGCTCTGAACTTCCACTTCTATCTGTTGTTCGTGAGCAGGGCGTTATTCTTCGTGATGTTGAGGACACAGAGTCTAATCATAACTTTATTCCCGATGATTTGAGCGGATATAAAGTTGTACGAAAAGGGCAGTTTGCTATGAACAAGATGAAGGCATGGCAAGGTTCTTATGGGATATCAGGTTATACCGGAATCGTCAGCCCTGCATACTTCATTTTTGATGTTACTTTTGAAAATTTAGTATATTTTCACTATGCCATTCGCAGCAAGGTATACATAAATTTCTTTGCCCAGGCGTCGGACGGCATTCGTGTTGGTCAGTGGGATTTGCATATGGATAAGATGAAAGAGATACCTTTCATTGTTCCGCCATCAGATGAGCAGGCCACCATTGTGGAGTACATAAGGCGGACATTGCCAAAATATGATATTGCAATCGAAAAGCTGACTGAAGAAGTAGATGTGCTGGAGGAATATAAAGCAAAGCTCATATCAGACACAGTTGCCGGCAAAATTGATGTCCGTGGCATCGAAGTCCCTGAATACGAATTTGTGGAGGAAGAATCTGACAGCGATGCCGATAAAGAAACTGAAGAATAGGAGGAAGGTTGATGGATAATAACGAACGAGAAAAATTCTGGAATGTATTGAAAAATCTGCACAACAATGATGAAGCAAGTATGAATATGCTGACCGAAGCATCCCATAAGCCGAAAACCTTGTGTAGATTCCGGCCTGTCAGTGAGCATTCTCTCCAACAACTGCAAGAAAACAAATTGTTCTTTTCCTCCGCTGACCATTATGATGATCCATTTGACACCTATTTTTACATCGATGTTGATCAAATGGTTCCAGTTTATGAGGAAATGAGGAAAGATTTACTGGAAGGGAATACAGAATTTGCAGACAAGTTGCGTCAGATAGCAAAGCTTACAGGCCAGGAGCCGGAAACATTTGTCAATACGTTGTCTAATGGAGCATTAGATTTTGCACAGCTAAAAGGACAACTAACGATGGTCCATAACTCAATCCAGCGAAGATTATTCTCAATTTGCTTTTGTGAAGATCCCTATAATGAGACACTTTGGCTAAAATACGCTAATAACTACAGCGGTTTTGTGCAGATATATGATCTTAGCTGTCCGGAAACCTTTATGTGCGGAACAGAAACAGCTTGCTTGAATTGCATTTCAGCGAACGAACGCCCCTATACTTACCCGGTCTACTATTCGGACATGAGGTATGATGCTACGAAGTATGCGTTAGGGATTTGGCTGATGGAAAAAATAGAGAAACTAAATAATATGGCGTTAGCGTCTCTCCATGAGTATGTAAAATTCTCACTCATATGGGAAATTGAACGTATCTCTTTAATCAAGAAAAAATGCCATGAGTACGATCAGGAGTGGCGAATGATCCGCCCAGCAATGTTTGAACAGCGTTCATGTGTCAAAATGAAGCCTTCTAAAGTTATTGTCGGATTGCGAACTCCTCAATATGAACGTAGACTTATTGCCTCTGCCGCAACGATTGCAGGAATACAAGAAATCTATGAGCTTTATATTAACAATTTAGATAAATTGGACAGCAGGCCAATAACTATATAAAGTGACCAGGAAAGGAACAGCTTTGGATGAATAATGGTGAATTAGTTCTTTATGAGGACATATATTCCGAAATAAAAGAAACTCTTCTGCTGTCACGCAATCAGGCATACAGCGCAGTCAATTTTGCGATGGTACAAGCCTACTGGCAGATTGGGCGCATTATTGTAGAGCATGAGCAAAACGGCAATGCGCGGGCTGATTATGGGAAAGCTGTTTTGCAGGAGTTGTCCAGCCGTTTGACCAAGGACTTTGGCAAGGGCTTTTCTGTGCGAACCTTGCAGCAGATGAAGAAATTTTATGTCACATTCCCAAATACGAACGCACTGCGTTCGCAATTGACCTGGACGCATTACCGCCTTTTGCTGTCGGTAGAAAATGAACAGGCGAGGCAATGGTATATGGACGAGGCAATTGCTTCCGCATGGTCGAGCCGCCAACTGGAGAGGCAGATTTCTACCCTATACTATGAGCGGCTTCTTGCAAGCAGAGAGCAAGTTTCTGTAAGGGCTGAAGCTGTTGAACTTACAGCGCATCTAGCTGCGGAAAATTTCATCAAAGACCCGTATGTGTTGGAGTTCCTTGACCTGAAAGATTATCCGGCCCTGCGGGAGTCTGATTTGGAACAGGCATTGATAGATAAATTGCAGGAATTTCTGTTGGAGTTGGGACGTGGTTTCTGTTTTGTAGCCAGACAAAAACTGATGCGCTATGAAGATGAAGATTTTTACCTTGACCTTGTATTTTACCACAGTATCCTGAAATGCCATGTGCTGATTGACCTGAAAATTGGCAAATTGACGCATGGTGATATTGGGCAGATGGACAGCTACATCCGAATGTTTGATGCGCTATATAAAAACGAAGATGATAACCCTACTATCGGCATCATCTTGTGTTCCCAAAAGAATGAGGCAATCGTCAAATACTCTGTTTTGAACGATGCTCAACAAGTTTTTGCTTCGCGTTATCGTTTTGCATTACCCACTGCTGAAGAATTACAGCGTGAAATCGAAGCCGAGCGCAAGCGGATTGAAGAACAGGAGGGCTGAGTATGGTCTTTACAAATACAAAAGAAAGCGGTTTGGAGGCCCTCATTGTAAAATGGCTGGTTGAGCAGAACGGTTATGAAGGAGGGACTAACGCTGATTATAATAAAGAATATGCGATTGATGAAGTCCGCCTTTTTCGATTTTTGCAAGATACCCAGCCCTCACAGATGGGTAAGCTGGGTGTGTTTCAGTCCGAGCAGAAAAAGCGTCAGTTTCTGAACCGCCTCCAAGGTGAGTTGGTCAAACGCGGTATTGTAGATGTTCTGCGCAACGGCATCAAGATATATCCGGTTGATCTCATCATGTTCTACCTCACACCGACCGAAAACAACGAAAAAGCAAGGGAGATGTTCCAGAAAAATATTTTCAGCGTGACGCGCCAGCTCCGCTATTCTCAGGACGCAGGCAAGCTGGCTCTTGACCTGTGCTTATTTATCAATGGATTGCCTGTCATCACCTTTGAACTCAAAAACCAGCTCACAAAGCAAAATGTAGATGATGCTGTCCGGCAGTACAAGGATGATCGCGATCCGCGAGAGATGTTGTTCCAGTTCAAACGCTGCATGGTGCATCTGGCCGTGGATGACGCCCGTATCAAATTCTGCACTCGTCTTGCGGGCAAAGACAGTTGGTTTCTGCCTTTCGATAAGGGATACAACGATGGAGCAGGCAATCCGCCGAATCCCAATGGTTTGATGACCGATTACCTGTGGAAAGATATTCTTACAAAAGAAAAACTGACGCTGATTATTGAGAACTACGCTCAAGTTGTTATCGAGGTGGATGAGGATACCAAAAAGAAAAAAGAGAAGCAAATTTTTCCACGCTATCATCAGCTGGATGTAGTTACAAAACTTCTTAGCGATGTGCGGGAAAACGGTGTCGGGCATAGATACCTGATTCAGCACAGCGCGGGAAGTGGCAAGTCCAACTCTATCGCGTGGCTTGCCCATCAGTTGATCGGTCTTGAGCAGGATGGACGTCCGATGTTGGACTCTGTCATTGTAGTCACTGACCGCCGTATCCTCGATAAACAGATCAGGGATACCATCAAGCAGTTTATGCAGATCAGCAATACTGTGGCCTGGGCAGAACACTCCGGCGATCTTACCAAAGCCATCACCGATGGCAAGCGCATCATCGTTACCACGATTGAAAAGTTCCCATACATTGTTCCGCAGATTGGAACCACTCACAAAGAGAATCGTTTCGCTATTATCATTGATGAGGCGCATTCCGGGCAGAGCGGGCGCAACTCCGCGCAGATGAATCTTGCCCTCTCCGGGCTTGCCTCGGATGATGAGATGGACAACGAGGACAAAATCAACGCTATGATGGAAGGGCGTAAGCTGTTGAATAATGCCAGCTATTTTGCCTTCACAGCTACACCGAAGAACAAGACATTGGAAACTTTTGGCATCCCTTATCAGGATGGTGATGAAATCAAGCACAGGCCGTTCCATGTCTACACGATGAAGCAAGCTATCCAGGAGGGATTTATTCTGGATGTATTGCGGAATTACACGCCGATTGACAGTTTTTACAGGCTGATGAAAACGGTCGAGGACGACCCAATGTTTGACAAAAAGCGCGCCCAAAAGAAACTCCGTAATTTTGTGGAGAGCGACAACTATACCATAGCGAAGAAGGCCGCTATGATGGTTGACCACTTCCATGAACAGGTCATCGCTAAGGGAAAAGTTGGCGGGCAGGCCCGCGCTATGGTTGTGACTGCCAGTATTCCGCGATGCATCGAATATTATTATGCTATCAACAAGTGCCTTTCTGAAAGGCATAGTCCCTACAAAACCATTATTGCTTTCTCCGGCGAGTGTAAGTATAACGATCAGGAACCGCCGCTGACCTCGACAGGCATGAATGGATTCCCGGACGCAAAGATACCAAGAACCTTTAAGGCAGACCCGTATCGCATCCTGATTGTTGCGGATATGTTCCAGACTGGCTTTGATGAACCTCTGCTCCACACCATGTATGTGGATAAGATGCTCTATGACATTAAAGCGGTGCAGACCCTTTCAAGGCTGAACCGGTGTCATCCAAAGAAGTATGACACCTTTGTTTTGGATTTCGCTAATAAACCGGAAATTATTGAGGAGTCCTTCTCACGCTACTATCGCACCACGATTTTGTCCGGCGAGACCGATCCGAACAAACTCTATGATCTTGTGACAACTATGGAGGGGCATCAGGTGTAT
>Ga0224740_10561_pt1 | contig 10458 bp, 11 predicted proteins | sample LIM_E_Water_Bulk_FD_161634 | JGI IMG/M metagenome (GOLD analysis project Ga0224740, IMG submission 161634) | Enriched cells from gastrointestinal tract of the lab mouse from Pacific Northwest National Laboratory (PNNL), Richland, Washington... | ecosystem: Host-associated > Mammals > Digestive...
TTCGTTTTATGCTGACACCGTTCCTGTCAATTTTTATTACGGACGATATTTTATCGCCTTCATGGTCTGTATTATAAATTATGTACTGCTTACCGTTTTTTTCATAATACTTGCCGTATGCAGTTTCATCTATCATATTAGTTTCGCTGTCAATCGTTTGTTTGTTGCTAACTGTTATACGGTAACTATTATCAGTATTTTTCAATGTCAATTTTATTCACCTGTCCGTTAATTTCTCTTTCAAGGAATATTCCGCCAAGCTGTTCAAAGCTTGATATATCATCGCTCACATAATACCTGTACTGATTTTCATCAGTTTGACCGCTGTGAGCGTTCTCACAGTCTAACTTCTTTTTAAGATATTTTGCCACCTCGGCTCCGGAATTAATAAGCGTAACATCATCTCCCATATATTCATGTATCACCTTTTCAAGAAGAGGATAATGCGTACAGCCCAGTATAAGCGTATCAACCCCGTGTCTGCGTATTTCCTCCAGATATTCCTCTACAATAAGCTTCGTAACGGGCGTGTCGAAATATCCGTTTTCCACCAGCGGCACAAACATGGGACACTCCCTTGAAAACACGCGCATATCACTATCATATTCCTTAATCTGATTTTCATATTCGCGGCTTTTTATGGTACCAGATGTGCCGATTACGCCAATTTTTTTGTTTTTTGTCGCTCTCACTGCCGCATATACCGCAGCGTCAATAACGCCAACAATCGGAATATCAAATTCATTCTTTATCATAGGCAGCGCCGCAGAGCTTGCCGTACCGCACGCAATAACTATAATCTTTACGTCAAATGTTTTCAAAAAACGTATATCGCTTCTGGTATATTTCAAAATTGTCTCTCTTGAACGCGTGCCATACGGCACCCTGCCGGTGTCTCCGAAATATATAATATTTTCATTGGGCAGTTCAGTCATTATCTGCTTAACAGCAGTAAGACCGCCCAGTCCCGAATCAAATACTCCTATACTTTTATTATTCATCACTTTACTCTCTTTTCCGCAAGCGCAATAAGGTTGTCAAGAAGCTCACTATACTCAATCCCCACCGCGTCCCAAAGCTTAGGATACATACTTATACTGGTAAAACCGGGAAGCGTGTTAATCTCATTCAAAATAACACTGCCGTCACTATGCTTCACAAAAAAATCCACTCTTGAAAGTCCGCTGCCGTCAAGAGCTTTAAATGCGGTAACCGCATATTTTCGTATTGTATCAATAGTTTTCTGAGGCAAATCCGCAGGAATTTTCAGCTTAGTAGAGTTATCATTATACTTGGCGTCAAAATCATAAAATTCAACCGTAGGCATGATTTCTCCAACTGTGGCAGCCTTCGGATTTTCATTTCCCAACACAGCGCATTCCACCTCATGGCCGTCTATATGCTCTTCGACAAGTATCTTTCTATCAAACTTTGCCGCGTTTTCAAGAGCCAGTTTAAGCTCCTTCCTGTCATGAGCTTTACCTACTCCCACTGACGATCCGGTTCTTGCAGGCTTTACAAAACAAGGATACCCGAGCTTATTTTCTATTTCATCCATTTTCTGTTCATAATCATCCGAGCTATTTGCAACGACCCAATCCGCCTGAGGTATTCCCGCGTCTGCAAAAACAACCTTGGACGAAGTCTTATCCATAGCGTTAGCCGAGGCCATAACTCCCATACCAACATACGGTATTCCCGACAATTCAAACAACCCCTGTATTGTGCCGTCCTCTCCATACTCGCCGTGAAGAACAGGAAATATGACTTCAGGATAAATTTTACTTATTTTATCGCCGTTAAAAACAATAATCGCCTTATCTTCGCCGTCAGGCGAAATAACCGCTTTATGTAAATTGGATGTGTCTTTCTCCCATTCGCCGTCTTCTATATTGGCATAATCACCACTGTATAAATACCATGCGCCTTTTTTGGTTATACCTATAAGTGATATATGATATTTATTTTTATCAAGATGATGTAAAATTGACGTAACTGATTTCCTTGAAATTTCATGTTCAGGCGACTGTCCGCCGAATACAACACATAGCTCTTTCATTCTGTACTCACTCCCAAATCAAACTTACTATAATTATATAATACCGTTTTCATACTTAAAATGCAAGCCTTAGCCTGCATTTTTAATAAAAAATTTATTATTTTCTTAGTTTTTTTAGGACATTCTGGAAATAGTCAGGAATTTCACTTGTAAAATTCATCATCTTTCCATTGGAAGGATGAATAAATCCAATAGTCGTTGCATGTAAAAGCTGACCGTTTAGTGAAAATTTTTCCTTTTTTATTCCATACAACATGTCTCCAACAATACTGTGTCCTATCGAAGCCATATGCACCCGTATTTGATGTGTTCGTCCAGTCTCCAGAATACATTCAACAAGCGTGTACTGCCCAAAACGCTCAATCACGCTAAAATACGTCACAGCCTCGCGTCCTCCCTGTACCACTGCCATTTTCTTTCTGTCAAACGGATTTCTGCCGATAGGCTTGTTTATACTACCGCTATCCTCTTTTATATTTCCGTTTACAAGCGCCGTATATTTCCGCATAGCCTTACGTTCTTTTAGCTGTTCCGACAGCTTTATATGCGCTTCATTGTTTTTAGCGACAATAAGCAACCCGGAGGTGTCCTTATCTATGCGGTGTACAATTCCCGGGCGTATAATACCGTTAATCGCTGACAATTCATTTCCGCAATGATATATAAGCCCGTTTACCAGAGTCCCGCTTTCATTGCCCGGAGCCGGATGCACGCAAAGTCCTTGAGGTTTATTTACAACAACTACATCCTTATCCTCATAAACTATGTCAAGAGGAATATTCTCCCCTTCAACAGAAAGTTCCTCAGGATCGGGAACATCTATAATAAATTCCTCCGCGCCCGTAATTTTATATTTTTTTGCGAATATCTTTCCGCCGCCGTTTACCAATCCGTCTTCGCAAAGCCTTGCCGCGTAGCTTCTGGAAATATCAGAATTATCAGCTATAAATTTATCCAGCCTTTCTCCGGCATTCTCATCATTTGCTTTCAGCACTATTTTCCGCATTTTTATCCTCTCTGTCGAACCATATTACATATATTACGAGTAAAGCCGCGCCTATTGTAATACCAATATCCGCAATATTAAAGACAGGAAAATCTATAAAAAGCGTACGGATATAATCCACAACAAAGCCGCGGAAAATCCTGTCAATCCCATTCCCGAGCGCTCCCGCAAACAGCATAGTCAACGATGTGCATAAAAGCGGATGCTTGGGTTTTTTTCGTATCCAGTACACAGCCACACCTATGCAGAACACAATCGAAATAACGCTGAGCAATGAGAGTTTTCCTGAAAGCATAGAAAATGCCGCCCCTCTGTTCTGCACATATGTTATATCAAACACATTTAATACCGAAAATGCCGTCTGTCCGACCATCATACTGTCCGACACAAAATATTTTATCAATTGATCAGCTGCTGTTATAATTATTGTAATCAAAATATATATCATATATTACTCTCCCGCCTTGAAATGTATTTAAAAGTCTCAAATATTTCTTGCTTGGTCACATCGGTTGTCTGCACAACATCACCAATCCCTACGGGCAGCACAAATTTAAGCTTGCCGGCAATCTTTTTTTTATCCTTTTGCATAAACGCAAAAACCGTTTCATCCGGCGGCAGTGTCACTCTTGTCCTAAAACCGTACATTGCAAGTATATTTTCTGTACGTTTTAGCATTTTCTCAGCAATCATGCCTCTCTTATAAGCGATATATGACGCTCCGATCATTCCTATTCCCACACACTCACCATGCGTCATCTTAAAATCATACGCCGACTCTACCGCATGTCCTATCGTATGACCGAAATTCAGAATGGCTCGCAACCCATTTTCCTTTTCATCCCGTTCAACAACTCTCGCTTTAATTGAACAGTTGATTTTATCCATATTTATAAGCGTATCACTATCGAGAGATTTTATGTGTCCGCTGTTATTCTCAATATAATCAAAAAAATCGCTGTCGCAGATTATTCCGTGCTTTATAACCTCGCCCATACCTGATATAAACTGTTCCTTCGGCAGTGTTCTAAGAGTATTGACATTTATATACACCAGTCTCGGCTGATGAAAGCTTCCCAATATATTCTTACTGTCCATAAAATCAATACCTGTTTTACCGCCTACAGAGCTGTCCGACTGCGCCAAAAGCGTCGTTGGTATCTGAATAAAATCTATCCCCCGCATATAAATCGACGCCGCAAAACCTGCCATATCACCTACTACTCCGCCGCCAAGCGCGACTATCATGCTTTTTCTGTCCATTTCATGTTCAACGCACGCTCCGCATATTCCCAGAACAGTATCCATACGCTTGTTTTCTTCGCCTGCCTTAAACGCATATACAGCGCTGTCATAGCCGCGCGTTTTAAGCAGAGTATTTACATCCTCCGCATACAGTCCCGCCACATTACTGTCTGTTACAACAAGAAGTTTTTGAGGCGCTTTAATATCTTCCAATGCTTTTGACAAAGCGTCGAAGCTGTCCGAAAATAATATATCATAAGAATTTTTACCTAAATCCACATACAATTTTTCCATTTTACTATTCCCTTTATCTATAATTGAAGCGACGGTACAGCGTTGAGCGTCATATCAGCTCTTGTGCCAGCCATATATTCATAATATCCCGCGCAAGCTATCATCACCGCATTATCAGTACAAAGAACAGGCTTGGGATATATCACTCTCATCCCCTCTTTATCCGCCAGTCTTGTCATTTTTTCCCTAAGTGAGCTATTTGAGGCTACACCTCCCGCAATAGCAATAATTTTACTGTTTTTACGTTGAGCGGCTTCTATAGTATGCTCACACAGCACGTCTGTGACAGCGTCCTGAAAGCTCGCCGCAATGTCGGCCTTATTATATTCCGTTCCATTCTGATCCTGTTTGTGAAGATAATTAATAACAGCCGTCTTTACACCGCTGAACGAAAAATCCAACGAATTATTATCCATACGCACACGCGGGAATTTTACCTCATTAGTATTCCCCTCTTTCGCAAGCTTATCTATAAGCGGACCTCCCGGATAACCGAGTCCAAGCACACGCGCAATCTTGTCAAAGGCTTCACCCGCAGCGTCATCACGTGTTCTGCCCATTATCTCAAGCCGCGTATAATCTTCTACACTCACAATATGGCTGTGTCCTCCTGACGCTACAAGACAAACAAACGGCGGTTCAAGCGTTTTGTGTTGCACAAAATTAGCCATTATGTGTCCCTTAATATGATGTACAGGAACAAGCGGCTTACCTAATGCGAACGCCAACGCTTTAGCTGTCGATACTCCTACAAGCAATGCGCCCACAAGTCCCGGCCCATATGTCACAGCTATAGCGTCAATATCGTCAAATGTTATACCGGCCTCACTGAGTGCCTCGTCTATAACGGCATCTATCGTCTCTATATGCCGTCTTGAAGCAACCTCAGGCACAACCCCGCCAAACTTTTTATGTAACTCTATCTGTGTATTTATTATATTTGACAAAACCTCTCTGCCATCGCACACTACAGCGGCGGCCGTCTCATCGCACGAGCTTTCTATTCCCAGTATAATCACTTTATCACTCCTTATCCGTATCCAAAGACTTTGTCATAATCCATGCGTCCTCGCCATTATCGCGGTAATACCGCTTTCTTTCACCTATTATATCAAATCCGTACTTTTTATACAAGCCCTGCGCCGCGGTATTGCTTTTTCTTACTTCAAGCGTCAGCAATGTCAGCTTGCTATCATAGGCTGATTTTATTATTTCTGATATAAGCATGCTTCCGACACTTTTTCTTCTATATTCGGGAAGTACCGCAACATTTGTTATATCGCCTTCTCCCGCAACATTCCAGTATCCGGCGTAACCTATACATCGGTCATGATCCTTTGCCACAAAATATACAGCTAATTTATTTTCGGCTTCTTCCGCAAACGATTTTTCAGACCATGGACTTGCAAAGCATTTTTTATCTATCTCTGCCATATCATGAGTATGTTCCAACATCATCGATACAATCTTAATATCCATATTAATCATTATTTTTTATATCCGCAATTTTTTCGGCCACATCAACAAGTGAGTCATATATTTCCTGAGCCGTGTTTCTATACTCGTCCAAATCACCGCCATACGGATCATTTATATCCCCGCTGTCTCCCGCATATTCAAGAAGCGTATAAACCTTTTCCTCTGCCAGCGGTTTTAATATTTGCTTATGAGCCTCGGTCATAGTCAAAATAATGTCACTTTGCTTTACAATATCTTCTGTGACAGGCTTTGTCCTATGATTCGAAAGATCTATATTATATGTTTCAAGCGCTTTTACCGCATTATCACTTGCACTCTGACCATCCTGTGCAAATATTCCGGCTGATTCTATACGCACATCAAGATCATTCTCCATGGCTATTTTATTCATAATAGCCGCCGCCATCGCACTACGGCATGTATTGCCTGTACAGACAAACAGTATATTCATTTCCTTTTCATCTCCTATACATGAATTACGCGCTGTGCCGCCGCCTTATACAAACGGTTTTTTACCGCAAGGCCATAGGCATCTTGTTCGCAAAATTCTGCAAACACAATCTTCACTCCAAGCTCATCGAACTCACGAAGTGCGGAAAATAAATTTCTGGCGTATTCCTTATTTGTACTGCCCGCGTGAAGGATTACAGCATTATCATAATCGGCTCCGTTCATTGTCAACACCCCTGCCATAACATTTTTATTCTCCGTTAAAAGCTCTTTGATTTTATTCTGTACAGCTTTTTTTTCTCCTTCAACCACTGTCACTTCCGCGTCAGGCGCATAATGCTTATACTTCATCCCCGGACATTTAGGTGTCTTGTCAGTATCAATCAACTGTAATATATTACTGTCTATATCCACTTCCGCTCCAATGTTTAAAATGTCATCATATGTAATACCGCCCGGACGCAGTATTAAAGGCTTATCTCCTGTAAAATCAATAATGGTAGACTCTACGCCAACCGCGCAGTCTCCGCCGTCTATTATCGCGTCAATTCTTCCAAACATATCTTTTATAACATGCTTTGACTTTGTAGGACTTGGTTTGCCGGAAATATTTGCACTCGGTGCCGCAACAGGCACTCCCGCTTCCCTAATAAGAGCCTGCGCCGTTTTATCAAGAGGGAAACGAATTGCCACAGTATCCAGCCCTGCTGTCACTTCGTCAGGAATTACAGTTTTTTTCTTTAGAATAATTGTAACAGGACCGGGCATAAAAGCATCAATAACTTTAGCCGCCGTATCAGGGATTTCTCCCACCACTTCCGACAGCTGCGTCTCAGAACACACATGAACAATCAGCGGATTGTCCGAGGGTCTTCCTTTGGCTGCATAAATTTTTTTAGCCGCGCGCGGATCAAAAGCAGACGCGCCTAATCCGTAAACTGTTTCCGTAGGAAATGCGACAAGACCTCCGTTTCTGATAATTCTTCCCGCTTCTTTTATGTCATTTTCCGTTGTTTGAAGTATTTTTGTTTCCATTTTTCTTTCTTCCCCGATTAATTCTGATATTCCTCAAGCATTGTATTTTTAAGCCGCCACAGTTTCTCGGACAAATCAACATAATAGGTATGCGGATTTTCAAACCGCTTTACCTCATCCCACAATCCTGCCACCTCCATACGGCAGTATTCACGCAAAACATCAATTGACGGACTGTCATAAACACATTCGCCTTTTACAAATACAGGCTTTAATAACTCTCTTGAATAAAAATCCGTAACAGTTTTCTTTTTCCATGTATGCTCAGGATCAAATATGGTGTACGTTTTTTTATCATCTATCACTTCATCATGCATAGTTATTACATCCGCTATAGCGCTTGAATCCCTACGTGAATAAAGACGGTGCACCTGTTTAAATCCAGGTGTCGTAATCTTTGTCACATTTTCACTTATCTTTATTTTAGGTATAATCTTACCGTCTTTATCCTCCACAGCCGCCAGCTTATATACACCTCCGAAAACAGGTTCTGATTTTGATGTTATAAGTCTCTCCCCCACGCCGAACAAATCTATTTTTGCTCCCTGCAAAAGCATGTCACGTATTATATATTCATCCAATGAATTGGACGCTACTATTAGACAGTCACTATACCCCGCGTCATCAAGCATCATCCGGCATTTTTTTGAAAGATACGTTATATCTCCCGAGTCAATTCTTACGCCTGCAGGCCGCGCTCCAAGCGGTTTAAGCACCTCGTCAAAAACCCTGATAGCATTCGGTATGCCTGATTTTAACACATTATAAGTATCCACAAGCAACGTACAACTTGTCGGATATGTTTTAGCATATGCCCTAAAGGCCTCATACTCGCTGTCAAAAAGCTGCACCCAGCTATGCGCCATAGTACCAAGAGCCTTAACTCCAAACTGCTTGTCCGCCGCCGTACACGCCGTTCCGTCAACACCGCCTATATAGGCTGCTCTTGCGCCGATTATCGCGCCTGTATACCCCTGCGCGCGTCTTGATCCGAACTCCATTACCGCTTTTCCCCGAGCGGCCCGGACTATTCTGTTTGCTTTTGTTGCAATGAGACTTTGATGATTTACCGTAAGCAAAAGCATTGTTTCCACAAACTGAGCCTGAACTACAGGTCCTCTGACCGTTACGATCGGCTCGCCCGGAAATATCGGAGTCCCTTCAGGAATTGCCCATACATCACATTCAAAGTGAAAATCTCTGAGATATTCAAGAAATTCCTCGCAGAAAATGCCTTTGCTTCTCAAAAACGCAATATCATCTTCTGTAAAATGAATTTCTTTAATATATTCAATTAACTGTTCTACACCCGCCATTATCGCAAATCCGCCATTATCGGGTACTTTTCTGAAAAACATATCAAAGTAAGCAATTTTATCCTTGCAGCCCTCGGACAAAAAACCGTTCATCATTGTAAACTCATAAAAATCCGCAAGCATTGTGAGATTATCTTCACATTTCATCTAATCTACCTCATTTAATTTCACACGCACAGCAGCGCGTACTCCATATATATTATCCACATTCGTATGTAGAATAAAGCCGTCTCCCGTCATATACCGCTGCATACGGTCATTATAACCATAGGGGCACAGTACCCAGTATGGCTTGCTCATGTCTATATCCCTCATCATATCAAGCGTGGGAATATACACAATATCATCAACATAATACTTGTACGCTGTTTCACTCAGGTCATTCACTTCACCCCTTGTAGCGCTCCAATAATGAGTATGATCACCGCTTTCCGCCAGTCCTCTGTCATTATAGGTAAGCATTACCTCATTACGCTGCGGAACAATTTGAGAAAGCTCTTTCATTGTAAATTCACTTATAAAATCACTGTTAAGCCATTGTCTCAAATCACTTGTTTCCCACATATTATTTTCATCGTCAAACATTCTGCTATCCACGCATTTTTCCGTCACAAGCTCAGTGCTTCCGTCCTCATATTCCCGCATAACCTCCCATTTCAGAGGTTCCCCGTTATAACTTCCAAACTCAACCTTGTCCTTAGGCGGTTCAATTTGTAAAAGCATAACCGTTACAGCCATAACTGCCAAAGCCGCTATACGGTTTCTGTTATGCATGTTTACTATACCAATTATTATACCGGCAAATAACACATCCATACAGTTTGCGAACAAAAACATATGCTTCATTATATCCGCTTCGCCGTTTCCAAGGATTGGCAGACACATATTTATCCATAATCCCACTAAAAGTACATACATTGCCATAATAAGATAAAACTGCCGTCCCGGAGTTTGTTTTTTACTACGCACCAGATATACATGCACCAGCGCCACATATATGCTGAGCAATACAGCTATCGCAAAAACTATGTACGGATTATACAGCAGTTTCATTGCCACGCGCAGATTGCTCCATCCACTGTACCGGTTTGAATATGACATCAATACCGTTTCGGACGTGCCGGAATTAAGCGGCCGCAAACTTGATGAATTCTCAATTGAAAACGCGATTTTCTTCACAAAACGCACAGGATGTCTTAAATAGAAAAATGCCACTCTCGATTTTGATACCCTGTTATAAAAATCATTTTGAAACTCGGGAGTTGTTATATCTATCTTATATTCGCCGTCATCCATATAAGCATGCGTATTAACAAGCGGCAGATATTTTTCGTCTATACCAAGCTGTTTTAAGTCCTTTTCTGGTGTTTCACTTTCTTTAACAGCGCCAAAAAACACAGACTGATATGTAGTGTCATTATGCATCCAGTCAGGAATACTCACATAAAGTTTTCCAATACACACAGCCGCAAAGATTACACATATTCCTATACCTATTCTATATCGCTTATCTTCATGTTCTGTGATGCGGGATATTTGCTTTATTTCAATTCATTTTACGGGGAACCGCTTCA
>Ga0224740_10562_pt1 | contig 10446 bp, 9 predicted proteins | sample LIM_E_Water_Bulk_FD_161634 | JGI IMG/M metagenome (GOLD analysis project Ga0224740, IMG submission 161634) | Enriched cells from gastrointestinal tract of the lab mouse from Pacific Northwest National Laboratory (PNNL), Richland, Washington... | ecosystem: Host-associated > Mammals > Digestive...
ATACAAAATCAATCAAACCGCACATGATGTCTGATCAGATATCTCTCCCCCTGCAGTTGTTCCACCTCAAATTTTATCTCGCAAAAATGAGCCCCTATCTCCTCCATAACGCTATCCATATATGCATCCCTGTACCGCCTGCTCTGATACTCTTCGTACCATGCATCGAGTATTTCTTCTCCCTCTATCACATTATAAAAAGTATAGCTGCCGCTGCCATTTAATACAATCTGCGCGCGGCAGTCCTCATAATACTCCTGTATATCCGAAAACACTTTATCCTGCGTTATGCCGGTTTCTTCCAGGCTCCTTAGACCGTTTTCGCCCTGCTCCCATCCCCGGTACAGCTGTCCGCCGCAGGAAGGCAGGTATACCGACATCTCCTGCCTCACATGGCTGTCCGCATATTCCGCATCCGTCCGATTAAAATAATCGTAGGTTCCCTCCCCCGTATCGTCCCAGGTGGTGTCCACATTGTACCAGCCATCCTCCAGCCCTATGATATTCCAGGCATGGCTCTCCCCCGCATAACCCGTACAATAATAACAGGGAATGTCAAGCTGCTGCATCAGATACTGGAAAGCTCTCGCATATCCGGCACATACCGTCTCACCGTTCACCATTGCACTGTAGGCGCTCTGGTTCATCACCGCACCCATCCGATATTCCACCTTATCAATCAGCGCATCATGGACAAATATCTCTTTTTCATAATCACTTTCCAGATGTTTCGCAGCCGTAAGGATCTCCTGTGCATTTTCATCAAAAAGTGCCAGCGCGCTCTCCAAATCCCTGGCGGTCCGGTTGAATTTCAGATCGATCTCCACACATCCGCCGTCTCCTGCAAATTTCCCCGCATAGGCTGTCTCCATCCAGAAGAGCTCCGGATGGTCGTTGTACAGCGCCGAAAAAATATTCCTCAGTTCCCCCGCCGTCACCGCCTCCACCGGCGCAAACTCCGCATACAGTTCATTCGCATTTGCATAGATCTGGCGGTACACATGTTTTCCTCTTTCATTCAGCATTGCATAATAAGGATAATACAGCGCATCAAACGTAAGGCCGTCGCCCGTATATCCCAGATCCAGGCGGCTCCTGATCTCTCTCGCCTCAGGCTCGTCAACCTGCTCCTGCTCTCCCTCGATCTGCTGATAACCGTTTCTGCCAGATACTTCCTTCGGCGTGACAATCTCGGAGAGATCCGGCGCGGTATAGTCCGATGCAACCTTATCATCCATACCTGCCCGGTCTCCCGCCGATCCCTCCGCTGCTCCCTCTTCTTCCGGCTTTAACTCCTCCTCGTCTTCCTCATCCATCCGATGGTCCGATGGTTCCTCTTCCGCTTCATCTTCCCTCTCTCCTCCGGCCGCAGAAACGCTCTCCGGTGGGGTACCGCCTGTCTCCACCGTCCCGCTCCCCTTTTTCTCCGGAAACAGAAAATCAGCTATTTCCCTTGAAAAATCCGGTCTGAACGCACACGCCGCGATTAACATACATAAAAGTATGGATAAACCTGTTACAAATCCAAATAATCTACCGAAGATTTTCATACTGCATTTCCTTTGCTGGGTTTTTTGAAAGTTTCTGCTGAAATCAAAAAAATTATACCCCAAATCGGAATATGGCGCAACCTGTCCCATATCCTCCGCACATAACAGTAAGCGGTGTTCCCCAACTTCCGCTTGAAACTGTGGGAGATCATGGAGGCGAACAACACGCTGTCCCCATGAATGTTCTACAATAGGATGGACATATTCAATATCACATTCTTTCAATTTATCTGCAAATTCATCAAAATCATCTTCTTCAAAGTAAATTTCAAAGTTATCGCTTGACCAGAAAGTAATGAATACACTAACTCCCATTCGCCCGCTTCAGCGGGCACTCAAATCAGGATCGTGAAATTTATAATTTCACGCTACACAAATAGCCATGTGCTTGTTAAATTGGGAGGTTTATGGTAGTATGGAGATACAAAAACGAAAAGGAAAGCAGGTGGAAAGATTGACAATGACGGAACAGATAGACCGGAAACATCAGGAAGATTTACAGCGGCTAAAAGGCTTTCGCCTGCTTGATGATGATTTCCTCACAAAGTGTTTTGAGGGAGATACGGCAAGCATAGAACTAATATTGCAGATTGTACTCGAAAAGCCGGATTTAAAAGTGCTGGACGTTCGTACACAGGTATTTGTAGAAAATTTGTTGAATCGTTCAGTAAGGTTTGATATTCTTGCTACTGACAGTACCGGTGTTAAAATAAACGTTGAAATCCAACGAGCCGATAAAGGGGCCGGGAGAAAAAGAGCAATGTATAATTCCAGCATGATGGACGCAACTCTTTTGAAGAAAAGTGATGATTTTGACAATCTTCCGGAAACATGGGTAGTGTTTATCACGGAAAATGATGTGATAGGAAAAGGGCTACTTTTTAGGAACCGGGGAAAGATTTGAGGACGGCTCACATATACTGTATGTAAACGGTGCCTATCGCGGAGATACACCAATCGGAAAACTCATGCATGATTTTTCGTGTACGAATGCGGCAGATATGTATTATACGACACTGGCAGACAGAGTTCGTTTTTTCAAGGAAAGTAAGGAGGGCATTTTAATCATGTGCAAAGTCATGGAGGATATGAGAAAAGAATCTTTACAAGAGGGGGTAAAAGAGGGGGCAATAAATACTGCTAAAAGAATGTTGGCAGATGGAATGTTGACACTTGAAAAAATTGCGGAATATGCGGGACTGCCTCTTGACGAAGTGAAAAAATTGAAAGCAGAGCAGACAGCATAAAATCGGGTATGAGGTAGATAATTATTTTAGAGGCTGTAAATAATCTTGTGTCTTTAGAGAAATAATCTTTGCTGATAGGAATCAGATATGTAGAAATTCGCTGTCGAATATCATTACTTTTATGTTGTCGAATTCTTTTTCTGATAATAGTATTGCCGGATTTCCAAGCCTTATACATGCATACTGATTTTTTTGCACACCAATCAGGCATCAGCAGCAGGAAATCTGTCCGTGGGCTCTGCCCACACCCGGCCTCCGAAATAAGGATGGGAATTTCTGGCAATACTGCTAATGCCGATGAAATAAGGCCGGAGCGTTTTGATCAGATATAGCGTTCCGGCTTTTCCTTTTACAGGTAACGGGTGAGCCGTTCCCCATACAGCACGATCAGCTGGTTTAACACCTGGTCCCAGTTCCTATAGCGCTGTGTCCACTTTTTGATCACATTCCCGCTGGCAAGATAGAGCATCTTTTCTAAGGAACTGTCACTTGGGAACACGCTTTTTGTTTTGGTTACTTTCCGGTACTGGCGGTTCAGCCCTTCTATGATATTGGTCGTGTACATGATGCGCCGGATATCCTCTGAAAACTGGAAGAAGGAACTGACATCTTCCCAGTTGTTTTCCCAGTTGCTGACAGCATAGGGGTATTTCTTCCCCCATTTTTCTTTGATCCCCTCCAGTTCCTGCAACGCAGCCGCCTCATTTGGGGCGTTATATACGGACTTAAAATCAGAAGAAAACTTTTTCAGATCACCATAGTTTACATATTTAAAAGAGTTCCGCAGCATATGGATGACACACCGCTGGATCTGGGCATCCGGATAGACTGCACTGATCGCCTCCTTAAATCCGGCAAGCCCATCTACGCAGAAGAACAGCACATCCTGTACGCCGCGGTTTTTCAGGTCATTTAGCATCCCCAGCCAGAACTTACTGGTCTCATTGGCTCCTACCGTGATACTCAGGATATCTTTATAGCCGTCTGCTGTTATGCCGAGCACGATATAAGCTGCGCGGCTTAAGATACGCCCGTCTTCCCTGACCTTGTAATGGATGCAGTCCATAAATACAAACGGATAGACAGGATTCAGGGGACGCGACTGCCATTCTTTTATTTCTGGCAGTATCCTGTCTGTGATCTTACTGACCATTTCAGCGGACAGTTCCATCCCATAAAGTTCCTGTATCTGGTCATGGATGTCCCTTGTGCTCATTCCCCTTGCATAGAGGGATATCACTTTTTCTTCTATCCCGGAGATATCCCGCTGGTATTTCGGGATCAGCTTTGGCTCGAACTCACCTTCACGGTCTCTTGGGACATCGATCCGGAATTCTCCATACTGGCTCTTTAATGTTTTAGGGGAATGCCCGTTTCTTTTATTGGATGTGATACAATCTCCTTTTTGATTCTTTTCATAACCGAGGGAAGCATCCAGTTCCGCTTCCATGAGTTCCTGCAGGATGTCTTTGAAGCTTTCGCGGAGCAGGGTGTAGACATCTGCCACGCTGCTTAAGTTGTTATCTGCAATAATCTGTCGAATTTGTTCCTTTGTTGCCGGCATAAAAATCCTCCTTTTCGATAAGAATTGTCATATCTTGATTCTTACCAAAAAAGAGGTATTTTTTTCCATAGACACAAACTTTTTTACACTACCTTATTTTATCCGTACACTTCCCACTACCAGGCTGTGTTACGCACTTTCACCGATTAGATTGCGCCCATACTGTGCATACGCAGACAGAGCGGCGGGATAGCCAATGCTTATCACCGCCGCCCTTGCAGAACACTAAGTTCTTTCAAAATATTCCCTATTTGTCGAAGATACCGTCAGAATCTTTCGGATAAGTATACAAGGGTTCTATGGGAAATCCAATACAGTCAAATAATCCCTGAAAAAATGCCTCCCGCTTTTTTCGGGCTTCATCAGAATCAGCGCACACGACTTTTCCATCTTCTTCATAATACCAGTAATATTTGACCAGAACGAAATAGTACAATACATCTTTTCTTTCGGGAAATTCATAAACTTCTTTCACCGTATCCTGTTCTAAATAATAATGTCGATTTGGCAGCAACTCAAAATACCACAAACGTCCCTGCTCATTGCTCAAACGTCCTTCTTTTGAACATGAAAGCCCTGCGCCCCATTCATACCATTTTTCGCGGCCATAAAAGAGAAGATGACTGCGCCCAATGTATTTTGTCAGACCTGCTCCACGCACTTTTGACTTTTTTATATATTTATCCAGGCGTTCAGTAATGACCTGTAAGTCCTGCGGCTTGCAAATAATCCCGTATTCATCCGCTTCAGCATATACGTTTCTTTCATCTTCTCCCGGTCTTATTCGTACTTTCCAAAACATAATGACACCTCTACACTTTTTGTTCTTGCTTACTTATAAGAATATAGCATATCTTCACTTCAAAAACAATTGCTGGTAGGTTTTGCGGTGGCTCTGACATCCTTCCTTTGGGTGCCCATGTGCATCGGGTAGGAGGCTACCCATTAGTTGAGCAGCCGACCTCCCACACCACTGTACGTACCGTTCGGTATACAGCGGTTCAATAGTTTTCACGCAACTTTCAGATAATAGTCAAGCATGGAGATATAACCCAGCTTGGCTATTATTTTATTGGTGAGGGCAACACTTAATATCTGCGCTGTCCTCCAGTAACCCTTCCTGCTGTTGGCTATCTGATGCACCTGCCATTCCTCAAGCTTTAACGCCCTTAGATTTCGGTACCTCGTCTTCACCCTTTTCCATTGTTTCCAATAGATTGCCCGTATCCTGCGCCGGAGCCATTCATCTGTCTCCGTCATCAGTCCTTTCATGTCTGCAAGTTTGTAATAATTTATCCACCCTCTGACATACTCCGCTAGTTTCTGTCTCCGATAGTCGTTATCCCACCCTTTATTCTTCTGGGTTATCTCCCTTAGCCTGTCTTTCATCTTTTGGACACTCTTAGGGTGTACCCGAAATCTGCACTTCCCTTTGTTCCGGTAAAATGCGTATCCCAAATATTTTATCCTGCTCACATGGGTTACTGTTGTCTTGGCTCGGTTTACTTTCAGGAATATTTCCCCTTCTATAAATGGGATCATGTTCGCAAGCGTCCTCTCCGCGCTTTTCCTGCTTTTGCAGAATATCAGCGCATCGTCGGCGTACCTCACGAATCGGTGCCCCCTGCGTTCCAGTTCCTTATCCAGTTCATTCAGCATCACGTTCCCACACAGCGGACTTAATGGCCCTCCCTGCGGCACGCCTTCTTCCGTCTTCTCATAGAATCCGTTCTGCAATACTCCTGCATTCAGGTATTTGTGTATCAGTGATATTACCCGTCCGTCCTTTATCGTCCGTGACAGCACCTCTATCAGTTTGCTGTGGTTCACCGTATCAAAGAATTTTTCCAGATCCATGCTCACCACATACTCATACCCTTCGTCTACATTTTTCTTACAGGTTTTTATTGCGTCGTGCTGGCTCCTTCCCGGTCTGAACCCATAGCTGTTCTCTGAAAACTGTGGCTCAAACAACGGCGCCAGTTCCTGGGTGACCGCCTGTTGGATCAAGCGGTCTACGACAGTGGGTATTCCTAATTTTCTGGCCTTTCCCTTTTCTTCCTTGGGTATTTCTACCCTGCGGACTGGGTTGGGTTTGTATTTCCCTTCCCTTATCTTCCGGATGATTTCGCTCTGGTTTTCTTTCAGGTAGGGCAGAAGTTCTTCCACCTGCATTCCGTCAATTCCACCTTTGCCTTTGTTTGATCTCACTTTCCTGTATGCTTTGTTCAGGTTGTCTTTCCGTAAAATCAATTCCAGTAGATTGTCCGTCCAAAAGTCCGTGATGATGTGGTTGTTTTCAGTAATCCGCTGATAGACGGACACTTCTGCATACTCTTTCTGTTCCGCAGATACCATTTGCAGATAGTCTTCCATATGAAGTTGTCTGTCCTTAAACCCATCTTTGGTTACATTCATTTACTCACATCTCCTATAGTTCAGTCCTTCCCATGGCGTTTGCAACCACCATAGTACTATGACCTCTGCTGACTTCTCGTGGTAAATCTTGTTTCAACCGCTTTCCGCAAATGTTCTATTGCATTGGATGCGTCCACGAGACCTCCCCGGGTACTCACACGCTCTTTCCCTCTTATACTTGCTCCATAAATACTAAATACAATTCCGTGCAGTTATTGGACTTTGGTTTGTTATGCAACCTTATCCTTGCATTTAGCCTCAAATGTAGTAAGCCAGAGTTTTGTCTAATTTATGTGAAGCTTCACATAAAGTGGGTTATGAAAAGCTATACATTATGCAAAGTTAATGATAGAAATCCTTATAAATAAAGGATTCTTTAGTTGATTTACTTTCCATAATCCATCAAGATTTAAGTGTATTTTATCAATTCACTTAAGGAGGAACGCACGATGGAAAAATCAACTTTGCAGCAACTGATCAACCAAACCGGGGAAGCACTCGTACAGGCAGGTGCATCCAGCTATTACCAAAAAGTATTTAAAACTCTTACAAAACAGCTTTTGCTCTACTCCCACGAACAAGGTACTGATTCTTTCAGCATGGATTTTGGATTACAGTTTTTAGAAGACCATTATTCTATGTCATCTAAGATAGCGTTGAAAAAATGGTGTACCGCCTATTCCCGTTGTATAAATGCTTTGGCAGAATACCAGCGTTCAGGGAATGTAGTTCTTTATCTTGCCATGGATAAAAGAGCGTACACTTTCCCAGAGGGATTTAGATATAGCGCAGAAGCATATATTTCCCATCGAGAAGATATCGGGATAATAAAAAAATCAAATAAGATTTTCAGTTTATATCTGGAACGCTTTTTTGCGTTTTTAAGCAGGAAGAACATTGCTTCTTTAGATACACTGTCTCTCAAAGACGTTTTGGATTTCATGGCATCTTTGAACTGTTATGAAAAGCCAACCATAAATCATACAATGCGTGCGGTGCGCTATTATCTGAAATACTGCTATGAACATGGTCTTATGGAGCAGGAGATGTTTTCAAAACTTCCAAACCCTCATTACAACAGGCAGAGCCGATTACCTTCTTCGTATTCAGCGAATGAGGTGACGAAACTTCTTGATTCGATTGACCTTGGGAATCCCTGCGGAATCCGTGATTATGCAATCATTCTTCTGATTGCAAGACTTGGATTACGCAGCAGCGATGTCGCAAATTTAAGGTTTTCCAATATCGACTGGGAAAGAGAAGTAATCCATTTGAACCAGGTAAAAACAGGAAATCCGTTAGAACTTCCTCTTTTAGAAGATGTTGGCGAAGCGATCATTAACTATCTGAAGAACGCAAGGCCTAAAACCGACTCGGATCACGTTTTTGTGAGGCAGCTTCCTCCTTATACGGATTTCAATCCGGGTGCGGTCGGCGCCCTTGTAAGGGTACGTCTCCAGAGATCGGGAATCCATCTTGAAGGGAAAAAGAAAGGCTCCCACACTCTCCGCCACAGCCTTGCGAGCCGCCTGTTGGAGCATGAGATTCCGCTTCCGGTCATTTCAGAAATCCTGGGGCACACAACTACTGAAACTACGATGGCATATCTTCGTATTGATATCACCGAGCTTCGGAAATGTGCATTGGAGGTGGCAATCTAATGACAAGAATCAGAAAATCTCCATCCATGACAGGTTCATTTGCGGAAGTTGCCCAGGAATTCATTCAGTACAAAAGAAGCACAGGTTTTAAATATGCAGATGAACCGAAATGTTTATCCCGGTTTTGCCGTTTCAGTGAAGAACGGGGTGTCACAGAAATAAAAATATCCCGCTCCCTTGCAGAAAAATGGACAGCGCCCCGGGCAGGTGAATCCGAAAAAAGCCGGTCACACCGCATTACCTGCATAAGACAGTTTGCCATATACCTTAATAACCTTGGTTATGATGCTTATATCGTGCCAGAAGTGAAGGGTTTGAATCACAGTTCATTTGTACCATATATATTTACGCATGAGCAGATAGCAGCTGTGATCAAAGCCGCTGATGAAACAGAACCCAAAGAAGTTGCAAGAAATATGCATCTGGCGTTACCCGTAATCTTCCGGATTCTTTATGGCTGTGGACTTCGTGTGTCAGAAGTTGTCGGACTTCGCTGCAGGGATGTGAATCTCGAAGATGGGATTCTTACGATCCGTGAAGCAAAGACTGACCGTGACCGGTATATCCCATTATCAGATTCCGTAAAAGAAGCCTGTATATCCTATGCAGATAAAATCTGGTGGGAAAAAGACAGCGACTTTTTCTTCCCTGCTCCTGATAAGACCATGATCAGCCCGATGACTATCTATCAAAGGTACCGCAGGTATCTGGAAGCGGCAGGGATTTCACATGGCGGAAAAGGGCAGGGCCCCCGTCTGCATGATGTACGCCATACATTCGCGGTTCATGTTTTACAAAAGTGGATCAGGGAAGAAGCCGATTTAACGGCTATGCTCCCGATTCTTTCCACATATATGGGGCACAAAACAATACGCTCAACAGCAAGGTATCTGCGCCTGACAGCGGAAGTTTATCCAGACCTGATGAGGGAAGTGGAAAGGTCATGTGCATACGTCATCCCGGAGGTATGCCATGAAGGAAACTGATTTTGCACAGTATTTAACGCAGTTCCTGTCAGTATATCTTCCCTGCCAGGTCGGCAGCAAACGTAATACCCAGTTAGCATACAGGGACTCATTCTCATTATTTTTAAGATACTGCAGAGATCAGGAGAACCTTTTGCCGGAAAAGCTGACAGTTGCAAAAATAAACAGGGATCTGATCCTCCGCTTTCTGCAATGGCTGGAAGAAGAACGTAACTGCAAAGCGGCGACAAGGAATCAACGTCTCGCTGCAATCCATTCATTTTTCAGCTTTTTAATGGTAGAAGAACCACAGTATATACAGCAAAGCCAGAAAATCCTGGCTATTCCAATGAAAAAAACGGATACGGTGCCACTCATGTATCTTCCATTGGATAGCATCAAGGGCCTGTTAGAACAACCCGACAGGACAACAATCCAGGGGAAAAGGGATGCTGTTCTGCTGTCACTTTTATATGATACCGGAGCAAGGGTTCAGGAACTTGTGGATCTAAAAGTTTGTGATGTTGCTTTAAATGATACTGTCACCATCGTACTGACAGGCAAAGGCGGTAAAAGCCGCATTGTTCCAGTCATGAGACCAACTGGGGAATTGTTGAAGCAGTATATGGAAGGTTCTGGTCTGGCTTCGCCTGTATATGGTCGCAATCCGTTATTTACCAACCGGAGCAATAAACCCCTGACGAGAGCCGGAGTGACATATATTTTGAAAAAATATGCTGCACAGGCTCAAGCAATGGGAATAAAGGATATATCCGATGAAATCACACCGCATTGGCTGAGGCATAGCAAAGCAATGCATCTGCTTCAGTCCGGAGTCAATCTTGTTTATATCAGAGATCTACTGGGACACTCTGATATTTCAACAACCGAAATCTACGCACGGGCAGACGAAAAAATGAAGCGGAAAGCATTGATGGAAGCTTACAACAGTCCATCATCTGACGAACTGCCAGCGTGGAAAAAGGATAAAGACCTTCTTGATTGGTTGAAATCTTTGTAAGGGTTTACTCCTGATTATGC
>Ga0224740_10563_pt1 | contig 10434 bp, 8 predicted proteins | sample LIM_E_Water_Bulk_FD_161634 | JGI IMG/M metagenome (GOLD analysis project Ga0224740, IMG submission 161634) | Enriched cells from gastrointestinal tract of the lab mouse from Pacific Northwest National Laboratory (PNNL), Richland, Washington... | ecosystem: Host-associated > Mammals > Digestive...
AACAGAGCTGTCCGCGAAAATCAATTCTAACCCGGGATTTACAGATGACGAGAGGCATTATCTGCGGTTTGTCCTTAAGATCAGCAATGCTTTTGAGATGGTTCTCAATCGAAGCGAAGTCAAAATGAAACCAGATGTGCAGGCCCGGTATGATCTTCTTAAGGCAGCGGCAGATACTCAAAAACTTAATAATTATCTGTGCCGCCAGACGCGGAAGCTGCTCATCCGCCTTCACACTGACAAAGAAGACGGATTTGGGATTACAGAGAGGGCCTACCGTTACAAAGATCACGGCATTTATATTACCATAAAAGAAAAACGGCGGAGAGTTTTTGTGCGCCTCACAGATAATAATCAGTACAGCCGTCAGCTCTATGTCAAACTGTATCCTGACAAGAGGGGCCTCGAGATCAAGGCACCGATAGATGTGGGGGTGAGAGTCCACGAGGATTATACCAATCAGGTGGGATTAGCCTTGGGAATGTATACTATGCTGGTCACCGATAAAGGCCATGTCTACGGGGATAAATTTGGCAAACTATCATCGGAGATTTCAGACTGGGTGTGGGATCAGAACAGCAAATATTTGCAAAACATCCATACTCATCCGGGAAGAAAGAAATACACGGACAGGAAAAACCGGCTGACAGAACAGCTTCACAGTTATATCAATAAAGAGTTGAACCGTTTTATTCAGGAAGAAAAACCCAGGACAGTCTATATTCCCAAACTTCCCAGACCCGGCAGGTATGGGGGGGACAAGAAAGCGAATCATTCCGTGACCATGTGGCAGAGAGGATACATCCGAAACAGGCTTAGACAAAAGTGCCGGGAACATTCCATAGAATATGTGGAGGTGTTTGGAAAAGAGATCAGCGTCAGGTGCGCCTCTTGCGGCAGCCTGGGGAGGAAGGATGGGGGGATCTTCACATGCCCTTCTTGTGGTATAAAAGAGGACATTAAGGTCAACGCGGCAAGAAATGCCAGAAAACGAGGCATGGGGGAGACACCAAAATTCTGGTGTGAAAAGAATTAAGTTCATATAGCCTAAGCGAAATAGATAAATGGAGAGAAATCGAAGTTTTACCGAAAGGACTATGAGCGGGCTTTTGATAAAAAACGCGGCAGATAAACCTGAAAGGTTGGCGCGAAACGGCATTAGAAGGCGGAAATTATCCTGGGAAGAATTATCTTCCAGGATACCGCGGATTGGGTATGCCAAGACTGTGGGAACTTGTAAAAGATGTACCACGGAGCGAAGCGGATTTATCCGCGTCATCAGATCCTTATAGGACAATGATGACCAATATACCTTATGTAAAATGGAATCCAAAGAAAAAAGGGGGACTGCGACTGCATGAAAGCAATTTTGCTGGCAGCCGGGAGAGGAACCCGGATTGCCAGGAATGTGGAACGTGTTCCAAAGTCAACTCTGCCTGTGGATGGAGTGCCTTTAATACGGCGTTCAGTAGAACTTCTGCAGGAGGCGGATATGGAGTGCGTGGTATGCACCGGCTATGAGGAGGGCAAGATCAGAGAAGCCCTGTCGGGGCTGGGCAACATTATTTATTGTTATAATCCTTTTTATGACATTACCAACAGCATCGCGAGCATATGGTTTGCCAGGGAATATATGGACGACGATATGCTGGTGATGAACGCGGATGTATTTTTTTCCAGAGAGATTCTGGAACAGATTATAGCCGATGAACGAAATCCGGTCATGGCTATTGATTATTCCCGAACAGTGGAAGGAGACTATTTTTTCTATACCAGTATGGATGGCAGAATCGAAAAGTACGGTAAAGGTCTTCCCATAGAACAACGCAGCTGCGAATATGTGGGCATGGCCAAAATCGGAAAAAGTTTTCTGCCCAAGTTTACCGGCCGCATGGAGGAACTGGTACGGCACCAGTGCCACAGCGTCTGGTGGGAAAATATCCTGTATTCATTTACGGATAAAAAGGAAGAGGATATCTATACCGTAGATGTGGGAGGACGCTTTTGGGCGGAGATTGATTACTTTGACGACTATGCCCGAATTATTGACTATGTGGCAAAGCAGAAGGAGACAGAATGAGAAAACAGGTAAAGAGGCAGCTGCAAGACAGCGCGGAATATCTGGTTCAGATCGCGGGCACTCTGGAAGGTCTTTTAAAAGGTCTCAGCAGAGAAAGAGCCATGGATGTGCTGGCACAGACGCAGGGGCTTGCTCTCCAGATCGGCAACACCATTGAAGAGTCAGAGCCGGATAAACAGGAAGTGATTCACAAACTGGAAATGGTCTGTGAGCTGCTGTATCAGATAAGCTGTACTCTGGATCAGGCAGAACCAGAAGAACTCAATGTAAAGGTCAACCCTTATATAGAGCTTAAGAATCTGCTTTCCGCTGTCCAAGAAGATATCAAGAAAAATATCCAGGTAAAACTGGAGATACTGTTCCTTCCGTATCAGGTATCTATGTGGGATTCTCTGGAAAGTGTATGGCTCGCGGCCAAAGAAGATGACGGGGTGGAGACATATGTGGTTCCTGTTCCTTTCTATGACGTGCGTCCTGACAATTCGCTGGGAACGCTCCATTATGAAGGAGACAAATATCCTGATTACGTGCCTGTGACACCTTATTGGCAGTATTCTATTGAAAAGAGAAGACCGGATGTGATTTTCTTTCATAATCCCTATGATGAAAGCAATACCGTGACGCGGGTTCCTGCGGAGTATTACGCCAGGAACATAAAGAAGTATACAGATCTATTGGTATATATTCCTTATTTTATAAGTGAGGAGGGCGGACCGGCGGAGCATCAATGCTATATGCCGGGAGTTCTGTTCGCTGACAGGGTGGTGGTTCAGCCGGGAAGCGTCTACGAGAAATACTGCCGGGTCTACAGCAATGTGGTGAAACAGAATGGTCTGGAGAATGTGCTTGTCCCGGCGGAACAAAAATTCCTGCCTCTGGGTTCGCCGAAGTTTGACAAGCTGCTGGGTACCACCTGTTCTGTAGGGGATCTGCCAGAGGGGTGGCGCAAAGTAATTATGAAACCAGACGGAAGCAGAAAAAAGATTATCCTTTACAATCTGTCCATTGCCCCGTTTCTGGAGAACAGGGAGCAGGTCTTAAAGAAGATGGACAGCGTGTTCCGGTTTTTCAGAGAAAACCAGGAGGAGCTGGCTTTGTTGTGGAGGCCTCACCCGCTGCTTTTGAATACGCTGGATTCTATGGTGCCTTGGCTGAAGACAGAGTATTTGAAAAGAGTCAGGCAATTCAAGGAGGAAGGCTGGGGAATTTATGACGAGACCCCGGACCCCAATCTGGCTATGGCGCTGTCAGACGGATATTATGGGGATCAGAGCAGCCTGGTGACTTCTTATCGGGAGACGGGGAAGCCTGTGCTGCTGCAGGATGTGTACATATTACATTAGCTGATAAGGGGATAGATATGAATCCAAAGGTTTCAATCATCATACCAGTATACAATGGTGAGAAATACATGAAGGAGGCCATAGACAGTGCTCTGGCCCAGACCTATGACAACTGTGAAGTTATTGTGGTAAACGATGGGTCCACTGATCATACAGAGGCCATCGCAAAGTCATATGGAGACAAAATCCGGTATTTCTCTAAAGAGAACGGAGGGGTATCCTCGGCGCTGAACGTAGGGATTGAGAATATGGAGGGAGAATATTTTGCGTGGCTCTCCCATGATGATGTCTATTACCCGGAGAAGATTCAGAAACAGCTACAGGCTTTACAGGAAGCGGGAGATATGAAAGCGCCTCTCTATGGAAGCGCAGATGGACTGCTGATGCCGGAAGGAAAAGTAAAACACCCATATCCAGAATATCGGTATTCCTTAGAGGACCGAATAAATGGGGTGTTCCCGGTACTCTTTGGTCTGGTAAATGGGTGTACGGTTTTAATTCATAAAAGCCACTTTGAACGGGTGGGATTGTTTGATGAAAAACTTCTGACAGCTCAGGATGTGGATATGTGGTTTCGGATTTTTAGAAATCAAAAGTTAGTATATGTGGAGGAACCGCTGATAAAATATCGGTTCCATGAAGCTCAGGGTTCAAAGGTAATAAAAGAATTTCAGTCCAACTGTCAGGAGATACAGATGGATATGATCGGGAGATTGGAACAGGAAGAGATCAACAATCTATTCGGAGGATATTATAAGTTTTATTTTGATATGACGCGAATGGCGGAAGATGTCAAGTGGGAAAGCTGTTTTAAAAAGTTGTATCAATTATTTTTGGACAGTGAGGAACCGGAAAAGGATGAGGATGTGTGTTTTCGGTTAAAGAAAAAGACTGATGGAAGATTGATTCTTTACTGCGCTGGGAAAAATGGGAGGCGGCTCTTAAAGGAACTTGCCTTCCGGGGAGTTGCTGTGGACTTGTTTGCGGATAGAGATTCTAAATTGTGGGGAACTAAGATAGATGGGGTGAAATGTGTTTCTCCTGAGGAGATGAGGAAAGAAGATTATATAATAGTTACCAAGGACTATCCAGAAGAAATAGTTGGAAGATTGATTAGAGAAGGTTATGTTTATGTGGAATCATATGGGAAGGTTGCGCATGACGTGTATGTGAGTATGCCGGAGAAGATGTTGGTACAGCGGTTTTATAGTGTCTGAGAAAAAGGAGTTTGAAATATAAAGATGGAAAAGACTGATATAAAGAGAAGGATACAGATGCATGATTTTTGTGTAATACGAAATGAGATCTGGTTTACAGTTAATGAATGCAATAAAATATTTAATTATGATATAGAAAAAAGAAAATTGTCTACAGTAGCGAGATTCCCAGGCGTAATATTAAATAAAGCGAATCTCTTTTCCTCTGTAGAATATTATAATGAGAAAATTTTTTTTATTCCTTTTATATCAGATAAAGTCTATATTTATAATATCAAAAATAATGAATTTGAAACAATCTATTTAAGTATGGATAAAAATGTGGCTTGTAACTATTGTTCATGTTTTATAGACCATAATAGTTTGTATTTAATCCCTATATGCCGCGAAGATATCTTAAAAATAAATATGGATACATATACACAGGAATATGTATGGCATATAAAAAAGTACTTAAAAATAAATGACAAAAATAAAACGAATGTTTTTTTTAACAACCAGTCTTGCCGCTGCGGAGAAAACCTTATTAATTTTATTTCTGAAACTAAAATAATCTTAGTATTAAACTTAGTTAAGCAAAAAATCAGGATAAAAAGGTTAGACGATTGGTTTCAAAATATAATCGCGATTTGCGGTAATGGAAACGATATATTTTGCCTGGAACGTGCTACGGGAAACTTAATTAAATGGAATATAATATCAGACAATATTACTTATTTGGAAATAAATTATGAAAACGCGGATACAAACAGTGTGTCTGAAATATTAAATATACGCTATCAAGGAAGTGTGTATAGTGTATTTAGAGATAATCATATATATTTATGTCCTGACCTTGGAAGTGTCTGTATAGAAATTGACATGAAGACAAAAAGCGCATACACATTGATTGAGAATGGCGCGCAAAGTTCGGACAGTAGATTTTTAAATAGTAAAATGCATTTAGCACATGGGAAAATTAATTTCTTTTATGGAGCGGAATCCTCATTTGTGACAATTGATGAGAAAGACTTGATAAAAAAAGAAGAAATTTTGTTGAGTGAAGAAGAAATTAAAATGTTAAGAAAGGAAATTATGGAAGAGGCGGTGATGAAAGAAGATTCCCGTATATGTGATGCCAAGTTATTTATTGAAATGAATTTAAAACAGGAAAAATTATCAGATGTGGAAAATGCGGGAAATAGGATATTTAGGAAGATAAAAGGAGAATGTTAAAAGTATGCATAACATTTTAGAATATCTTGAAAAGCATAGCGAGAATAGTGAAAACACGTCAAAGTTTGAAGATAATGATAATGAAATGACTTATAAAACAATGACGTTATCCGCAAAAAGAATAGGAAGTGCTATTTCCCGGTGGGGCTGTGAGCGGAAGCCGATAGCCATTTATTTAGATAAAAGTATAAACGAATTGGCGTGCTTTTTTGGCGTAATATATAGTGGAAACTTCTATGTACCAATTGACCCTGAGTTGCCGTTACAAAGAATAAAAACTATTTTTGATGTGTTAAATCCTGTTGGGGTGATAGCTGAAAAAAATATTAAAAGTGAATACAAAGATTATTTTGAACAGTATAATTTAGCATACTATGCTGATTTAATAAAAGAGACAATAGATGAGAGCCTGTTAATGTGTATTCGGAGGAAATCTATAGATACGGATCCGATTTACGCATTGTTTACATCAGGGTCAACAGGAATACCTAAAGGCGTAGTTGTATGCCATCGTTCTGTAATAGACTATGCGGAATGGGTGAAAAATAAATTTTTTGTAAACTCGGACAGTATTTTGGGAAACCAGACGCCGTTCTATTTTAGTATGTCTGTTTTGGATATATATGGGGCTTTAGCCGCGGGAGCATCTTTATGCTTGATACCCAAAAGATTATTTATGTTTCCTTTAGAACTTAGTAATTACTTAACCAGGAAAAAGGTCAATATGATTTATTGGGTTCCTACGGCTCTGAGCATGTTTAACCGTTTTCATGCTTTGGAAAAAATAGAACTTCCTTTTTTGAAAAAAATTTTGTTTGCCGGTGAAGTGATGCCTACAAAATATATCAATGAATGGAGAAAGAAATTCCCTACTATACTTTACGCAAATCTTTTTGGACCAACCGAGATAACAGATATAGGGATTTATTATATATTGGATAGAGAGTTTAGTGATGAGGAACCTCTTCCCATAGGAAAAGTATGCGAGAATGTAGACGCGTTTATTATTTCCGAAAATGGAGCGTTAGTTCAAGAATCAGATTGTGAGGGCGAGCTATTTATTAGAGGAACATTCTTAGCGATGGGATATTACAATGATTGGGAAAAAACAAAAGAAGTTTTTGTTCAAAATCCATTAAACGATATGTACCCGGAAATAGTATATAAAACTGGTGATATTGTAAAATATAATGATTACGGCGAGATGATCTATGTAGGGCGAAAAGATTTTCAGGTCAAACATATGGGAAACAGAATAGAACTTGGAGAAATAGAAAATTGTGTAAATTCATTAAGCGCGGTTGAAAACTGTGTATGCATTATAGATAAAGAGAAAGACTGCATTGTATTATTTTATTCAGGAAGCGCTGATAAGGAAATGATTATAAAAAAATGCAGAGAAAAATTACCTACTTATATGACACCTAATAAAGTAATCAAGTTAGAGGAGTTGCCCCTTAATAGAAATGGAAAAGTAGATCGAAGAAGGTTGTTTGAAATATGGAAAATCGGTGTATAGAAAAAGAAAAATTTAAACAGGAAATACTAAAAAAATTATTAACTAAAAGAATAGTTTTAGTAGGTACTGGAAAGGAATCTGCGGATTTTTATAATAATTATATTGGTATGATTAACATAGAAATCATAACGGCAAACTATTTTTTGACTAATGCGTTAGACCGCTTTTGTCTTAAAGATAACATAGAAACAAGAAAAATAGATGAATTGAAAATAGAAAAGAATACGGACTGTTTTTATATTATAGCTATAGGATACGATGTGAGTTTTTTGACTGTATCATTTCAGCTGGAAGAGCTTGGATTAATATATGGAGAGGATTACATAGATTATAGCATGGCGGAAGCGATTCTTTCCAATAAGAAGATTTTGGTAACTGCCGGAGATTGTCTCTTGGATGCTATTTCAATTGGCTTAAATTATTTCGCGGATTTTAAAGAAAAGTATTATATTAAACATTTCTATAATCTGGGGAGAAGCAAGTTTTTTAATAAAATATATTATAGAATGGCTAAGATCTGTGATTTTTATGTAATGAATCGCCATCTTATGGATCCCTATAAATTTTATTTTGAAAAGGAAGAGTTACCAGGAGACTGTCAAATCATTTTTATTGCTACTCCTGAATTTCGAGGATATTGGCCTCAGACTCCTAAAAAGGAATCAGTTGTAAACAAGTATCATATTTTTCCACATGATGGATACCCAGTTGGGTTTGTCATGCGTGAGGATATGAATATTAACAGGGCCATAGATAGTGAAGAGAAGGTGGATGTAGAATTACTTATCAGAAGACTGAAGGACGAAAATTTTTATTCCCGAGATTATGTGCTTCGTAATTACAATGTTTCTGTCAATATTCTTCGACATGCGGAAAAGGATTGTGATATCAAAATATCGGATTATTTCATTAATAATGTATCAACAAAGAAAACCGCAAAAGAATATTCTCATTATCAAAATGATTTGATTCTGGAGATGTGCCGAAGATTAATCGAATATTTAGAGCCGAATTGGGACAGTGAAAAATATAAGGTTTTAGAAGTTAAGGATGATATCTCGCCATTTACAGAAATGCCGGTATATCCATGCGTAGCCAGACACCTGGGTCTGAATGATATAACAGATGAAACAAAATATAAGATCAGAACGTATAAGGGAAAGGATTTTTTTGTTAATCCATATACATATAATAAAGTTTATTATGGGATAGAGGAACTGTCCTTTGCGGAATATATTGAGAGATACTATGAATACTGTGTGGCCGCGAAAAAATTGATGAAGGTATGGTAAGATGACAGAGATTTTAGACAAAATATTAATGGATATCAATCCAGAAATTGTGGAAAACAGAAAGATTAATTTAATAGAAGAAGGAGTTATTACATCTCTGGATTTGATCAGTATTGTGAGCGAGATCGAGGAGGAACTAAAGGTTGAAATAGACTTTGAAGATATTGTAACAGATAACTTTACATCTTATGATGCTATAAAAAAGTTATTTTTAAAATATCTTTCGACTTGAGGGAAAAAGAATGAAGAAGATTTTGATTTTATCAACAGAAAAGAGCAGTGAGCTTTATGATGATTTGCGGTTTGATAAATACCTATATAATGTATCAAATAAAAAAATACAGCAGAATGTGATAATAGAAATTATAAAGTTAATTAGTAAAGAACAGATTGACACATTATTGTGTGACTCTGAACAGATAAATTTAGCGTCAAGAATTCTTTGGCAAAGTAAAGATATAAAAAGATATATTTTGATCAATACAGATAATCCGCTATTGGTTGAAAAAAGAAATCAAAGAGTAGAAACCAGGATGTGGGATTTTATAGCAGCCAAAGCCGGAAAAGGCCAGATTGAACAGAGCGGTTGGGTAAGCAGTTTTACAGGAGATTTTTTCACTCAGCAGGAAATAGAAGAATTTATAGAGAACGCAGTGATAAAATTATCTGCATACATTACCAAATCATCAAAAGTGTTGGAAATAGGAATTGCGTCAGGTCTTACCTGTTGCGCGATTGCTCCTAGGGTTGAGACTTACATAGGGATAGATTTATCTACTGAAACCTTAAAGCGAACAAAGGATATATTAGCAAATAAAAAAATAACAAATGTGTATTTAAAACGCGCAGATGCAATGGATATAGATAAGCTACAGATAAAGAGTCAGAACGTTATTATACTAAATAGTGTTCTTCAATATTTTCCGGGATATAATTATCTGATTGCGTTATTGAAGAAGCTACTGAGATGTATAGATCAAAAGGCTGTTATTTATTTGGGGGATCTTATAGATACAGATTTAGTAGGGGAATTCATAGAAGAGTTAAATCAATATGGAAAAAAGAAAAATAATAAAGACGATTTGTCTTATCCAAAAGATTTTATCAAAGAGTTACCTGCGTACATTCCTGAAATTGTAGAGGTACGAATAACGGGAAAAGTAGGAAGGATTGAAAATGAATTAAAGAAATATCGATATGATGCCCTTCTTTTTATAGATAAGAATACCAGAAGTTCTGTAAAACATACAAAATTTCAATATGCAATGCAGTTAGAAGATTTCTCCATGAAACACATATTGGAAGCTGAGACCTCGGAGGGGGCACCGTGAAAAAAAGTATATTGTTTGGCACTGGGATGGTGGCAGAAGAATTAAGTGAATATATTGGTATAGAAAATATCGAATATTTTGTGGATAATAATCTTTCAAAAACAGGAACTTATTTTAAAACAAAGCGGATTATTTCAGTGGAGCAGTTGCTTGAAATTGCGGATTCCTATGAAGTAATTGTGGCGGTGGGAGAAGAATATGTGAGTGAGATATCAGAGCAGTTACGAGGATTGAATATTCTTCATACCTGTTTTAATGAGTTCCCCAACTATCGCCTCAATCAGAAAAGAATCATACTGTCATCGGATGATGTCATAAATAATAATCATTTGACAGAAATGAGGAATGTATATATATGGGGTAGAAGTTTCTTCGCAAGGCAAATACAGGAAAAACTTTTAAAGTATAATGTGGATGTGACACTGATTGGTTGTGAA
>Ga0224740_10565_pt1 | contig 10376 bp, 8 predicted proteins | sample LIM_E_Water_Bulk_FD_161634 | JGI IMG/M metagenome (GOLD analysis project Ga0224740, IMG submission 161634) | Enriched cells from gastrointestinal tract of the lab mouse from Pacific Northwest National Laboratory (PNNL), Richland, Washington... | ecosystem: Host-associated > Mammals > Digestive...
CCGGCGCCGCCGGATTTCGATAAATTCCGTAAAGTCGCAGAGGAGATTGGCGTAGACCCGGATGAATATATTGAAGCATTGAAAAAAGTCCCGGTAAAAACGGAGCAGTCTATCCGGGCATCGGCAGATTTAATGAAAGAAATGATTAATATGCTGGTGAATTCCGAAAGCATCCGCTACCGGGATAAGAATAAAATCGGCACGATTGACCAGGAGATTGAAGTTACCACCAAGAATGTGGAGCAGATTGAAGGCATGGTGCAGGACTTGACGAAGGTTTCCAGGAAACAGAATATCCTTGCGCTGAATGCTTCTATTGAAGCGGCGCGGGCTGGGGAAGCCGGAAGGGGATTCAACATTGTGGCAGGGGAGATGGGCAAGCTGTCCTCCATGGCTACCGAGAAGTATTCCGCAATTATTGCAAAAGCAGGTGAAATTGATGAATCCCTGAAGAAAATCAACCGGGAATTCAGCAGAAGCGTAGAAGGTGGGGAATAGCCCATCCACGAAATTGCAAGTATCTTAATTTTTGCATACTCTCCATAGTGTCTGGGAACCAGAGGATATCTGGTTCCCAGATTTTTTTCTTCTATAGGAAAGACCTTGTCACGCTAAAGCGTGAAAGTATCTTTCCTATAAGAGAAAAACAATATGCGCACTCGCACAAGAGGTAGAATATTGCTTCGCAATTGTGCTCGGCGCGCAAAGTGTGCAAGCCCCTCATGAGTGAGGGGTAGAGGAGCTGAAGTGGGCTTGCCCATTTTGTTCTCTTATAGGATACAAGTGCCAGCAGAAAATTGTACTGAAATTAAAATAGAATTTCTGTTATATTCCCCAAAAGTGTGTTATGATAAAAGAAATTTGGAAATAAAGGAGAAAAAAATGGATTACAGGACATATTTAAGGAATTATCCTAATAAAGAAGGACGTTTTGGCGAATACGGAGGAGCATATCTGTCCGAGGAGCTAAAACCTGCATTTGAGGAGATTACAGAAGCATACCAGACAATTTGCCATTCATCCCAGTTTATCAACGAGCTGCGGCGGATCCGGAAGGAATTTCAGGGCAGGCCCACTCCAGTTTACCACTGTGAACGGCTCTCCCGGCAGATTGGCAATTGCCAGATTTATTTAAAACGGGAGGATTTAAACCACACAGGGGCCCATAAACTGAACCACTGCATGGGGGAAGGGCTCCTTGCCAAATTTATGGGCAAGAAGCGGCTGATTGCTGAAACCGGGGCAGGCCAGCATGGGGTGGCGCTGGCAACGGCAGCGGCCTATTTTGGCATGGAGTGTGAAATCCATATGGGGGAAGTGGACATTGCCAAGCAGGCGCCCAATGTAACCCGTATGAAAATCCTGGGGGCAAAGGTAGTCCCAGTCACCCATGGCCTGAAAACCTTAAAAGAGGCCGTGGATTCCGCATTTGCATCCTACGCGGAGAATTACAGGGATTCCATCTATTGCATTGGCTCCGCCCTAGGGCCGCATCCCTTCCCGCTGATGGTGCGTGATTTCCAGTCGGTTGTGGGATATGAAGCAAGGGACCAGTTCCATGAAATGACAGGGATTGACCCGGACGTAGTCTGCGCCTGCGTGGGTGGCGGGAGCAATTCCATTGGGATGTTTATCCCGTTTTTGAACGACCCCGTTGATATTGTAGGGGTAGAGCCTTTGGGCAGGGGGGAACAGTTAGGCGACCATGCCGCGTCCATGAAGTATGGGGAGAAGGGCGTAATGCATGGGTTTGAAAGCATTATGCTTAAAGATGGAAAAGGGGAGCCAGCCCCGGTTTATTCCATTGCCAGCGGCTTAGATTATCCTTCTGTGGGGCCGGAACATGCATTTCTGCGGGATTCCGGCAGGATTTCATATGAAACTGTGGGGGATGAGGAAGCAATGGAAGCATTTTTCAAGCTGTCCCGGTATGAAGGGATTATCCCTGCCATTGAAAGCTCCCATGCAGTTGCCTGGGCTATGGCCCATGCAAAGAAGATGGGGCAGGGGTCTATTTTAGTCTGCTTAAGCGGCAGGGGCGATAAGGATATCGACTATGTAGCAGAGCATTACGGATACGGAGAACAATTTTTGTAAAAGCAGGAATGGCGGTGGAAAATGATTTCGGATAAATTATTTGCGTTAGCATTTGAATATAAAAAGACAAAATTGTGGAAAGCCATGTGGGACATAGAGGTATTTGGGGTAAAGCTTTCCGGCGGAAGGATAGGCTATATCAGCATTATGGGGGGCGGCGGGTCGCACTGCGCCCTGGGGCTTTACGTTGGGCAGAAGGGGCTGGACAGCCTGCGCTGCATTGTACAGGCAGACCAATTCCAGATGTCCCCGTTTGAGTTCCACGAGAAAATTATCAGGCAGGACTGCCTGCAATGTGCCTTTGAAGGGAAAAATGAGCTTTCTGAGGATGAGCTTTCTGAGGTCCGGGCTTATGCCCGCGCCAACGGCATCCGCATTTCCGGGAAAAATGCCTATCCTCAGTTCGTCAGGTACAAGCCAAACTGCCTGCCTTGGCCGATTCAGACAGAGCAGGAGCAGGAAGACCTCTGCGAGGCTCTTTCCGCTGCCATCCATATGGCAAAACTATTGGAACATAATGTGCCGGCAGATCTTGGAATCTACCGGATAGACCGGGAAGTGAAAGAAATTGCCCTGCTGGAATGGCGGGAAGGGGGCTATGCCCTGTCAAAAATGGAAACGCCCCCCATGCAGCCCATTGTCTGGCCGGAACCTTCCAACTGCAATGAAATTGGTTTGGCAAACCTGAAAAAGATTAGAAAATCCGGCATTTATGAATGTGAAATTGTTCAGTTTCCGGAGCCGTTCCAGAATGGGCCGGACGAACCGCCCAGCTTCCCCTTTGTCCTTATGGCGGTGAATATAGACTTAAATTATGTCCTGCCGGTGCCCCCGGTGAAAAATTATCTGGAAGCGCCGGAGGAGCTGCTAAATTATTTTATTGATGCACTGTGGAAGGAAGGGTTGTGCCCCAAGGAGCTGCGGGTCAGGGATAAGCGGACCCTTGCCTTTATTAGTGCGTTCTGTGAGAAATTGGATATCATCATTACTGTGCTAAAGGACCTGCCGGTATTAAACGAGGTAGAACAGGACTTTCTCAGGCATTTTTCTATGAGCGAAACAGAGGAGATAACGGAATTTCTCAGCCTGATAGGGGAAATGGTAGAGGATGGGGCTGGGCTGGAGGATTTGCCGCCGGAAATTATCGAACAGATGGAATTGCTGCTGCAGCGGGAGGATTTACCAGAAGAATTGTTGGATAAGGCGGAGCAGGTCCTTTATCAGGGAAGGCCAAGGCTGGCAAAGTCGGATTTTAAGACCGTAAAGCCGAAAAAGAGATAATCTTTTGCAAGCGGTTCCTTATGGGGGCTGCACAGAATGCTGAATTGGTGGATTTAGGACAAATTTCCCAAATTATCAGTTGAAAAAAATAATATTATAGAATACAATCAAAGTGTACAGAAAATTGGAGAGGCTTTACATTGTGAGGTGCTCTCCTCTATTTTTATACAGGAGGTATCCCTATAATGACACATAATGAAAAATTATTATATTTAACCCAGGAACTGCTTTCCGAGTCATCCCAGTACAAAGGGATGGCAATACCCTCTGACATAGGCAAACAGAAACGCCTGCTCAGGACCCTTATGAACATCCGGGAACCGCTGCCCATCACCAGGGAATTTCAGGAAATCCAGGACCAGTACCTTTCCGAAGAAGCAACAGAGAAAGGCATTGTAGATGGGAATGAACTTCCTGCTTCGAAGTTAGACAGCCGCCTTGTCCTCTGGAAAGGGGACATTACAGCCCTGAAAGCAGACGCCATTGTAAATGCAGCGAACAGCAAGCTATTGGGATGTTTTGTCCCCTGCCATTCTTGTGTGGACAATATCATCCACAGCGTCAGCGGCATCCAGCTTCGTCTGGCGTGCCATGGGATTATGGAAGGGCAGGGCCATGAGGAGCCAACTGGCAGGGCAAAAATTACCCCGGCATTTAACCTGCCCAGCGATTATGTCATACATACGGTAGGCCCCATTGTTTCGGGAAGGCTGACAGAAACCCACTGCAGCCAGCTTGCAGACTGCTATAAGGCCTGCCTGGGGCTTGCATCTGAAAAGAAGCTGAAAAGCATAGCCTTCTGCTGCATTTCCACGGGGCAGTTCCAGTTCCCCCATGGCCGTGCAGCAGAGATTGCCGTGCAGACGGTACAGGATTTTTTAAAAGAAGATTCACAGATAGAGCGGGTAATTTTTAATGTGTTCCAAGATGAGGATTATGAGATATATAAAAGAATTTTAGAATAATTTAGTTTGAACCATGCCCTAGAAGAACAGGAGAGGGTCTTTATGAAGAAAACAATTTTGGTAGTAGATGACAGCAGGCTGAACCTTGTGATTGCGCAGGACCTGCTTTCGGAAGAATACCGCGTGGCAACGGTAAATTCCGGGGAGGGGGCGTTTCAGTACCTTAAGGAAAGCGAGCCGGATTTAGTGCTTTTGGATATCCAGATGCCGGGGATGGACGGGTTTGAGGTTATGCGCCGCCTGCAGGAAAGCAAAACATGGCAGAAAATCCCCGTAATTTTCCTTACTGCAGACCGCACGGAGAAAACAGAGGAAACCTGTTTCCAGATGGGTGCCATGGACTATATTGGCAAGCCCTTTGTGCCTGCCATTATGCTGCAGCGCGTCCGCAGGACAATGGAACTGCAAGGCTACCGGAAAAGCCTTGAGCATATGGTGGAACAGCAGCTCCAGCGGATTACCCAGCTTCAGCAGGATATTATCATTGCCATGGCAAACCTGATTGAGAGCCGCGACGGCACCACAGGGGAGCATGTAAAAAGGACGAGCGCTTATGTAAACCTGCTGGTGAATAAATTACAGGAAAAAGGCCTTTATAAAGAAATCCTGACGTCTACCTACATTGATTACCTGAAAAAGGCATCCCCTCTCCACGACATAGGGAAAATCACAGTTCCAGACCGGATCTTGCAGAAGCCCGACGCCCTGACCCAGGAAGAATATGACTTAATTAAGCTCCATGCAAAAGCCGGCGGGCGGTTGATTGAGGAAAATATGAACCGTCTTGTAGACCAGGAATTTGTAGAAATCGCCCAGGACCTGGCTGCCTTCCACCATGAAAAATGGAATGGCTGCGGCTACCCCAATGGGCTGAAAGGGGAAGAAATCCCGCTTGCGGCAAGGATTCTTGCCATTGCAGACGTCTTTGACGCGCTGGTTTCAGAACGCCAGTATAAGAAAGGCATGACATTGGAGCAGGCCTTTGGGATTATGAGAAAGGAACGGGGGAACAGCTTTGAGCCTGCGCTGCTGGATGCTTTTCTGGAATCGGAGGAGGAACTGAAGGAACTGATGGAGGAACTCTAAAAGCTGGAAGTCTATTGGTTCCTGTCAAAAAGGCTGTCCCTTTAAGAAATACATACAATGCACAGCATATAACCTTTACCATACCATGCATTGCAGCTTTTCTCAGTGGGACAGCCTTATCCAATCATCATATTTGTTTATTTCAGGATTTTCCTGAAATTCTTTTTCCCTTTTTTCAGCACCATTCCATCTTGGAAATCATCCATCTTATAAACCGTCTTGATATCCGTTACTTTTTCCCCATTTACAGATACGCCGCCCTGCTCTACGGCACGGCGTCCCTCGGAACGGGAAGACGCCAGGGAGGATTTCACCAAAAGCCCCAGAATGTCAATAGCCCCATCCGTAAAATCGCTGTCCTCCAAAGCCACCGTAGGCATATTTTCTGCATTTCCGCTGGAAAACAGCGCTTTTGCAGCATCCTGCGATTTTTGCGCTTCTTCTTCCCCATGCACCATTTTTGTCAGCTCAAAGGCAAGGATTTCCTTTGCAGTGTTAAGCTGCGACCCTTCCCAGCCATCCATTTTGTCAATTTCCTCCAAAGGCAGGAAAGTCAGCATACGGATGCATTTTAATACGTCGTCGTCAGCTACGTTGCGCCAGTACTGGTAGAAGTCAAAGGGGGAAGTTTTGTTGGGGTCAAGCCAGACAGCCCCGGACTGGGTTTTCCCCATTTTTTTGCCTTCGGAGTTTAAAAGCAGGTTGATTGTCATGGCATAAGCGTCCTTGCCCAGCTTGCGCCGGATTAATTCCGTGCCCCCCAGCATGTTGCTCCACTGGTCGTCGCCGCCGAACTGCATATTGCAGCCATATTTCTGGAACAGGGCATAGAAGTCATAGCTTTGCATAATCATGTAGTTAAATTCTAAGAAGCTTAAGCCCTTTTCCATGCGCTGCTTGTAACATTCTGCTGTCAGCATCCGGTTTACGGAAAAATGCGCCCCCACTTCCCGCAGCACGTCAATGTAGTTCAAGCCCATCAGCCAGTCCGCGTTATTTACCATTAAGGCATTTCCTTCAGAAAAATCAATGAACTTGCTCATCTGTTCCTTGAAGCAGTTGCAGTTGTGCTGGATGGTTTCAGGGGTCATCATCTGGCGCATGTCGCTCCGCCCAGAAGGGTCGCCAATCATGGCAGTGCCCCCGCCGATTAAGGCAATGGGCTTGTTGCCAGCCATCTGGAGCCGCTTCATCAGGCATAAAGCCATAAAATGCCCCACATGGAGGCTGTCCGCCGTAGGGTCAAAACCAATGTAAAATATGGCTTTCCCTGTGTTCACCAGTTCCTTAATTTCATCTTCATCGGTCACTTGGGCAATCAGCCCACGGGCGACCAGGTCTTCGTATACTGTCATTTTTCGTACCTCCTGACATAATATTTAGGACTTACGATAGCATGTGTGCTTGCCAAAGTCAACAAAATTTCAAAAAGTACTTGATATTTTAAAGGGCTGGATGCAGCTACAAGGTTTGTTGGCTGGGCGCGCGTGGGCGGAAATATTATATATTCCCGTTGTTACGTATGGCATCTTGGTACCAGTAGAAGCTGTCCTTCTTTGCCCTAGCATAGGTTCCGCTTCCATCATCCTTTTTATCCACATAGATGAAGCCATAGCGTTTACGCATTTCCCCGGTGGTAAAAGAAACTGGGTCAATACAGCCCCAGACGGTATACCCGATGACGTCCACGCCATCCTCGTCCACGGCCTTTACCAGCTCCCGGATATGGTCTTTGAGGAATTTTATCCGGTTTTCATCATGGATCTGCCCGTCCTCGACGGTATCTTCATAGCCAAATCCATTCTCCACAATGAACAGCGGGAGTTCGTAGCGTTCGTAATATTGGTTCAGCACATAACGCAGCCCCTCAGGGTCAATGGCCCAGCCCCAAGGCGTCATTTGCAGGTAAGGATTTTCTACGGCATTTGGGCTTGCTGCTAAATCGTTCCCAAGCTTCTCCATGTTGGGGTCTGCACACATAACGCTGCTCAGGTAATAGCTAAACCCGATAAAGTCCACGCATCCTTGGGAAATGGCCGTAAGGTCCTCCTCAGTCATGTCCATCCTATATCCACGCCTTTCCCACTCTTTCTTTGCGTAGGAGGGATAATGCCCCCTTGCATGGACGTCAGCAAAAAACAGGTTAAAGCGCCGGTCTTCCCTCTGGGCTAACAGGATATCTTTCGGGCTGCAGCTATAAGGGTAGATTGGCGATGCCGCTATCATGCACCCAATCTGGAAATTTGGGTTGATTTCGTGCCCTCTTTTTACGGTCAGGGCACTGGCAACAAACTGATAATGGGCAGCTTGGTAAACAATTTTCTCACGGTCTTCCCCTTCTTGGAATAGGATGCCAGAGTTGGTGAAGGCATAAATATTGTTTGTTACCACCATCTGGTTGTTAATTTCATTAAAAGTCATCCAGTAAGTAACCTTATCCTTGTAACGTTCCATAACCGTATTGGCAAAGCGCGTAAAAAAGGTGATTAACTCCCTGCTCCGCCATCCGCCATATTTCTTTACCAAGCCATAGGGCATCTCAAAATGGGATAAGGTAACTACCGGTTCCATGCCATAGCGGCGGAGCTCATCAAACAGATTGTCATAAAACTGGAGACCTTCTTCATTGGGCGTATCTTCATCCCCTTGGGGGAAAATGCGGCTCCATGCAATGCTGGTGCGGAAGCACTGGAACCCCATCTCAGCGAATAGCTTGATGTCTTCCTTGTAATGTTCATAGAAACGGATTCCCTCATGGTTTGGGTAGTATTTCCCCTCTAGGATACCGTCTGTAATCTCACGGGCTTTGTCCCGGCTGCCCCCAGTCATTACATCTGCGATGCTTAACCCTTTTCCATTTGCGCGGTATGCGCCTTCTACTTGGTGGGCGGCTACTGCGCCGCCCCATAAAAAACCTTTTTTCATGTTCAGCCTCCTTATTTTATAGCCCGGTAAACGGGTTCGCCTGCGTTTACTTTCCCAGAAGCAATAATTTCTATCCTGCTGAATTCGTCAGCATTGGTTACTAATACTGGTGAGGTCAGGGAACAGCCCTTTTCTTGCAGGAATATCGGGTCAAACCTGAGAAGGGGCTGGCCTGTTTTGACACGGTCCCCCGGCTTTGCCAGTACCTCAAAGCCTTCCCCGTCCAGCATGACAGTATTCAGGCCAACGTGGATTAAAAGTTCTGCACCTCCGTCTGCTGACAGGCCAAATGCATGCTTTGAAGGGAATACCATGGCAACTTCCCCATTGCAGGGGGATGTTACCAAGCCTCCGGTTGGGCGGATTGCAAGACCTTGCCCTGCTACGCCGCTGGCAAATACCTCATCCTCCACAAGTTCCAAGGGGATGGCTTCCCCAGCCATAGGCGCCATGATTTGAATGGAGAAGGGGCTGGCAGGAGAGGCAGCAGTTTCTGTGGCCGGCCCTGTTTTTGCTGGGCTGGCCAAAGCTTCTGTGCTAGGCTCTGTTTGCTCTGGGAGATATTGCGGTTCAGGTTCAAAATCTTCCTTGTATTCTGCCGTAATGCCCCAGAAGTAAGTCATTGCCATGCCTGCAGCCAGCGCTGCGGAAATTCCCAGCAGGTAGGGAATAAATGGGGAATAGGTCCTCATGGCAAGTGAAAAAATGTTGTGGAACACAAAGGCGTCGCAGGTAACATGCAGTGCTCCATTAATTGCCCCGCCGATGCCGCTGGCGATAGCAACAACAGGAAGAAGCCGTTTGTAGTTCATGATAATAGCGTAGAGGATTGGCTCTGTCACGCCTGCAAACAGGCCTGTCAGTATAGTCGGACCTGCAACTTCCCGGATTCTGGAATGTTTTTTGCCCTTCAGGTATGCGCCGGCTGCAATGCCAATTTCTGCAAATACGGCGCATACGCATACGCCTTCCAGCATATCGCCCCCGTACATCTCTAAATTTTGTATGGTGACCGGGGTAAAACCCCAGTGGAGCCCCAGCATTGTCAGGAATGGGTAGGCTGCCCCTAGGATTACCCCTGCGATGATCCGGTTAAAGCCAAACAGCCAAACCACTGCTTCTGATACCTTATTGCCTAAAACTGTGCCGAAGGATCCGAACACCAAGACGGTAAAGGGAACCATCAGCATCAGGGAAACCATGGGGTTTAAAAAAAGCTGCAGCTCCTTTTTGACAATTTTTTTTCAGCAGTTTTTCTAACAGGCTGTAAATGATGACTGCAATAAAAATAGGAAATATAGTGGAAGCATAGTCAATGGGTATCACGTTAATGCCTAGGAAGTCTATGCTCCCCTCTGCTTCTAAAAGCCCAGTAAAGTTAGGCTCTAACAGGGCTGCCCCAATTGCCCCGCCTACATATGCATTTCCTCCAAATTGCTTTGCCAGCGTAATGCCAAGGAAAATGGGCAGGAAGTAAAAGACTGCATTCCCGGCTGCTGACAAGATTAAATAAGTAGGGGCATCGCTCGGCATCAGCCCAAATTCCTGAATGACTGTCAGCAGCGCTTTCACCATGCCTGCGCCTGCCAGTACTGGGATTAATGGGGAAAATGCACCTGAAATGACTTTCATCACTTGGTCTGCAAGGTTGCCCTTTTTCCCCTCCGGTGATTCCTCCCCGGACGCCTTTCCACCGATATTGGCAACAGATAGTATGGCGTTATAATAGTCGTTGACAGCAGGGCCGATGACTACTTGGTATTGGCCGCCGCTGATTACCACCTGCAGCACATATTTTAGCTTGTTTAGGGCATCCTTGTCAGCCTTCCCATTATCTTTTAATTCGAAACGGAGCCTGGTAGCGCAATGCACAAGGCTGATGATATTCCCTTCGCCGCCTACCAGTTCCACAATTTTTTTTGCTTCTTCTGAATACTTCATGATAGATTCTCCTCTAACCAATTATATGTTTTGATTGATTCGGTTCAGATGCAAAGCCAGATACAGCACTTCTCCTTCCCC
>Ga0224740_10566_pt1 | contig 10367 bp, 9 predicted proteins | sample LIM_E_Water_Bulk_FD_161634 | JGI IMG/M metagenome (GOLD analysis project Ga0224740, IMG submission 161634) | Enriched cells from gastrointestinal tract of the lab mouse from Pacific Northwest National Laboratory (PNNL), Richland, Washington... | ecosystem: Host-associated > Mammals > Digestive...
AGCCGGGTAATCAACATATCCTTGATGTTCGGGGAGAAGGACTCCAGATAGAAATGAAAGTTCTCCACAATAGCAGGGGCTTCGTTCAGCAATCCTACAAGATCAAATTTAGAGGTGTTGTAAAAAGGATATCCTGCAAGGTTCTCCAAAACTTTCTGAGGTGTTTTGGGATTTGCGTCAAATTTCTCGATGACCTTCTGTTTGCGTATCTTGCCACTTGCGTCCTTTGTAGCGAGAGCGCACTCAAGACGTCTGATTATAATCATCGGAATGATGATGTCTTTGTACTTGTCCGCTTTGTAGGGACCGCGCAGGGTGTTGGCAATGGAAAAAACCATGTCAACTTCTTTATTCACATTCAGGGTGGAGTCATCCATCATGACCTGGGTAATTTTCACTTCTGCCATATCTGTAATCCTCCGTTATATTTCATTAATATCAATGCCCGCCTTTAGTAGCCGCTCGTATCGATCATTTGAAATAATCACGGCTAACGGCTTTCCGTTTTTCAATATAAATCCCGCCGTATCATTTTCCGATATTGCTGTGATAATTTTGGATGCTTGTCCCCGTAGCAAATCAGACATATTGTAATGCTCCATTGGGATTTTACCCTTTTGAAACTGTGACATCAGCACATCCTCCTCTATATCCTGAGCTTATTCTTATATTATGCCACAAAGTAATTACAATTTCAACGATAAAATTCATTACACTCTCAAAATGTTTCTATCTCTCGAAGATATAAAACGGGCGATTTTTCCTTTATCCATCCGTACAGGATGAGGAACAATCGCCCATTTTCCATACCTAAACTTGTATCTTTCATTGATATGACAAAAAATCTCACTCCAGATATTCTTATTCACGGGGAATGTGCAACTCCCCCCGTCAACGGTCAATTACTTATCCACCGTTGCGAAATAATACCGCAGCCTGTGTGCGCACACGGGCGAGGATGCTATAACGCCGACCCTCCCCATCTGGGAGAGGCATTATCAGCACCCTTGATCCTGTGCGCCCTTTTGGCTGTGCATAGGTCCGGGGCTGATACGCTCCGGGCCTTTTTGTGTCCTCGCTCCATCGCACATGGCAGAAAGGACATAAGATGAAAAAAACACAAAAAACCTCAATCAAGCCCCAAGCGATGGTCAAGGCCACCTACCAGGATACCGCATTCAATAAGGTGGTCAGTGATATCCCCGCCCATACGCCAAAGTTCAAGACCTATGTGGAGCAGACCTCTGCCATCATGGACGAACTGCCTGGTAAGTTCGGAGCAACCCTGGCCTACCACATGGACAAGCTCCATCTGACCAACGAGGCCCTGGCTGGCCGGAGTCTCATCAATGAGGACACGATCCGCAAATACCGGAACGGCTCCAATAAGTCGAAGCCCAACATCCAGACCGTTGTCGCACTGTGTGTGGGTCTCCAGCTCCCTCTGCCGTTCAGTCTCGACCTGGTACATAAGTCCGGCCACACCTTTGCTGGTGAGCCAAGCGACATCGCCTATCTGATGATCCTCTCCACTATGACAGGGAGCAGCATCTACGACTGCAATGCACTGCTCCGTAGCACAGGGGTTCCCCCGCTGGCGAAAGAAAAATAAAAAGTTTTCTGGCTACCGGGTTTTCAAAGCCCGCCTACTCGACCGTTGATAGAGGCCGCTTTCCGAGACTCTGGCCCAGTTTGGAGCCTTGGAAAGCGGCCTATTTTCGGGTTTTCAACATCCGGGTCAAACGGAGCTTGGACGATTATTATTAGCCCATGAGGTGGCCACTCATACAACCACTGCCCGCCCGACCGGGTGGCGGCAGCAACCATCAACACCACGGGATGCACCCGAATGACTCGAAAGGATAACTGATATGCAGCAAGTTTTTATCTGCTCCCCCTACCGTGGGGACATCGACCACAACATCAAGGTCGCCAGGGACGCTGGGCGGATCGCCGCCAAGACCGGCTACGTTCCCGTCATTCCCCACCTGATGTATCCGCAGTTCCTCCGGGACGATCTCCCGGACGAGCGAATCCTCGGCATCCAGCTTGGGGCCGAACTGCTGAAGGCCAGCGACATGATGTGGCTCATCGGCAGCAAGATCACCAAGGGCATGAAGCCTTTCCGCCAGCGAGAACCAGAAATGGCGCATCAAGAAAAACTTCGAGGACGGCAAGCCATGGTCGGGGCAAGTGCTGGGCTATCGGTACGAGGATGGTGTTTACATCGTCAAGCCGGAGGAGGCGGAGATCGTGCGGAGCATCTTTGCCGACTACCTCTCCGGTATGGGTGTCGAGGCCATCATGAAAAAGCTGAACGCCCAGGGCAAGACCTCCCGCAACGGCCACGCCTGGTGCCGCTCCAGCGTTCGGAAGGTGCTGGGGAACTACTCCTACACAGGAAACCTGCTCCTCCAGACCACATTCCGGGAGAACCACATCACCAAAAAGACGCTCCCCAACCGGGGTGAGCTTCCCATGTACCATGCGGAGAATACACATGAGGCCATCGTCAGCATGGGGGACTACCAGGCGGTGCAGGCAGAGATGGCGCGGCGATCCGCCAAGAACAACAAAACCTCCCACGGCCCGGTCAAATATCCATTCACGAAGATGATCGTCTGCGGCACCTGCGGCAAGGGCTACCGGCGGAAGGTGACCCGCACCGGCCCGGTGTGGATTTGTAGCACCTTCAACATCTACGGCAAAGCCGCCTGCCCCTCCAAGCAGATACCGGAGGGTACGCTTGAAAAAGCCGCTGCGGAGGTGCTGGGGCTGGATGCCTTTGATGAAAAGGCCCTCCACGATAAAATAACGGCTATCCGGGCCGAGGGGAACAACACTCTGGTATTTCTGTTCAAGGACGGTACTCAAACCGTTAAACGATGGACAGACCGCTCCAGAGCGGAAAGCTGGACCCCGGAGATGAGAGCCGCCGCCAGAGAATTTGCGAAGAAAGGACGGGCGATGAGATCATGCCAGCAGCAAGAGCAGTAACGGTCATTCCGGCCACCATCAACCTTCACACCCATGCCCCTTCGGTGGCCGCGAGAAAACGCCGGACGGCGGGGTATGCCCGCGTGTCCACCGACAGCGATGAGCAGTTCACCAGCTACGAGGCCCAGGTTGACTACTACACCCGGTACATCCAAGGCAACGCCGAGTGGGAATTTGTGTCAGTCTATACGGACGAGGGCATTTCCGGCACGAACACAAAGCGCAGGGCGGGGTTCAATCAGATGATTTCCGATGCCCTCGCCGGGAAGATAGACCTCATCGTCACCAAGTCGGTGAGCCGCTTTGCCCGGAACACGGTGGACAGCCTGACCACCATTCGCAAGCTAAAGGAGCATGGCGTGGAGGTCTACTTTGAAAAGGAGAACATCTGGACTTTCGATAGCAAGGGTGAGCTGCTCATTACCATCATGTCCTCGCTGGCCCAGGAGGAGAGCCGCTCCCTTTCAGAGAACATCACCTGGGGCCAGCGCAAGCGGTTCTCTGACGGCAAGGTCAGCCTCCCCTACAAACAGTTCCTCGGCTACCGGAAGGGGCCGGACGGGTTTCCAGAGGTGGTGGAGGACGAGGCCAAGATCGTCCGCCGTATCTACACCCTTTTCATGGAAGGCAAGACCAGCTACGCCATCGCCAAGGCCCTCACCGCTGACGGCATCCCCACGCCCTCCGGGAAAAGCAAATGGGGAGCCAGCGTAGTGGAGAGCATCCTCACGAACGAGAAATATAAGGGGGCAGCACTCCTTCAAAAGTGTTACACGATTGATTTCCTCAATAAAAAGCGGAAAGTCAACGAGGGCGAAGTTCAGCAGTATTATATCGAGAAAAGCCACCAACCTATCATCCAGCCCCATGAGTTCGATGTTGTCCAGGCTGAGTTCGCTCGGCGCAAGGGCATGGGCCTCCACTACAGCGGCGGCGGGGTATTTTCCTCCCGGCTGGTCTGCGGCGACTGCGGCGGCTACTACGGCCCCAAGGTCTGGCACTCCAACAGCAAGTACCGCCGGGTCGTCTGGCAGTGCAACGGCAAATTCAGCAACGAGGAAAAGTGCCGCACTCCGCATCTGATGGAGGAGGACATCAAGGCCCGGTTCCTGGCAGCATTCAATCAACTGCTGGACGGCAAGGACGCTCTGCTGGAGGATTGCCGCGTCATGCAGGACCACCTCACCAACTGCTCCGCCATTGACGCGGAACTGGACGAGCTGCTCCGGGAGATCGCGGTGGTGACGGAGTTGACCCAGCGGTGCATCCAAGAGAACGCACGGAGCGCCCAGAGCCAGGAGGAGTATGCCGAACGGTACAACGGCTATGTGGCAAGGTACGAAAAAGCCAAGGCCAAGGTGGACGCCCTCCAGAAGCAGAAAAAGCAGCGGCAGACCAGGGCCGATATCATTGGCGGTTTCATGTTCGCTGTGCATGAGCGGGAAGTTGGCGTCACGGAGTTTGACAATGCTCTCTGGCTGGCGGTGGTGCAGAAAGCCACAGCCTACCACGATGGGCGGCTGGTGTTCACCTTCCAGAACGGGATGGAGATCGAGGGATAACCGAACAGGAACACACATGGCCCGCTGGCTCATTTGGAGCTGGTGGGCCATTTTTATTTTGACAAAATAGCAACAAGGGCTGGTTTTTTAAGTCGATTCTTGGTATACTTAGTAAAGAGATGATTTTGCATCCCCCCAATATACTATGAGGTGTTGTTATGGGACAGCTTAAATTTAAAGATTTATATCTCGGAAAAATTGATGCATATAATGAATTTCTTGAATTTGGCCCTGAAGTGTGTTCAGAAATCTTCTTTGAATATCCAAATCTTGATTTTGGCAAAATGGTTGATGGATCGGTATATTACATATGTGGTGACAAAGGTACAGGAAAAACTATGTTGCTCAAATATATTGAAGCTCGGATGCAACAAAGCGAAGATCCTGTTTTCACCGAATTTGTACGATTCAAAAAAGATGTTGATGAGGATCAGAGAAATCAAATAAAAAGAGCGTCACTTCCAAGCCAGCCATTTGAGGAGATTGTTGAAAAAAATATTCCGACAGATATCACAATTAACTGTGTGCTTGCATGGCAAATCTACCTTATCAAGTTAATAGTTTTCCGGTTAAATCATACAGAATACGGTGTTTTTGATAGGGAGGATAAGAACTGGAAACAGCTAAACACTTTATTGAATGCAGTTTATAATGATGCCGATGATGACAATATTACAAAAAGAATTCTTCCCAAAGTAAAAAAAGGTAATATAGAACTTAATATTGGAAAATATGGAAAAGTAGACTTTGAATTGGAATGGACGGATTCGGATAAAAAAGCAGCCACATTTACCTCTATTGCAAAAAAAGCCCTTGATTTGTACGCTAAACTCATACCGAAAGAAAACAAGATTTACATTTTAGTTGATGAATTAGAGTTATCCCTAAAGCGGACCAAAAGTTATGAACGCGATATAACACTTATCAGAGATTTGATTTTTGCAATCCAATATATTTCGGAAATTTCCAAGGAACATGGATTCCCTGTTTATCTAATTGCGGCCGTACGCAACGAGGTCTATAAAAATGTGCAGGCAAAAGGAATGGAAATAAATAAAACCATTCATGATTTTGGCGTCCAAATTTCATGGCAACAACATGGCGGAGATATCTCTAATCATCCTTTATTAAAGATGTTAGAAAAGCGTATTCAGTATAGCGAAATAAAAGCTGGATTAGTTCCAACAGGAAATGTGTGGCAGGAATATTTTGTGCAGACTATTGGTAACAGCCGAATCGATGTGCGCAATTATATTTTAGATCAAACATGGTATAAGCCAAGAGATATTATTCGTATGTTTACAGCTATTCAAGCTGTTCGAGGTGAAAAATCCACTGCCGACCAAGAAACTTTTGACACAATTCGTAAAGATTATTCAGATGAATCATGGACGGAATTCGAGGAATCTCTAACTGCAAAATACTCAAATATAGAAGTTGACGGCATACGCCTCGCATTGACAGGAATGAGTATTCCTTTTGAGTTAAAGGACTTTATTGCGCAGATAGATGGGAAAGCTGATACCTTTGTCGAAGTAGAGACATTAAAAAATGGATCACATAAACCAAACCAGATATTGCGTGATTTATACGACCTTGGTGTTATTGGAAATTATGGAAAAGTTCCTCGTTTTGTATTCAAGGGGGATAGAGATATAGACCCTATGGCTCCACTAACTATCCACTATCCGTTAATACGCTTTTTCCGGGCATCAATAATAAATTACAAATCGAGCGGTCAGTAGCAGACAGATTTCACGGTGAATATGTTTGAAACCCCTTTCCAAAAGTAGCCTATTTCAGAGACCAGCCAGAACCCCCTATACCGAATTTTGCACCCCCCTTTGGCATTTTGCTATGTTTACAACAGAAAACTTGCACCCCCTATGCGGCAAGGGGGTGCAATCGTATCAAAATCACCAGCACTTTTCACGAAAGTCCGCAGTCGATGATACAATCGACTGCGGACTTTTTAATTTTCTCTATGAAAAAGCCTTGAAATTAAGGGAATTGCGGGACACCGGGGTGCAGATAGCCTCCGGTGTCCCGCTTTTTTCATTTTGGGGGCCGGGTGACCGCTACGGAGAGGGCAAAAATTTGAACCCTTCCCCTGTCTCACTGGAGGGAAAATTAAAAGATTGGAGAAAAATTAAAATGTGGCCTCCGGTGCTACCCAAGGAAACCGGAGGCCATGCGCACGTTTTCTTTTCACGGTTTTTGAACGCTAGTCAGCCTTTTACCAAACCAACCCGCGAGTTTCATACTCGCCCTTGAGAAACTCGGCAACATCGTCAAGGTTCCACAAGTGGTCAAAATTCTCACTATAGCAACCCCACTCATAGAAACCGGTATACAGGTCTTTCACCATATAGCCGGTAAAGCGGTCACCACAAGAGTCGTGGTAGACAAACTGCCCTAAATGCCGGAAGCCCTTCTCCACTCGGTAACCGATGCTGTATGCCCTGCGTCTGAGGGCGTTTTCTGAATAATTCATAATGTACCTCCATTCAATTTTTAATATTGATGAAGGGTAGCTGTTTGTGACCGTTCCGCGCCATGCTACACCTGGCCATGGCAAGCCACACCGTGCCCTACCATACCACGTCAATGGTCACAATTACATTATGTCGTATTCTGATGTATTTTGTTTTTACCGTGATAACGCTACGCTACTATAGTATACCCCAATCTGAGCAAAGATGCAACTGCTCAGTAGGATCACCGTTTTGAGAATTATTATGCTGCCAACAGAAATCCTCTAAAATGTTCGCTAACTGCTGTCGTTACACAAAGTGTTCTTCTACAATCGCATTCAACTGCGCAGCGATTGTAGAAAAATCCAGGTTCAAATCCAGCGTTTTTACGCTAATTTTATTACCACTCATTTGATAAACATTATCGGGCTGGATGGTTTCATCCGTTCGGGCGTATAGCAACATGCCAGATACTGTATGTGGTTTTTCGCCAAACTCGGTGTCCTTGTTCTTCACATAAGTGAAAATCTGGTACAAATTATTCGAGTAAAGCGTGTGAACATCATACTGTACTTGTGTGGTATGAGTGTAATACTTAGCATCGATAATTAGCACCTTGTTGCCTTGCGAGAGCATAATATCGCTCTGCATAATCGGTAGCATAGTTCCAATTCCATCGTCCAAGGCCCAAGGTATTTGTGATGCTGTTGCTTTTACCTGCGGACACTCCTTCGCGTAAAATTCAAGAATGAATTTCTCATAGAGTCGACTCATCCGCTGCTCGTCAATAAAGGTAGCCAGTCTATATTCTCCGTCATCTGTGGTCAAAAGCATACCTTCAAGTACCAGTTGGCAAAGGCTGACGAGCATTCGGTAGGTATTGTTGTTCCTCTGAAACCGGATTGAGTCCCAATGAATAGATGCCGGATCAATGATATCGACATTCGAGAAAAACAGCATTTCCCTTTTCAGATTCGTTTTATACTCGGTGTCTACTTTGGCATGACGCAATAGAATCATCACCGTTGTTTTCAGAATCTGATTTAACAGGTTATTCTCAGAAAGCTCATCGTATTCACAGGTCAACACTCGCTTTCGAGCAAGGCGATTTTGAATTGTTCCGGGCATATCAATCTTGCCGCGCACTACCGCTACATCTTCCTTGCGATTCAGATATTCACGATAGAGGCCCTGTTTCAACTGTCTGCCGATTCCCTTGGCTAGAATTGCAGAGAAGAGATTATGCAGATTATCAAACTCCTCCGCTGCCACATTCTCATAGCCACCCTGATTCAAAGTAGTAAACGCATAGGAGAGCATGTAGTATATGTTTTTTATAAATATGCTCTTGTCCTTTATCATTGAAACACACCCTGCAGAATGTTTTCCCAGTGCCGAAGTTTGGATGCATCGTCAAACCAATACTCGGAAAGCATGGGTAGAATATCGTAATCAACAATTGAGTGCAGCCATTCATCGGTACAGATATCTCTACCGCAAAAATAGCTGTGACCGATGCAGAAACCCTTGCCGAGAGACTTATCCAGCGCAATTTCTTTATTCAAATCCTTTACTCTGGACACGAGCTCGTTCAAAGTTTCATTGTTAAGACCGTTTTGGTACTGAGTGAACCCATCGGAATCAAAACCCGGCTCCACCTCAAAAAAGCTAAAACGGCGACGGAGAGCGTAGTCAATCATAGCAAGGCTTCGGTCGGCTGTATTCATTATACCAATGATATAAAGGTTTCTCGGTACAGAGAACGTGAGTCCGTTGTATGCAAGGGTAGCCTTTGTACCTCTGTAATCGCGCTCAATCAGCATGAGCAGCTCTCCAAAAATCTTGCTCATATTGCCACGGTTGATCTCATCGATGATGAAGAAGTAATCCTTGTCTGGTTGATTGGCAGCTTTTTGACAGAAGCGATAGAAAATACCGTACTTCAGCTCAAAGCCGTCCTCTACTGGTTTATAACCCATCATGAAATCCTCATAAGAGTAATTTTGATGGAACTGCACAAATTCGATGCGGCTTTCGTCTTTTTCGCCCATCATAGAATAGGCGAGTCTCTTCGCTGCAAAGGTTTTTCCAACTCCCGGCGCACCTTGCAAGATAATGTTCTTTTTATTTTGGAGCACTGACACAAGATTCTCGTACCGTGTTTCGGTCATGTACACCTCTTCTAGAAAGTCATCCTTTGTATAGGTGTCTATAGCCGATTCGGACTGTAGCGGGTTTTCTTCTTGGATGAGATCAATGATAAAATCATACTCACCTCTGGTCAGTTTGAACAGACTACCCTGCGGACTCTGGAAGTACTCCATGCGCTCCAGTTCCGGGCATCCTTTCAACGTCGCATAGTCAATCGGGGATGTTAACCCTTCGACTTTCTCAAAGTATATCTCCTCGCCATCCTGCTCTGCACTAATCTTGCCAATTGCAACAATCTGTTTCACGGGATATGACTCGTAGCCGATAATCATATCACCAGCTTTAGCGTCAAGGAAGTTCTGAAAGATTCTGCGCTTGTTTCCGTTATCATTGTACAGCGTGTACGACTGAACTTCGCCAACAGCTATATCGGAAAAACTCCAAATCTTCGGATTCGCATTCAGCCACCAATAACCGTGGTCTTCTTCACCTGGCGCAGCAGCAACATAAAGCTCAACTCCGCTTAAATCGACCTTATCCAAAGCTGCCGCAAGCTCATCGCGCAGTTTCCATACATAGCTTCCTTCTTCATCCCTGCCAGCGTTTCTACCCATATAAAGAATCGTCCACCAACGTAAGGATTCATCATCTCGTTCCATAACAGGGCAACCAGTTTTTTCTACAATGCGGCGGGCAAGAGCCACGGAACCACTGTTGTAAAAATTCTTGGTTTCACCATATTTTACAGAAAGCTGAGTGCAGGTGGCCATTCCGCCGTAATCTTTCATACGCTTCATGATTTCTAGACTGCTGGTAGTAAAGACATCTGCATCGTCGAGCAGGCCAAGCCAATCGTCGACTGAAAGGCCCGGATCATAACCTGCCGGAAACCACTCCTCTTCGGTCACAACAGCGCTTTTCTGCGCGTAATAACGGCTGATATAAAAGCCCACATCAAATGTCAGTGTCTTCAGCTCAGGATCAGAATAGCAAGTATCCGTGAGCTGGCTCTTGAAAAGATTGATAAGTTCTGTGTCCTGTTTCAGCTCCTCGCAAATCTCATCATAGAGCTTATAGAAATTCCGGATGTTGTCTGCATAGGCACCTTTTTTGAATCGATAGTCACTTTCCAGCTCATCCGCCACGGCCTTAATCTCACCGAACTTGTAGATATAATACTTGT
>Ga0224740_10569_pt1 | contig 10332 bp, 9 predicted proteins | sample LIM_E_Water_Bulk_FD_161634 | JGI IMG/M metagenome (GOLD analysis project Ga0224740, IMG submission 161634) | Enriched cells from gastrointestinal tract of the lab mouse from Pacific Northwest National Laboratory (PNNL), Richland, Washington... | ecosystem: Host-associated > Mammals > Digestive...
AATGAAGAGCTAATCAATGGATAAACAGTCAAATAAGAATTATGGAGGTAACATGTCTATGAAACAAACTAAAAAATCTGCTTATGCTTTAGGACTTATTTTCTGCCTGGCCACAAGCCAGCTCCTGTCTTTCAAGACGCCAATGGCAGCACAAAAAACAAAATTGACCTTAAATCATTCAAAGCTGCTGCTTCAAAAAGGAAACAAAACAACTATAAAAGTGAAAAAAGGACTGCCCAAAGCAACTGCAAAAAACAAAATAACTTTTCAGTCTTCTAATAAAGGTATTGTATCCGTAGATAAATCCGGCAAAATAGCTGCAAAGAAGGCTGGGAATGCAAAAATAACTGTGAAAATAAAAGGGACAGCCCTAAAGGCATTTTGCCAGATAAAGGTTGTTGATAAATTACAACAGGTCTCCCTAAAAAAGACGGAGCTGACAATGAAAAAAGGAGAAAAAATCAATTTATTGGAATTTACCGTTTCTGACCAAAAACTTTCCTATTCCTCAGATAACAAAGAGATAGCAAAGATTTCCTCCGACGGCACATTACTAGGCGTTAATGCTGGTATTACAACGTTAAATATAAAAATTAAAGATAGCATAAAGGAGCCCGTATATATGAGTGTAAAAGTATTGCGCGATGAATATGATACCCCTCTGGGATTTGATGAAAAAAGAGATGATATCCCACATGGAAAAATGACAGAAATTTCTTATTCCTCAACCGTTACCGGAAGCACAAGAAAATGCATGCTGTATACTCCTCCAGGATATTCTGAGGATAAGAAATACAATGTACTCTACTGTATGCATGGAATTGGAGGTGACCACAAGGAATGGTATGTTAATGGCTCCCCGCAAAACATCCTTGATAATCTGTATGCTGAAAATAAACTGTCAGATATGATTGTAGTTTTCCCAAATGGCCGGGCAATGAAAAATGACAGCATCCCATCTAATATTTTTGCTGCAGATGCTGTCGCATCATTTTCCAACTTTGAAAATGATTTAAAACAATGCTTGATGCCATATATCAATGAAAACTATCCTGTTTATGGCGATAAAGCACATACTGCTATGGCAGGTTTATCTATGGGTGGAATGCAGACCGTAAACATTGGCCTTAAAAACCTAGACCTCTTTGATTACTATGGCATCTTCTCCCCAGCACCGACAACAGATGCCAACCTGATGGGAACAAACAAAGAATTGTACCCAAAAGTAATCTGGCTATCCATAGGAACTTCCGATACAACAAGTGGCCAGATGGCAAGCAACACACATACGATATTAACTGAACAGGGAATCGACCATATCTATTACCGAATGCCTGGAGCACATGATTGGTCTGTTTGGAAAAATGGGCTGTACAATTTTGCACAATTAATTTTTAAATCATAATCCTAGGGAAACCAAACTATTACTACTGTATAAGCCAGTCGATTGACTGGCTTATCTTGTTTTTATAGTGTATAATGGAAAACAAAAAAGCGAGGAACAGCTATGAATATAAACAATTCACAAAATATCATAATCCAGAAAGAAAAGCAAAATATCAGCAAATATACTGGCCTGCTCTACAGCAGAATCTTCCTTCTTTTCTGCCTTTTTGTCCTGCTTGCTGTATTGCCATCGGCTCCATTCTACTTCTTTGTATTTCTTCTGCTCTGCCCTTGGATTTTTTCTAATATTGCTACATCCAGGCACAAGTCCCAAACACTATTGTTGTCTTTTGGTGCAAAGTCTTTTTATTATACGCCAATAAAACTCTCCGTTGAAAAATCTATCGGATACTGCATTGTTTTGCTGCTAGTAATCTGGCAGATTGTATTTCCGCCTACCGAAGCAGCATTCCCCATTCTTCGGCTTGTTCCTGGTTTCTTACTGCTGCTCTATCTAATCTTTAGGATTACCGCAACTGCTATTGCCCGCCGCATGATTCACCGCATCTATACAAAACTTTTATTATTAGATTAAGCAAAAAGCGCACCACCTGCGCTGGTGCGTTAGCAAAAAAGTCTCCGAATTTTTTGTTGGTGTACCACTACGTTCGGCGCAATTTCCTATATTATGAAAAAGGACTGGCATTTGTTAAACACTCTGCCAGTCCTTCTTCATTCAAATTTTTCTATGCCCACGGCGCCTGTTCTGCAAATGCAGAATCTACAATGTCATCAATTTCCGCAAAATCATATTCCAGCCCCTTCATAGCTGCCTGGTTCATCTGGTCAACAGTCTGGTTTGTAGAAACCGTCTTTGAAGCAGATGAATTACTTTCTGTACTGCCAGAATAATTTAACGTACTTCCCAACAAAGCAGATGCCTTTGTTGAAACCTGCTCTGAAAAGTATTCATATAATTCCTGAACTGTCTGATAGGTCAATGACGAGGTATCCTCCGTTTTCCCTGCCTCCTCCAATACAGAAGACAGCTTATCTGCCATAGTGCTAGCCTGGATAGAATCCGCATAAGAATTTAGCTTCATTCCTGTAAGGTAATTCTCCAAAATGCTTGAAAAACTAGATACACCACCCAGAGAACCAAGCGCACCTAAAGAACCCATCGCGCCAAAACCATCATTGCCGTAATTTCCCGAAATAGAGTTTAACATTGTACTGGTAGGATTATTATTAATCATATACTGATAATACAATGTCTTTTCATCAAACATAACATTTGCCATGTCACTCCTCCTCCCCTTTCATATTTCTCTGCCACCCTAATATCCAAAATATAATACCATACCCTAGCAAAAAAGTCAAAAAATAGTCACTATAGACAAAATCTCCTAATACTTGTAAAATTGTAGTATAGACGCATTGAAACCTGCGTTCTGTTTAAAGGAGGAGAAAAACGCTATGAAAAATATTAGAAAGATATTTTTTTCCGATTTACATTCGCTGATACGAAACCTATACGTCCTGATTATTGCACTGGGACTTTGCTGCCTTCCGCTCTCTATGCATGGTTTAATATCTATTCCAACTGGGATCCCTATGGCAATACTGGAAATATAAAGATTGCAGTTGCCTCACAGGATACTGGATATACCGACACAAAAGGCCAGACAACCAACACTGGCAACAGTATCCTTGAAACCTTAAAAGAAAATACAAGTATTCACTGGGTTTTTACTTCTGCTGATAAAGCAAAAAAGGGCGTATACAGCGGCGATTACTATGCTGCTGTTCTTCTGCCAAAAGATTTTTCCGAATCTATGTACCAAGGATTCATGCAGGACTTAAAACACCCTCAATTAATCTACTATGAAAATGAAAAGAAAAATGCAGTGGCTACTAAAATTACTGATACAGCTGTCACCACCCTGCAAAACAACATCAATAAGATGTACATTTCTATTCTGGTTAGCAACGCATTTGAAAAAGAAGATAAAATAGTAAATGGGGCAGAACAACATGATATTCTCTCCACACTTCAAAAAAAAGTGGAACGCATTGCAGATAACCTTACCAGTTATGCAGGCACTATCACCTCCCTAACAAACGCAAACACAAAACTTTCTGTCACTATTGAAAATGCCAAGACAGAGTTAAACCAAATTCAGAAGAAATTAGAAAACCACACCACTCCTGATAATGACACAACCGTGGAGCCTTCCCTTTTGGCAAACCTACTGCCAAAAAGCAGAGCGGTGTCAAATTCTCTCTCTTCTGTCTCGCTACATATTAATAAAATCAAATCCACAAAAGATGTTTCGCTCAAAACAAAATATTATAAAAAAGCAGTTTCCCAGTTAGAGAAGGCGCAGGCGCAGTTAAAGAAGATAACAAACGCTTTTCAAGTGCTCCCCTCCGATTCTAACCTGCGAAACCATTATCAACAACTGCTGGCAAAGCTTGAAAAGCAGCAAACTGCTGTGGACTCCTTAAAAAGGCAGCTCATCCTTGGGATAAACACCATAAAAAACATTCAGGAAGGACAAGAAGGGAACATAAAAAATAAATTAGAAAAAACGGAAGCCACATTGCAAAATGCAGTTTCTTCCTTACAAAATACATTTGACAATATTATTGTTCCTCTCGCAGAAGAGGCCGCTTCGCTGGCTGACACATTACAAAAAGACATTGCCAATTCTATACAGAACATTGCAGATGATATTACTTTGTTAAAGCAGGTCTTGATTGGAACCAAATCGGGACTCTCTTCTGCCAACGAAAGCCTCGCATCCCTATCGGACATTCTTAAACAGTCCACAGAAGGCTTAGAGGAAATCACTACGGCCATACGCTCCATTTCAGAAAGCGAATGGCTGGAGCAAGCTTTATCCTTTATAAAGGGAAACCCGGAAGCATATGGAGAATTCTTTTCCGCACCAGTAAAAATCAAGACAGAACGGGTATACCCTGTAGAGAACTATGGGTCAGGAGTCACGCCATTTTATACTACATTGGCTATTTGGGTCGGGGGTATCTTTCTAGTATCTATGATAAAAACTGCCCCGAACCGAAAAAAATTTCCAGAAGCAAAGCCACATGAGTTATTTTGGGGGCGATTCCTTCTCTTTTTCCTTTTTGGGCAGCTGCAGACCATAATTATTGTAGTCGGCAACCTTGCCTTGCTGCACACACAGTGCCTGCATCCAAAGCAGTTCTGGCTGGCATCCGCCATAGCAAGCTTTACATTTTTATTGCTGATTTACGCCTTTACTGTATCATTTGGCGATGTTGGAAAAGCTTTCATCGTAGTTATCGTTGTAATCCAGATTGCAGGTTCCAGCGGGACCTACCCAATTGAAATCCTGCCGGAATTTTACCAGAGAATTTATATCTTTTTCCCATTTCCTTATGCAATTAATGCTATGCGGGAAGCAATCTGCGGATTTAATGGCAACGATTTTTATATCTATTTATTCCAGCTCCTGCTCTTTGCTGCTGCCGCACTGGTACTTGGGTTGGTAATCCGCCTTCCATTCCGCAGAATAAACCACTTTGTTGAAAAGCGAATGGAAGATACCGGACTTATGTAGGATGTAAAAAATGCATTAGGGGGATCATATATGAAAAATCAAGATAAATATGAAAAGATGTATCAAGAGCTACTAAAGCAACAACAGGAAATCCACAACCGCAACCAAGTACATATCCAAAACGGCATTAAATATATTATCTTTATTCCTCTGGTCTTTTTGGCATTGGCCTTTTTTACAGAAAGCGGTAAGGTTATCTTCCTAACCCTCTGGATTGCATCAATGTTTTTACTGTCCGCCTATCTAATCTATATTGAATATCTAGACTTCCAGATACAAGAAAGGATTGCAAAAATAAGCGAAAACTCAGATATGGAAACCGAGACACTGATTGGCGGCAAACTGGATGATTTTGAAGAAAATATTTTAGATATCTTAAAAGAATGGGAAGAAAGCCTGCCACCCCGAAAAAAAATAGAAGATATGATAAAAATGAGGCACTTATCAGAAAACGATAAGCAAAAGAAAGGAGAGCAGCCATGAAAAATATTTGGAAAATAGCAAGAAATGATTTCCGAAACATATCTACAAATGTAGTAGCAATAGTTCTTGTAATTGGTTTATGTGTGCTCCCCTCCCTCTATGCATGGTTTAATATTTTGTCTAACTGGGATCCTTATCTTGAAGATGCCACTTCAAATTTAAAAATTGCTGTCTTTTCCAAAGACACCGGCATCACAGTCGGAAGGCTTAAACTGTGTATCGGCAGCTCCATTACAGAATCATTGGGAGAGAACACTACGATTGGATGGGTCTTTCCAAAAGATGAACGAACCGCAATCAATGGTGTATACAATGGCAGCTACTATGCAGCTCTGGTGATTCCTGAGAATTTTACAAAAAGTATCTCTGGTATTGCAGAAGGAAATCTAGACGGAGGAACTATCTCCTACTATGAAAATGAGAAAAAGAATGCAATTGCTACAAAAATTACTTCAAAGGCCAAAAATGCTGTGGAAACACAGGTAAATCGTACTGTCTTTAGCACAATTACAGAAATTATTACTAAAATAGGAGATTCTCTAAAAAACATAGAAGAACAAAGTTCAATCCGTACTACAGCGGCAGAAAAACTAGAGAGCATAGAAAACGAAATTAAACACTATATCGCTTCCCTAAATGCGGCTAACTATGCCGCGGAGTCCACCAAAGATTCCGTTGCAACCCTTGGTAAACTTTCCAAAAAGATGGTATCCGATTTACAGCAGGATCTATCGCTGCTCTCCTCTGGTACATTCAAGCTCACCGGGCTACAGACTGCCAGCATCCGTCTGGCAGACTACGCAGAAGTCTTAGAAACTGGCGGAAATAGCCTGGCACAATCAATTAAGCTTTTAAAAGACCTGCAACAAACAGTACGGCAAACCAAACTGGAAATAATTGGAACAGAGGACAGTGAACAATTACAAAGTATTCTTTCTGTCCTTAAAAACCAACCTGAAGCAATCGGCGGCTACTTCTCCTCACCAGTGGATTTAAAAACTGTGCCCGTCTATAAAACCAAAAATTACGGTTCTGCAATGGCACCGTTTTATTCTGTCCTTGCAATCTGGGTGGGTTCGCTGATTCTTGTCGCAATTATCCACACAAAAGTGCATCCTTTTGAAAAGGAAAAACCATTTAAGGTATATGAAGAATTTTTTGGACGCTACACGATATTTTTCTTGATTGGACAGATTCAGACGTTGATTTGTGTATTGGGCAATCTATTCTTTTTAGAAATTCAGTGCCAACATCCATTTTTATTCTGGTTTGCATCTGCCGTCAGCAGTTTTGTATTTACCCTGCTAATTTATGCATTGGTATTTGTATTTGGAAATGTCGGTGAAGCCCTTGCAGTTGTTATTATGGTAATTCAGGTCGCCGGCACCGGCGGAACTTTCCCAAAAGAGGTACTCCCTGCCATATACCAGAACGTTTATCAGTTCCTCCCCTTTCCGTACTGCATGACAGCACTTAGGGAATGTGTTGCCGGAATGTACAAAAATGATTATTGGATTGCTCTTGGCAAATTAATACTATTTGCTGTCGGGGCACTTGCAGCCGGATTGCTTTTGAAAAAACCTTTTATTGGAATCAATGAGCGCATTGAAAAGAGCAAAGAAAAAAGTGATCTGATTGTATAACCATTCTTCCTATTAATACCGTTTCCTTTGAAAAGATAAAAGGCCGCAAATTGATACACGGCCATATCATAAATTAAAATGCACCGAACGCCCTTTTCGGCAATTCGGTGCATTTTAATTTAAGCTGAAAATGGGACTTGAACCCACGACCCCTTCATTACGAGTGAAGTGCTCTACCAACTGAGCTATTTCAGCACTGAATAGTATTTTATAATAATATCTCCAAAAGGTCAAGTATTTTTACAGAATTTTGTAACGGCAGCAATAAGAAGAATTACTATTCACGGTTAATTTCAGAAAAGAACAGAATCATTGTGCTTGCACATAAGATTCTGGCACTTTTCCTGAAATCGACTGTATAGCTATTGTTCTTCCGCCTCATCTACAACATCCTTCTTCTTGTCTTTTGAAAACTTATCAATCAAATCTGGAACCATATCAAGCACCTTGGTAAGCCCATCCTGATTTTTCACATTTACCAGTTTCGTTTCTCCATTTTTAATTACCAAAATCGCACTCGGCTGGATTCTTCCACCCATCGCGCCGGCTCCATTGTCCTTTTTCGTCGAACCGCCCTGGCCAGAAAACGCTCCTGCCCCAACGCCAAAACTCACATCTACCAGCGGGAGGATAATCGTGCCATCATCAAACCTGACAGCATCCCCCACTACGGTCTTGCTGGTAATAAAGCCCTCCATACCTTTAAATAACGAATCAACCGTCCCTTTAAAATTATTTTCTCCCATTACAATGCCTCCTTCATTAATTGCTCTGCTTCCCTTCTAAATCGGCCCCATTCGCCGCGAAGGAATATACGAATCAGTATCATTCCAATTGTGATCAGAGAAATTCTTCCCCGAATCATTAAATGCCCTTCCAATCTCTTCTCCTCAAAATCCGGTGTAACCTGTATTCCTCGGCCACATGACGCATAAAAAATTGCCGCCAGCCCAAGTATCTGTCCTGTCAGGCATGGGTCTCCTGTCCCAAATACAATGTTTCCCCGAAATACTTTTGGCTTTAATTTTCTCCATAAATGTAACACATTATCCTTTAGGATGCAAACCATTCTCTGTGTATTTTCTGAATACCAAAATATTTTTGCCTCACCGAACCACTCCACCTTTTTTCGGATTTTCTGGAAAATGGAACGCATCGAAGAATAAAACTGTCGCACAGCCTGGCAAAACTTGACCAGCTTCTTCCAAAATAAATAAAAAGGCAATCTGTGCCAAAAGGCTTCCACTTCTTCTTCAGAATCTTTTTCTAGTATTTGTTCCACTTCATAAACTTCACGGTCCTTAACTCTGCTTTCCTTTTCCCTATTTGAATCATTAAGGTCACTGACAGTTTCATCCAATTTTCTCTCTTGCTGTCTAACTGGCTCTTCCACTGGATATTGTTTCTGTGGTTTCTTCTTAGGATGTTTCCGCTTCTTTGCTGTTGCCCTTTGATTCCTTTTCTTTGCCATGCCAGCAAAAATTCTCTGTACATCTATTCCAAAAAATCGTATCTTACTTCCAAAACTGCCATCCCGATATGCAAAAGATATATAGAGCAGACCACATAGCCAGTATACCCTTCCTTTTGCTGTGACCTCTTTATGGAAGTCCGCCTCCCCTTTATAACAGATTGGGCAAAGAAGCAGAAAAAAGAGCAACAAAAGCAGAACAAGTATTATTTTAAGTAACACGGACAAAACAGTCCCTATTACTGATAATACCACACTCATCTGACATCCTCCCCTTTTTCTGCCCCAAAATAGGCCTTGACGCTTTCTGCATTCATTTCTCCAAACTCACGCATAATATCCTGTGCCATCTGGCAGATAATTTGCTCTACCCCCGCCTGGTTTGCCGCCAGCCCTATGATTTCTATATTTTTTTCTCTATAATACTGAAACCAAAATTCCCTTGAAGAATAGATATCCATGCAATTATTTTCATTGGCAGGCAGTGTAATACAAAAACAGCCTCTGACAATTTTACTGCCCTCCACAATCTTTCGGTAACGGCCTGGCTTTTTCTTTACTTTTTCATCCATATAGAGTCCTGCATTCCAATGAAACACTATGTATTCTCCTTATTGCATAATCTCCAGCAAAAGCTGTTTTGCCACATACTTCTCGGCCTCATCATCACATTGCTGCAATGAATCTACTACATAATCTGCCACTTCCTCTTGCGAATGGAATTGAATTGGCATTACCCCAAGCGTATTTGCCATCACTGCCCTCCGCAACATCCTGCTTTTTCCTTGAAAAAATGACTTGCACTCAGCAATCAGGGCATCCGCGGTTTCTTCTGCAAACTTCTCTGTCACAATCTCATCCTGTCTATTCTCTTCTAAATTTGCAAAAACACTATCTGATGACAAGAAAGACAAGTTCTCTAAAATTTTGAAATCTTCTGAAAGTCCCAAGGATGTGATCATTTCTTTCTGGCTTCCCATAACCTCCTCCAAGGATGCCCCACATACATTGACACTATTATAAATAGTTTCCAACTTGCCTTCTACGTGTTCAAACTGCTCCCCTAGCCAAGCCAATTTTTCCTCTTCCGTTCCAACATGCTCTTCACCACTGTATTTCCACACATCGCTGCCGTTTAGAAGGAACAATGCATTAATCCCCCGGATTACAAGCCGTACCGCATCATTCTCCTTTTTTTCCTCTGCGTGCCCTGCAGAAGCGCAGATACTGTACATTTCATTGATTAAATGGCCAAGCTGTAAAAGAAGCTCTGATATATCATTTAACTTCGATGCATTTGCCAAAATCTTCTCCTCATAAATCTGGTACATATCCCGGTCAAACTTTTCAAAATCCAGAGCAGCCAACTCCTCAAGTACAGGCACAAACTCTGTATAATGCTCTTTCATATGTTCATCTTGATACATCATGGCACCCATTCGAAACATATATAAGAAACTATCCAGCGAGTCCTTGTCACTCCCAATATAGATTGAAATACTGTTCCTTAACCAGTCGAAATAGCGGCTCCGTGCAATCCGAACCGGAAGCTGGCCAAGCATCACGCGGATATTATCACTAACCGCCGTATTATCTTCACCAGAAAAAATATACTCTACCAATCCCTGCGCAAACACACTGTCCTCCGGCATTGTCTCCATATCATCAAAGCGGTACTGTATACGATTTAAAACATATTCATAAACTACAAAGCAATCTGTATAGGCAGTCAACACCTGCATTT
>Ga0224740_10570_pt1 | contig 10314 bp, 5 predicted proteins | sample LIM_E_Water_Bulk_FD_161634 | JGI IMG/M metagenome (GOLD analysis project Ga0224740, IMG submission 161634) | Enriched cells from gastrointestinal tract of the lab mouse from Pacific Northwest National Laboratory (PNNL), Richland, Washington... | ecosystem: Host-associated > Mammals > Digestive...
GCCGTATGATCGTGCAGGCCCAGAACGGCCGGGCGCTCTGTGAAAACCGGGAAGGCGGTGGGTGCCGGTTCAGCATTTTCCTGCCTGCCGGGTAGGAATCTTTCAAAACTGAAAGATTTCGTTACGGTCTGGAAAGATTCGTTTGCTATAATGATGAAAAATCAAAAGAAAGGGTACAATCATGCTTATACAAACGAATCAGCTGACAAGGGTTTACGGAAACGGAGAAAATGCACTGCGGGCCCTGGATAGGGTAACGCTATCTGTAGAGCGCGGTGCGTTTGTTTCTGTGGTGGGTTCCAGTGGCAGCGGCAAGAGCACGCTTTTGCACCTGCTGGGGGGCATTGACTGTCCCACAGAAGGCACAGTCACCATCGATGGCACGGACCTCTACTCCCTCAAGCCCGACGAGCTCACCGTGTTCCGGCGGCGCTACATCGGCTTCGTGTTCCAAAGCTACAACCTGATCCCCGGGCTGAATGTCTGGGAAAACATTGTCCTGCCCCTGGGGTTGGACAAGCTGAAAGCCGACCCGGAGGAAACCGAACAGCTTCTCTCCACCCTTGGCATTTACGAAAAAAGGTATGCCCTGCCCTCCCAACTCTCCGGCGGGCAACAGCAACGAGTGGCCATCGCCCGAGCCCTTGCCACAAAGCCCCACATCGTCCTTGCGGACGAGCCCACCGGGAACCTGGACAGCAAGACCAGCCTGGAGGTCATGCTGCTCTTGGAGAAGCTGAATCGGGAATTCTCCCAGACCATTGTGATGATTACCCACAGCGAGGAGCTGGCTCAGATGACCGCTCGGCGCATACGCATCGAGGACGGGCGCATTATTTCCGATAGCGGGGAGGGCTCAAAATGATTTTCCGGCTTGCCCGCTTGCAGATACGCTCCCACCGGCTGCGCACCGGGTTTGTGGCAGTGGCGGTGGTGCTTACGGCAGTGCTGTACATGACAGTTATCAGCTTCGCCTACTGCGCTGTGGATTCTGTACAGCTCTCCAAAATGCTGGCGTTTACCTCCGATGTGCACGCGTTGATCGTTGATACCGGATATTCTATCTCCGGGGAAGCCTTGCGGGAGGAAATTCAGAGCGCCCCCGAGGTCTCGGAAACATTTCTTGCAGCGTATGCCCCTGTGCACTGGGAGGAGCCGGCAGAGGCGAACAGCATAAGGCAAGGGTTTGGGATGGCTTTTGTGGACAGGGAGGGCATCCTTCCCCACCACTTTATGACAATGACCGAGGGCCGGTTCCCCCAAAGGTTAGACGATATTATGCTCTGCCGGGAAGCGTTCCCCACGCTTTCCATTGGCGATCAGGTCCGTTTCTTTATTATAAGCGCGTATACCCCAGAGCCGATGGTGAGGGAGAGGACCTACACGGTTTCTGGTTTCTATCACAGCGACGCGGATTCCCCGCCCCCGGCGGTAGCGCTGTATGGAGAGAACGTGGCAGAGGAATTGGAACTGAGCGTCATGATGAACTTTCACAGCAGCTTCGGGATAGAGCAGCGGTTGGACGCGGTCTTGGAACGGCTGTCCCCATGGGAGCTCCCCGGGGAGGAGCCGCGCACACAAATCAACAACGCCTATGTGGGTGCGGATTTGGGCAACTTACTCCAGCCGGGCAACGTTCTGCTGATACTCTTGGTGATAGGAGTGCTGTTCTTCGCGGCGTTTTTGCTCATCTACAACGTGTATTCCATCGCCCTGACCCAGGACATGCGCGCCTTCGGACTCTTGAAGGTCATCGGAATGACCCATAGGCAGATGAAAAAGCTGACCCTTATGCAGACCGGGCTTATTGCCTGCGGGGCGCTGCCCGTGGGGCTTCTGCTGGGATATTTCATTGGGTTCCGGCTGCTCGCCCCTGTGTTTATGAGCATGAGCGGAGAGGTGCTGCCCTATCGGTTCAGCCCGATTATTGTCCTGCTCAGCGGGGGGCTTACGCTGTTTACGCTGTTCTTCTCGGCGCTCCGGCCCCTGGCGCGTATCAAGAAAATGACGCCCATACAGTCGGTTTCGGCTGAACTGGAAAGCAAAGCTCCCAAAAAGGAAAAGCGCAGGGAAGCCCCCGCCTCCCCCAGAAGCCTGGCTATGGCGGGGCTGCGTCGAAGCCGTGGCCGGATGCTGGTCACTTCCCTCTCGGCGGTGGTGTCCGTGCTGCTGTTTATATTAGTGGGTGCGTTCACGGAAATTGACACGATGATTGGCGGAAAACAGTTGGGGATGTTCGACGTGGAGCTGGGGCTGTGGGACGGGGACCGCGATGGCCTTATCCCCAACGAGCTTACGCAAATCTCAAGCTTCATTGCGGTGGAGCCGGATATGATTGAGAAGCTTGCCGCGTCCGATGCCGTTGAGGAAATGCAGTTTCTGCGCTTTGGACAGGTAGAGGCGGATATTTCTCCCAGTCTGGAAGAGAGTCTTCGCGCATTTCTGGCGCAAAAAACAGAATATGAGTGGGAGCGTGAGAAGTACCAGGGTATTCTTGACAGCGGCAGGATAAAAACCGCCGTTCTCTCCATCCCCGACGAGCTCTGCCGGAATATTGTCGTCTACCGGGATGATATGCTCAAGCCTTTTCACTATGACGGAGAGGAACTGTACGACGGCAAACATGTACTGTGCGTTTTCACGAAAAACGAGCTGCAGATTCTCCCGGATATACAGTTTTCCCCCGGGGAGGCGCTTTCCTCAGACGGCTTAAAAAGAGAATATGAAGTCATCCCTGCGGAGCTGTCCTCTGGCCTCTGGACAGCTCTGGCGGAAATTTGCGGGAGTCCCACGGCGAATAACACCGGCGTGGAGGAAGTGTTTTTCCTGCTGCCCGAGAGCGTCTTTGAGAGGGAGCTCCCGGACGCTCCGGTATTCAAGGTGCTTGTGAACGCGAAAGAGGGCATGGAAGATGACCTGCTCGAGGAAGCGCAGGCTCTGATTGAGGGGCGCGGCGTGGGCTCCGGCGACACAAGGTTCGAGTATGATGTGGGAGGCAGGCTCACCGACATGATAGAATTGCAGGAACGGCTGGGCGCCATCCAGCTTACCGGCTACAGCCTTTGCGGAATCATCTTCCTAATTGGGCTTTTGAACATGGTGAACAGCGCCCTTACATCTACGGTACTGCGGCGGCGGGAGTTCGCCATGCTGGAGACTGTAGGCATGACCCACGCACAACTTCGCCGGATGCTGTTGTATGAAAACAGCGTGGGCGGGTTGTTCGGCCTGGTGGCGTTTACGGTTGGGTCGGCTCTCTCTTATGCGCTGCTGGCGCAGATATTCGACGTGAAAGTTTCCGCGATATCCTTGCCCGCAGTGGGGATTCTGCTTTTGCTGTTCGTTGTCGGGTGGGTCACAGCGGAACTATCCTTCCGAGCGGCGACTAAAGCTTCATTGACCGAGCGGGTGAAGTGGGAGGAATGATGGGGAAGGATCGTGCTTGAAGCTATCGTTTTTTTATGCTATACTGAAATCACAAAGGGAGGATTCTCCATGACGCGAAAGGTTTACACAATCAATGAAATCAAAGGTATCGTTGCGCCAATTGCAAAAAAGCATGGCGTAAAAAAGGTGTATCTATTTGGCTCTTATGCCCGGGGCGAAGCCACTCCCTCCAGTGATGTTGACCTCTGCGTGGACGCTCCTGCCCTGCGTGGGCTATTTGCTCTGGGCGCGCTATATGCCGACTTTGAAGAGGCCCTTGGGAAAGGACTAGACATGGTCACCGCCAATACTTTAGGCAAGGAAACGAATATTGTATTCACGGAAAATCTACGAAAGGATCAGGTGCTGATTTATGAGCTTGCCCAGTAAAGACCGGCAGATTTTGGAGCATATCTTGCAGTATTGCCACAAAATCGACCGTACTGTGGAGCGCTTTGGAGATTCATTTTAGGTGTTTGCGGATGATTCGGATTATGCGGATTCTGTCGGTATGAACCTACTGCAAATTGGCGAATTGACCGGCCGATTTTCAGAGGATTTTGTGGCACGGTCAAAGGAGTTGGGTATCAACTGGCGGGCAATCAAAAATATGCGGAATATGTTTGCCCATGATTACGGAGCTATGGATATGGAACGGGTCTGGGTGACTGTTACGGAGGATGTGCCAGAGTTGGAGGCCTTTTGTGAAGCGCAGTTGAAGGATGAACTTTTCTGAGTTATCTTTGTTTAGCGGCACAAATTTTGAGCTGAGCGTCGATTTTTCGGGGCTGAGATTTTGGGATAGCATCAATAAAGCATCAAAAGTTTGCGGGGCGTGTGATTTGAGGTTGCGTTTGCCTTAACCGCGCGGAAAGCTGGTTGTTGTATGTTCATCCATGCCTTTCCCAAACGTTCGCTTCCGAACGTTTATCCACCTCCAAAACCGCGTGCCGAGGGTTCGAATCCTTCTGCCCCTGCCATACCAGAGTCATACGAACCCAGCTACAATCTACTTTGTAGGCCCGGCGTTCGTGTTGGCCATGATGTTGCCCAAAGAATGAGGCAATTAGAAAAGCACTCGGTGAAAGCGTGATATTCTTAGGGGAGAAGTAAAAAAAGACCGAATAGGGTAAGAAAAACAGAAAGTCCCGCCTGGATTAATGAAGTGCACAGCATTCATCCAAGCGGGACTTTCTGTCTCCAGGCATTCTTCCTTGTCTTTACGTAGTTAGTGTGATAAATTCAACATGGATTTCATGGACATCTTTATCTTCTTACTCTTGGTCTATCCTCTCTCCTAAATACTTCATCACCATCTGCGCCGCCTCAGCCCGGGTCGCGTTCCCTTTCGGGTCTAGCACGCCGTTCCCCCTGCCGCTGACAATGCCGTTCTCACTGGCCCAGCATAAAGCTTTCCAGGCGTATCCGCTGACCCTATCGGAGTCATTGAAATCCAGTTCATTCTTCCCCGGCTCGGACCTTCCGGCATAACGCCAGAGCATGACCGCTAGGTCCTGCCGGGTGATAGGCCGGTCGGGGGCGAACTTACCGCCGCCTATCCCGGCGACGATGCCCTCTGCCGCCGCCCAGTTCACAGCGTCCGCGTACCAGCCGGTGGTCACGTCGCTGAACTTGCCGCCCTCCGCCTGAGGCCTGCCCTCCTTGTTGTAGATGATTTGGGCGAACTGCGCCCGGGTGAGGGTGTCGTTCGGGCCGAACCTGCCGTTGGCATAGCCGCTCATCAGGCCGTTCGTATACACAAATTCAACGGCTTTGATGTACCACTCGCTGTCCTTCACATCCGGGAAAGGGTTTTCCCAGGGCTTCGGTGAGGGGCCGGGCGTCGCCGTCTGCTCAAGGACAAACACAGCCTGTACTGTCACGTTCCGGGCGGGCATTTTGAAGGTATACTTGCCGTCCTTTTCAGTGAGCTCAACCGCTTTGCCCTGGCTGTCGGTGACGGCTATCTTGTCCAGCTTATAGCCCTCGTCGGGCTTCACGGTCAGGGTCACGGTACTACCCGAGCTTGCGCTTGCCGGGCTGGCAGTTACCGTGCCGTGCTCCGCTTTCTCGACCTTTACATTGTAATAGCTGACAGAGGGGTACCAGCCACCGCCCGAGCCGCTGTTTTTCTTTACCCAGCCCACCGCGATAGGTGATAGGCCGGTGACCTTGAATTGAATCCCCTTAGCTGTCTTAGTAACGGCTGGTTTCTCCGTTGCGCCGGGAGTTTTCCCAAAGTCGCTGGTGGTAAACATATGGGTCACCACAAAGTCATGGGTGTTTTGGCCCGTCCCATCTGGAAAAGGGAGCGTAACGGTGAGTCCGTTCACAGGGAAATTGTCCGCTATAGCTGTAGTCCAGTTAGCACCGCCATCCGTGCTGACAAGCAGCGACACGTCGTACACAACGGTGTTTTCTTCAGCAATGGCAGTGTTTGCTTTTTTGACCTCAAGTTTCATGGCTGTTTCCAGCTTAGTGGGTGTATTCAGGTCATCATTGCCCTGCAATCCAGCTGGGACGGTGGAAATCCCAGTTTCCATCTCCAGCTTGAACTGCTTATCCTGGGTCGATTCCGGTGGGGTCCCCAAATTCTGAATAGCGGTAACCCTGGCGCTCACCATGGGAAGCTCCTTTTCATCCGGCAACTCATAGTTTTGAGGGCTTGCCGGGTCAAAGTTCCAAGTGCCATGTATAGCAACATCGTAATTTCCGGGTGCTTTTGTCCCTGCCAGTCCATATGTAGTCAGTGAATCGGTAACATTCAGCGTTACTTCGCCGTTTATCACACCAGAAAGGTTGAGTTCTCCGTAAACCGCCGCCTCCCCCTGGCTGGTTTGAGGTTTAGAGGCGGTAAGTCCTGAAACGTCCCAGGCAAGCTGACGCTTGGCAATAGTGATGGGGAGCGTAATTTCACCCATATGGGTATCGCTCTCCGCAGTAACCGTTAGAGAATAGCTGCCAGCGTCCCTGGGTGTTTCGTTCAGAAGTCTGCCATCTGCGTCCTTCCACTGATAAGTGTATGCCAGACCATCTACCGGGGCACCGCTTTCATCTGTGGCAGCTGGTGTGCTGCTATAAGCTGTCGGCTGGCCATCATAGGTCTTATTCTCCAGCACGACGCCAGAAATGGACACTGCCACTTTGTCCACCACAGTGATGTCAAAGGTGCTTTCACTGGCGCTATACTTCCCGCTAACCTCGATTGTCGATGCCTTTATTGTGATGACCGTTCCTTTCACTGTGCCCTCCGGAATGAGCAGCGCTCCGCCAGTAAGCGGTTTTTCCTCGCCGTTTTCGCCGACTTTATATGTCAGGCTGGGCACAGGAAGTCCCTCCGTGAAGTCCGGGTCATAGGGGTTTACTGACCGTGCTGCCACAGCTACGGTATGCCCGGCCTGCTGGTGGCTGGGCGCTGTAATGATGATTTTGGGCTGGGCGGGGTTTACGGTGGCCGCAACCTGGCTCTCTCCTACGGCATAATTTGCTGTGTCATTTGGAGTAAACTTGGCAGTATAGCTCTGGCTTTCCAGCGGGCGGGTCTGGGGCTGTGCCCAAGACCAACTTCCTTCTACCGTCTGCACCCTATTCTCAGCGCTGCCCCCCGAAAGTTGAGCGTCTGCCAGTGTTTGGCCGTACTCAATAGCCGAAGCTGTGGGCGCTGTCAGGGTTAGAGTGGCTTTTGTGATGCTGGCAGTGGTAGTGAAGTTTCCGTCCACCAGCATGTAGTTATTCGCGGCGCTGGTATCATTCAAAACAACGCTGCCGGTGACGTTCTTGACCGCCCCAGCACTGGCGCTGTCAAACTCAGCCATTACGGTATAATCGCTGGCGGCCAGGGTTTCGTCGTTCTGAAGTCCGGTAAATTCCACCGTGACCTGCACGTCGGTGGTTCCGTCATAGGGCTTATCTGTCCCGGTGACGCGCACGCTCAGCGGGGCGGGGGAAATTTTGCCTGTGGTGCTATCAGGCAGCTTAATATAAGTGGGGAACTTATAATTCCCAGCCTTTTCACCTGTCAACTGGATATTGCTGATGGTGACGGTTTTACCATCGCCAACATCCTTGGTGTCAAAGGCCACATCGGCAGTTATCCCCACAGACCCTTTGTCCCTGTCAACAATATCCACATTTGCCAGGGAGAGCACGTCCTTTGCCTGGACTGCTGTGGTTCCATCATAAACCTTTTCTGGTGGATTGATTATGATCTCTTTCGTGGAGAGATTTTTCGGGCTGATGGTATAGTTCAGGGTCAACGTTCCCTCAACGTTGTCTTTGCCGGTCAAGGTTATGAGGGCGTTTTCTCCAACCTCAATATTGTTGCTGTAGGTTACGTCAAAATTGCCGTTGATTATGATGTTTTTGCCGTTGTGCGTTACCTTCAAATGAGTTTCCGGAAAAATAACAGGCGAACCGGTATAAAGGGTGCTTAAGTTTATGGTCTTTTCAAGGGTGGTTTCATCGGCTATTGTAAGCTTTTTCACGATAAAGTAATGCCGATACCTCAGCCGGTGAGACGGCCCCACATCATAGTTATACTCAATATATCGGTTGCCGCCTTCTCCGGCGGGGCAGGCATTTCCTCCATACAAATAACTCACTGACAGAGTGTCCCCGCCCAAAGCAAATGCCTTGTTCAGTACAGTCGTGTTTGAAGTTTTCTTTTTTGCCTGCTCCTCGACTTGCTGGCGCAGGTTGGTCCCGTCATAGGTCAAGTCCATCTCATCGGCGGGAGTAAGGCTGTCCTCGCTATACTCAATGTAGTATTTTCTGGCCGAACTGGTAACAGTCCCGTCCCCGGTCAGGCTCTCCGCGCCATGAATGGTGATCGCTCCGTCCACCTGTATGTCCGCGCCGCTGGGAACCGTCAGCTTGCCTCCCTTGGGAACATACATACTCTTGGGAGCATAGCCCCAGCTAATGTCCCATGTGGCGTTTCCATAGACGTAGCAGTACCCTGTTCCATCAATACTTCCTGTACCGCTCCGATTCAGCACTGCGTTTACCGCATGACTGTTCACAGCCTCCCAATAGTATGACGTGAAATCTATAAGCCCTCCGCCGGTAATTGTCCCCTCACCCGCATAGCTGTTGTTTGCCGTCACTCGCCCGTGATTATGCAGCGTTCCACCATTTATCAGATGGTTTGTGCGGATATGCACACCTGCGGGAACTTCCAGAGTTTTGCCTGCAGGGATTTCCAGCGCAAAGGCGTTTGTAGTGGACAGCTGCCCGGTGGAGAAGTTTTCAGGCAAAACCGTTCTTTCAGGTGAACCATTGTAGAATAAGTTGCCCCTTACTTCATTATCCGCGCTTATCGTGCCGCCGGTGATGGACAGGCCCTTGAACCAGGCGTCGGAGATACTTCCGCCGGTTTTTATCGTACCGCCGGAAATCGTGATGGCTGGGGAACCCATACCGGCAGCGTCACCTGACGCATTTGGGCCCGCATATATTCCATAGCCCTTATTTGTCATCGTGAGGTTTATATCACCTCCGCTGACGTTGAGAGGGCCCATTTCCGAGCGGATACCATAGGTAGAGTTAAAAGTCATATTGCCGCCGCTGATTGTTAGGCTCCTTTGTGTATGGAACAGATAGCCTGCTTTGCAATTTTCTGCTATCGTTATTGTGCCGCTCTCCATTAGCAGTGAGTCACAGTTGACTAAGGTACTGTTAGCATCTGCCGAACGGAATTCCAGCGAGCCATTTCCGCTGATTTTAACACTTTTTCCAGCAGCGGCAAAAATATCACATTGCCAAGTATCGGTCTTCTCTATGGTGTTGCTGCCCTGCAAGATAATATCTACATTGGTTATTTCACTGGGAAAAGCGACCATCGGCTTTATACCGTTGACAAGAGATGTAGCCTTTAGATACATATTGTTTAAGGTCAGCGTTCCCTTGCTCCCTTCCACCGTCCATGTCCAGCCTTCGCTACTATTGGCACTTTCGCTAGGCAAATCAATATACGACGTTTTTGTAGGTGTTTCCTCCGCACTTGCCCCGACAGCAAGCCCGAAAAGGAACAGTGTCAGAATCCCAATAGTCGCCAATAATTTCTTCATGTTGAATACCTCCGTTCTTATATAAGCCCCAAGCTCCTGGCGGCAGCGATGGCCTCGGCCTTGCCCCCGGCCCCCAGCTTGCGGTAATTCTCCTTGATGTGATAGCGCACAGTGTCCGGCTTCATATTGAGCCTTTCGCCTATCTGCGTGGCCGAAAGGCCATCGCTTTGCAGATGCAGAATCTTCAGAGCTGTACTGGAGAAATCCTCCCGGATGGCGGTCCTTGGCGACAAATATCCAGGGTAGCGCCGGGCAGTCTGCTGCGTTTCCTCCAACACCCGCTTGAACCAGGGACTCGCCCGGCTCCGGGCCTTGAGGAGCGGCAGTATCGCCGGTCCCAGCTCAGTGATTAGCCGCAAGAACTGGTAGCTCTCAGTTTCGCCCAAGGCGTCGGTCAGCATGGGCTCCCACTCCGTCCCCAGCCTGCGTCGGACGATGGCCCCCAGCACCCCGGTTTCCATGCGGATGTAGGTCCTCTGGCAGTGCTCCGCGTAGTCGCTGAGTTTTTCCAGCAGAGAAAGGGCCTTAAGGTTATCGCCCAGCGCAAGATAACACCTGACTTTCGTAAGGTATCGATAACGCTCCATGGTGATGAATTCCTTGTCCTCATCGGGAGCCTGCTTCATCCACTCCCGGACCGCGTCCGTGTCCCCGGCATAAAGTGCCAGCCTACACCGCATAGCCCGAATGTTCGGCAGCAGTTGTGTCACCCGCTGTTCCTCCACCGCAGCCTGGAAGGAGTCCAGTATCGCCCCCGCGCTCGTGAGGTCGCCCTGCAGCACCATCAGCCGCACCCGCTGGCCTGCCGCTGAAAAGGCTA
>Ga0224740_10572_pt1 | contig 10280 bp, 8 predicted proteins | sample LIM_E_Water_Bulk_FD_161634 | JGI IMG/M metagenome (GOLD analysis project Ga0224740, IMG submission 161634) | Enriched cells from gastrointestinal tract of the lab mouse from Pacific Northwest National Laboratory (PNNL), Richland, Washington... | ecosystem: Host-associated > Mammals > Digestive...
TAAATTATCAAATGTTCCATATATCCCCTGCAAACAGAATATATGGACAAAAAACTTATTAACGCTAAATAAATTAGGAAACATTATTACATAAATTAACGATATAATTATTATTAACAAAATATATGATATATATATCCTAATAAATCGTTTTAATAGCCATTTACTTGGATTTAATATATATTTTTTCCCAAATATATATCCAGAAAGAGTTAAAAAAATTTGTACTCCAACATTTAACCACCATGCTAAAAAAAAGTTATAAAATTGGCAAATGTGACATAATAAAATCATTAAAGTTGCAATAATTCTAATTGCACTAAGACCTATATTTTTATTTTCCACAAATTATCTCCACAATTTTTTTACACGCTGTCCCATCTCCATATGGATTAGAAGCATGTGACATTTTTTCATATTCTTCTTTATTTTCTAATAATAGTTTAAAATTACTATAGATAGTCTCTTCATCTGTTCCTACTAATTTTAGGGTTCCAGAAATTATTCCCTCTGGTCTTTCTGTAGTATTTCTCATAACTAATACTGGTTTTCCTAATGATGGTGCTTCTTCTTGAATACCACCACTATCTGTAAGTATCATATAACTTCTTGCTAAGAAGTTATGAAAATCTAATACTTCTAATGGTTCAATAATTTTAATACGATCACAACCTGCTAATTCTTTTTCAGCTCTTTCTCTAACTACTGGATTCATATGAATTGGATAAATAGCTTTAACATCTGGTTGTTCATCCATAACTCTCCTAATTGCTCTAAACATATGAGTCATTGGAATACCTAAATTTTCTCTTCTATGTGCAGTAATCATAATTAATCTAGAATCATTGGCCCATTCCAGATGTTCATTTGTATAATCATCTTTAACAGTAGTTTTTAACGCATCTATTGCTGTATTACCAGTCACATAGATACTATCAGGATTCTTTCCTTCTTTAATAAGGTTTTCTTTTGATAATTCTGTAGGCGCAAAATTATATTTAGAAATAATACTTACGGCTTGTCTATTGAATTCTTCTGGATAAGGAGAATAAATATCATATGTTCTAAGTCCTGCTTCTACATGGCCTACAGGAATTTGTAAATAAAAACAAGCCAATGCTGTGATAAAGGTAGTGGATGTGTCTCCATGTACCAATACAACATCAGGCTTGACTTCTTCAAGTACTTCTTTAATTTTATTTAATATATTTGTTGTTACATCAAATAATGTCTGTCTATCTTTCATAATAGATAAGTCATAATCTGGTCTTAAATTAAATGCTTGTAATACTTGATCTAACATCTGACGATGTTGACCAGTAACGCAAACAATAGTTTCAATATCATTTTTATGCTGTTTTAATTCATTTGCCAATGGACACATCTTAATTGCTTCAGGTCTTGTGCCAAAGACTAACATTATTTTTTTCATTTATCCTTTGCCCTTTCTATATTTTATCTTTACATAAATGTTATGAATATAAGGTATGTCTCTAACAATTTCTCTTTTGGTTCTACATTTTTTATATGCTTTATTTATACCTTTAGAAATATTTTTTCTAATTATATAATATTCTTTTATCTTTTTTGTTGGATGATTCAATTGTGCATTACCATTTAAAGCCTCACTTAATGGCCGTTCTTCTATTATTCCATTTCTTCTAAGAATTTCTATTAATTCATATCCCTTATTTGTAATAGGTAATAATACAGAAACCCCTTCATTTTTCTTGTTAAATAATTTTGAATCTTCACTTAATCCCCAAAAATCACCTATTGTTAAATCAGAAATTCTTTCATTTCTTGCATAACTACAACTATAACAGTTTTCTCTGTAAATTGTTCCTCTCATAAATTCCTTCATATAACCATTTTTGCCAAGATCATCAGAAAATAATATTTTATTATTTTGAAAAACGTTAAGTACATATTCGATATTATTTCTAAATGAAATTCTATCAGCAATTGAAGTATAATTTTGTTTTTCATTAATTGAATCAAACAATATTTTTTGTGAAGGTACCCCATGACATATCAAATCTACAGTATACAGATTTTTATAATCAGCTCTTAAAAACATATTTAATCCTGCAACTTGGCATGGAGTACCTATAAACAACACTTTCTTTTTACTTACTAAATCATTTTTTATTAATTTGAAAATTTTTCCAATATGACAATGAACATATTTTGATCAGTAATTCGAACAAACGAAAATTCATTATTTTCTATATTATTAGCTCCATATACAACTCCATTTTCATTTAAAAATTCGCTATACAATGTAAAAGCTGCTCCTCCAGACGAACTTCTTTCACTATTTTGCTTTTGTGATTTATATACAAATGCTTTTGCAGGCAAATTAAAATTATAAAAATCATGTGAATTTATAGGACAATTTTTTTCACAAAGATAACAATTAATACACTTTTCTACATTAATTATTGGCTTCACACCATCTATACCAAAATCATTCATTATAATTGCATTGTTAGGACAAATATTATAACACGTGTAACATCCTGTACATTTGTTTTCTTCACAAATTTTTTTCATTTTAACCTTACATTCCTTTCTGCCTGCGCCTCCAAGGCACACATAGTCATGAAAATAAACTATATCTTTTTTATTGTTCATGATATAATGTATGTGGTCATTAAAGCGTCCTGGCATTCATTTCTAATTTACCCATCGATTTGTATTTGAATGTGCAGGTGTGCTCCATTTCTTAAGATGGGAATAAAAATTTTTTGGCTCTATATAGAGTCCTTTTTGTGTTTCCTATAGGCTTTTTTTACCTATTTTTGTCCTTTTTCATTATTTTCAGATTAACCCTACCTTCCTTTCTACCTAAAACTCCCAAGATATACATAGTAATAAGAATCAATGTTTTCTTTTTATAATGGTTGGATAATATATTAGATATGGTTATATAAATTTCACAACAGTAATTTCAAATTTACCTATCGATTTACAAATTAATATGCAAGTGTACTCTATAATTTTAGATAGGAATAATATTTTTTTGCTCTTAGTAAAGTACTTTTTGTGCACCATTACATCTATTTTGGTACTATTTTTATTTTTTAGATTATATTTCCTTCTCAATAAAAATATCTAAAATCAATTTTTTTGCAACTTGATTCGGCATAAAATCTTTTACTGGCTCATTTTTAATACCATTCAATCCCTTTTTTATTTGATTTAGTGCATTATATATAGATACTTCATCATTATTACAAAAATAATATCTTTTATATTTTTTAAAATGCTCAAATATTTTTTGTCTTTCTTCTCTAGAACCATCTAGTATTACAAGAATAGGATGCTTGCTATTTGAATAATGATATATTTTCCCAGGTATTTGACCACCTTTTAAATTACTTATATGAACTAAGACATTTACTTTTTCTTGAAATTGTTTAAGCGTGTCCACAGATACTCGACCATGAGTTTTAACTTCTAATGTAGAACTAAGATTAAAATCAGAATTTCCTAGTATCACTGTTGGAATTTTATTATTCTTACAAGTATTATAAAACGGAAGAATGTTACGTACATTAGAATGATAGTCTCCAAAATAACCACAAAAAAAGTCTTTTTCTTTATCATTTTCATTGTTATCCATACTGGGTAAAGGAATTACACTCATTTTATTAGCTGCTTTAGGAAAAAATATTTTCTGGTTGGTCAATGTCAATGGACTAACATAATATATTTTTTCTGCAGCGATTAATAATTTAGATTCTGCTTTTTTTACTTTTTTGCTCTTTTTACCATATAAATCATAATACCAAGGGTCTTCCCAAATTTGCACCCAATGTTTAGCATATATTCTATTTTTTTTCAACAATATACGTACAACCTCATGTGCAGAATTAGGAGTAGAATTTGAAATTACTAAATCATAGTGTTTATCTAACTTAATTCTGCTTGCTTTTTTAATCCAAAAAATATGATTTTCAAAAGCACCACCAACAAATGAAATGTATAAATAATATATTCTCCTACAAATATTTCTGATTGATGAATAAAACTTTTTTTTACTATTGATATTATTCTCTAAACTACTTTGATTAGAATTTAAATTAGTTATCGAAGAATATTCTTCTTTATGTTCGAATTTCTTTTTGTATAAAGATATATACTTATTTAACAAACCTACTCCTGATATCTCATAATATTTAGTATTAAACTTTGGCATACTATTATCAATAATAATATTATCATTTGATTTCATAATAATATCCACACTATATCCACTTTCCAATAACCCCTTAATATATGCATTATGACTAATGTTCGCTGATGTATTTTCTTGTAAATTATTACCTACAACAAATAAAATTTTCATCTCAATTCCAATCCTCCAATCAAATATGTATATATTAATTTTAACTAAAAACAATACCTCTATTATAAATGACCATGTTTAAAAAATTTATTCTTGTAATAAATAAAATCATTATTTTTCCAATTAATTATACTAAACAGGAAATTAATTACTAAACAACAAATAAAAAATCGTACAAGCAAATTAAGTAATGTAATATTCTGAAAATAACTACATAAAATATGTATAATGATAAAAACTAATGCATATCCTATAACACTTTTTAATAATTCCTTATAATAACTTATTGGTGAAGATTCAAAAACTTCATTAAAAAGAATAATTGGGTCTATTGTATATATAGTTAACAGATATGCCAAGATTGTTCCAATAAAAACTCCTGTTATTCCTAAAAATTGTACTAATAAAATTGACAAGATTATATTAACAATAGCAGTTATCAAAGTTCTATATCTAGTTTGCCAAAATAAACCACACGCATCTTTAAAAATAGAAACAGTGTAATTTAAACCGGGAATTAAAAATGCTAATACGATAACAAATACAGTACTTTTATTCAATGTATAATCAATATTTATCCATAAACTAATAAACATATCTAATAATTCAAACAAGCAAATTGAAAAGAAATAATATATCCATCTATTTGCAAATAAAATTCTATTAAATACTTTTTTCTTATGCTCTATACTAACCATTACATTTAAATCGCCTATACCTGATTTTAGAGAATTAAACAGAATATTAGTACACATAGTAACAACTCCAATAATTAAAGTATAGTTACTATAATATCCAACTAAAGTAGTACTTATAAATGCAGAAATAACAATATTATCACTAGATGAATATATAATTGAACTTATCTTTGTCATTGATAAAGCATAAATATTTTTTATCAATTTTTTTCTTTCCAATTTCATTAACTTATCTTTAGTGTTAAAATCTATTTCAGCAAACTCTTTTTTTATTTTTTTAGATAATGAATAATTTTTTATAACTTCGGAACAGATAGGTATTAATAAATATAAATAATAATTTTTGAATAGTATTAATATTATCATTTGTAAAATGTATGAACATACAGTAAAAAACATATTATAGGGCAATAATAAATAATTTTTTTGTGCTGCATTTATTAAAGAAATTCTATATGAGAAAAAAAAATATGATATTACTGAGTTAAATAAAAAAAGGATATAAATATAATAGTAATTAATATCTATTGCTATATCAAAATTGATTAGATATTTTAAAAATGGTAATAAACATATCCCCATACAAAAAATTATAATTCCAATTACTTTATAAGTTACTCTATAAAATGACATTAAAATACTAATCTTTTGATTATCATTTTCAGCTAAAGGCTTATATAATGCGTATGTAATTGCATCACCAATTCCTAATTCAGCTAATGATAAAACACTTAAAATATTTGTAAATAACCCACTTAAACCCAAATAATTTGCTCCAAGATAATGTATAAATACTGTTCTATTAATAAAACCTAATAAACTTGTGATTAATTGTATTAATATTCCAGAAACTATATTCCTTTTTGCATTTGATGTTCTAGACATTTATTTTACCTCATTATTTAGAATTGCATTTTTTAAATATGCCATTGATTTCTTTCTTTCATGATTAATAATTTCATTACATTCACTAAAATCAATGAATTCCAAATATTGCTTACTTTCAACCAATAAATCAATAGCAACCATTCTATTCTCCAAATTTACTAATTTTAAAATTGAGTTTATTCTTGAATTATATTTAGTTTTTACTAACGTGATGAATTGTTTATTGAATATAATTGAAAATACTGTTCCATGAAAACTATTTGTAATTATAAAATCAGCATTTGAAATTAAACCTAAAAAATCCGAAACTTTATTGTAACAATATAATTTATCTACTTTTTTATTTCTTGTTAAATTATTAGATATCATAAATACTTTTAAATTTCTTTCTTTTGCAATAATTCTAGCCTTGTCAATTATTTGATCTATATTCTCATCAAGAGCATATATCAAAATATATTTCCCTTGTATATTTTTTTTATTAATATATCTTTTCCATTCATTCTCTGTTAATAAAAATGTAGGATCCAAAACATGTTGGATGTTATTAAAACCTAACTCAAGTAAAAAACTTTTTGCATCCGATTCTCTAACAGATATATGATTAAAACTTAAAAGTTTCTTTTTTATCTCATCTTTTTCGTCGATACTAAATTTTGTTTTTCCAAAGCTAGATGCATATGATACTCTATTTTTTATATTTTTTGCAAAATCCAAATAAAAAATATTATCTATTCCTTTATTATAATCTGTGTTCCATACCTGATCACTACCTACTAATAATAAATCATAATCTAACTCTGAATTGATTAGATCATCTTTTTTATATTTTTTTGTTATTATAATATTTTTTTTAATAAACCTACTGTAATTTTTTGAAATTAAATTATTGCATACTGGTAAAAAAGATTTTAACAAAAAAGATTTTATGGAGAACACTGATATTTGAACTTTTTTTTCTTCAAAAAAATGATCTGGAACATAGTATATTAACTCAATATCACAATTGAGTCTTTCCTTTATAATTTTATACAATGCATATGTCTGTAAAATAGTTCCAAAGTTATTACCATAATGAATAGTTACATATCCAATTTTCATTTACTCATCTCCTCAAATAATATAAATTAATAACTGATAAAATTTTATAACAATTCTTCAATCAATCTAGTAAACTTTTTAATTACTACCTCTATATTAGATGTATCATTTTCTGATAAATATCCTCTAAATTTATTTTGCATTTGATTATTAGTTATCATATTTATAATACCTTGGCTAATTGCCTCTGATGTTAAATCTACCACTAAGCCATTGACACCATTTTCTATTTGATTTCCAACAGTAGGATAATTAGTAACAATAATGGGCATACATAATAATTTTGCTTCCTCAAGCGCTATTGGTTTTCCTTCAAATCTAGATGGTTGAATATATATGTCTGCTGCTTTGAGATATGGATATGGATTACTCCTTTCGTGCAATAATATTATGTCACTTTTCAAGTTAAATTTAGAAATATATTCGACTATCTTTTTTTCTTCTTCACCAATACCTATAATATATAATTTAATAGCGTATCCTGAATCAATTACTTTTCTAATTGCAGGAATTAATATATCGTATCCTTTTTGAGGTGTTAATCTACCTATTGAAATTAATTTAGTTCCATTAAAATTTTTAATTATATCTACTTTTTCTTGACAATTTGCTTTTATATTTAGAAGCTTTCTAGACATTATATTCTCAATTATCATAGTCTTTTGATGACTGTTAGGTATACAATTAATATATACATCATCACATGATTCAGATATAGTAATTATTTTATCAACTTTATCCGCATATTTCATATCCATAATCGGATTATAATCACTTGTTTTATAATCGATATGATTCCATGCAACTCTTTTTTTTGCGTTAACACAATCACAAATATAATATTCTGGGTACCCATCACCATAAGCAATCGCAATATCAAATTTTTCTATAATCGGATTCATAATAGGTTTTACAACTTTCCACGATCTTAAAAAAGCTCTCTCGGTTTTGTGATCTACTTTATTATAGTATGAATACAAAATCCGTCTTATTAAACTAATAAACTGTCCATTTTTTAAATAATATAAAATAGACTTTTTTATTGGATACCATGCTGGTTGCTCATCTAATATAGTTATATTTGCTGGCACTTTATCTTTAAACAATCCTTTATATTGAAAAGCCATTAAAGAAATATCATATTCACTGCTCTTAAAACAAGTTAATAATGAAATTAAACTATTTTGACACCCACCACTCTCTAAATTTGAAATTACAAAAAGTATTTTTTTCATTTGTATCTCCTCTTATTAAATATCTTTAATTCTAACTTCGATATACAAACATCAGTAATTAATGACATAACAATAACAAATAATAATCCGAGTATTATAGGAATATTAAACAGATTATAAACTTTTAAAAAATTTATAAAAAACATATGAACTAACCATAGATTAGTTGAATGTTTTCCAAAAAAAACAAAAAATTTATAAAATATAAAATTATTAATTAAAATATAAATCAGTATAATTGCCAAAATCGTGTCTGTAAAAACATTATCTATACCATTTTTATGCAAAACACCTCTAAAAAAAATCATAAAAATAATTATTAGAATACCTATTACTGGCTGTATTTTTAATCTTTTAATTTTGTTATAATTCTCTGCGAACAAAAAACCACAACAAAAAGAAAATTGATTTACTATAAATAAATAAATAGAGCTAATAATTATATTATTGAATAGTCCTAATTGAAAATATGTATTCAATGTATTGAATACATATCCTATAATCATTAAAAACATAGTAATAAAAAATATACTCTTCCTTTTGTGTATCCAGAAAAAAAATGGAAATGAAATCATTAATAACAAATAAGTATTTAAAAACCACCAGGCATTATTATAACTACTCTTTAAAGTAAATATATGTAAAATAAATGTTTCCCATTCTAAACGATAATCAAGTATAAAATAGAGAAAAGGTAACGATAAAACTAAAATCAACATATATTTTTGGTATAAAATATAATCTTTTTTTAAACAGTAATTAACCAATTTATTCTCTTCGATACTTAGTTGTTTATAATACATCCCAATACCACTACATAATAAAAAAATAGCTACACATAGTTTACCAAACCATCCAAAACAGCTTAATACTATTTGCAATAAAGTACTATAATTATTTATATCAAGCGAACATAAAATATAATGATGAAATATCATCATTAAAATAGCTATGCCTTGTAAATATTTTGTCATCTTTATATTTATCATAATATTATTCCCTTAATTTTATTTAAATTCATTCTCTAATCTTTTTACATATTGACTCCATGTCATATCAGATACCATATTCTTCATTTCTTTACAAAGATCAAAATATAGAGATTTATTTAAATTTACTATCATCATTATTTTCTCTGATAATGTTATATAATTATTATCACTATAAAAATTACTATCAAATTTTTTACCAAAAGTATTTTCAAAACTTTCATATTTTGATGTTATAATTGGAGTATATAAAAACATTGCTTCTATAATTGATGAAAACCCTGCCCATATGGGTGTAGTATTAATACAAATCTTTGCATTTATTATCAGCTTATAATAAATATCATGATCACTACCATTGATCTTATTTAAATATCCATAATAATTAATGTAATCTTTTTTATTTATATTTAAATCATTTTCATTTAATCCAATGATATTCAAATTTAAATTCATATGCTTTTCTTCATTAAGATATTGAACAGATTTAATTAATGTTTTAGCCCCTTCCACATATCTTTTTCCGCCTATAAATAAAATCGAATTTGAGTTATATTTGTAATCAAGATTTATCTTTAAATTATCATCAATATTTATAACATTACCTATATATTTAACATTAGCGTACTTTTGATTCATTATTTTAGCAATATTGGGAAATAACGATATTACAACATTTGCACTATTAATTATTTCTTCCTGACGACGTATTGCTTTTAATTCTAAATTTGTAGGTTCCCTTTTTTTATAATTTTCAATATGATATTCAAAAGTCCAATCACATAAAAGAATTATTTTATAATTTTTATGTATTACAGGTGCAAAACTATATGATGTAGAAATTGTTACATCAATATCTCCAATTTTTTTTAGGCTTTTACGTATTTTATACTTACAATATTTATCATATATCACAGTACGGTTAAATTTATATTCACTATCTTTTCCATCTATCAATTGAATAAAAGGATAAATAATTTTATTAAAAAAATAATTAATATATTTGTTTGGCCCA
>Ga0224740_10573_pt1 | contig 10278 bp, 9 predicted proteins | sample LIM_E_Water_Bulk_FD_161634 | JGI IMG/M metagenome (GOLD analysis project Ga0224740, IMG submission 161634) | Enriched cells from gastrointestinal tract of the lab mouse from Pacific Northwest National Laboratory (PNNL), Richland, Washington... | ecosystem: Host-associated > Mammals > Digestive...
AGATTTTGAAGTGATATGTTTTATAAATGATTATAAAGTTTGCATTATATATGAAATATATCATAGGGGGTGCAAATAGAGCTTTAACTAACTAGTAAAAAGGAGTGTGAAAATATGAGAAAAAAACTGTTAGTTATTAAAAAAATATTTATAATTGTTTTATCTGTTTTTATGATCATAATAGGGGCGCCTCAAGTAAACGCAAACTCAGATTATATGGAAATAGTTGTAAATGATTCAGAAGTTGGTGATGATGTTAATCAATTTACATTTAGTAATGGTTGGGTTCATGAAGGAGGTTTTCCTGATTTATTTGAAGGCGGGGATGAGCATTGGACAACTAAAGCAGTTTTTGGTGAAAGTTATCCTTCGTTTTCTTTGAAGTTTTTAGGGAATAAGGTTACATTATATGGTCATCGTGTCAATGATGGGTGTATGGCAGATGTTTATATTGATGATGTAAAGGTAGATACAATTGATTATTATCGTAATGGTAGACTTAATAAGGATGTATTGTATCAAAGTCCAGATTTGGAAAATACTTTGCATACAATTAGAGTTGTGTTAAACGGTGAAAGAAATGAAAATGCTGGTGAAAACAACTGGAAATATATGATCACATATAAAGAAGGAGTAATCAAAACAGCAGATGAGTACTATCAAACAGCTAAGGAGCATAATGATACTCATAGATATAATGAAAGTGATAAAGAGGGTAAAAAGAATTATGAATACTATAATGAAATAGAATACCGGGATTATAAAATAAATATAGTGGAGATGAGATTAACAGATGAAGAAGGGAAAGTAACAAAGTTTGCATATGCAACCAATTTAAATATAACAGAAAACAACTATAAGAAAAGGATTGGAGAGGGCAGAAGAAGATGGAAAGGAGAAAATAAGGGATTTAATGATCTAAAGAATCATGGATATAATATAAAACATGCATACAGCTATAATGAAAATGCAATGAAAGTGCATACAGTCCTGCAGCTGATATCGCATTTAATAATGCAGCTGGTAGAGCACTATGAACGAACAAAAGGAAGGTTTGAGACAATAAAAGAATTAGGATATAAAATAAAAGAGGCACTTAGAAATAAAGTTCTGAGTGCCAAAGACATAAGGGATATCAATCGCCCCTTCCAAATAAGAAGGGAAATATCCTACTAATATAATAACGCCAGAGGTCATTGAAATCAACGTCAACAATAATTTTTTTAAAGATAATAAAATAAAAGGGGTATTATACACTAAAAATAGAGTTGATTTTATCAAATAATAATTACATATTAATAAATCATGAAAAGTGCTTAAAATAAGAAATTTACTCGTCAATGCTGAATTATATATAGTTAATATTGCATTTCAAATAGATTTATGGTATTTTATTATGGTAAACATCAAAGGAGAATGGCTATGTATTTTGTAATAAATTGTTTTATTAGTGCAGTATGTATCGCCTCTTTAATCTTATTTATGGATGTATTTCCTAAATTGGTTAAATTATTGGTAGGAGCAGTTCAAGTTATTACTACTTCATATGCAATAGCAATTTTAATTAAGAAAATTGGTGAATGGACTTCTATTTGGTCTGGAGATTATAAGTATATTAATTCTAATTTCTTATGGATCTTGCCAATCGTATTAGTAGTAACTGTATTAATTGCATACATCTGCAATAAAAAATCTAAAAAAGCATAATAAAAACATGAATTAATAAAAATTCATGTTTTTATTTTATTCCTTTTTCTAAAGCTATTTTATTCAATACTTGTGCCATTCGTTCCAATGCTTCAACAACAACCTCATTATCACGATAAACACCTAATACTATACGTATATGTCCTTCTCCACCAGGACCATAATTTACTCCATCATTTACAGCAACTTTTGCTTCATCTACTAAGCGTTTACATATAGTTGAGCTATCACCTAATTCACTAACATCAACCCAAGCTAAAAAACCAGATTCTGGTAATTTCAATTTCACTCCAGGAATGTTATTTAAAATTTTATATGCCTGATGACGCCTATAATCATACGACTTTTCAAATAACTTCATGAATTCAGGATGTTTAAAAGCCTCAACTGCAGCTATTTGACTAACAGTATTTGTTGCTCCAACAACACTTACTGCACATCCATACATAACATCCATTATCTTATCTGATGCAACAATATACCCTACACGATAGCCACTTAACCCCATTCCTTTAGATATCGAGCAAACAGTAATTGTATGTTCAAACATATCAGGTAAACTCATTGGTGCTATATATTCGTTTTCAAAAGTAAAATCATCAAATGCCTGATCACAAACTAAAACCAGATTATACTTTAATACTATTGTTCTAATCGCTTCCAAACTTTCTTTACTATAAACAGTAGTTGTAGGATTATTTGGATGAGTTAAAACAATCATTTTTGTTTTATCTGTTACTAATGCTTCTAAAGATTCCATTTCTATTTGATAATCATTATTACTCTCTAATTTATAGACTACTGGTGTAGCTTGCATCATTTTAATATTTTGCATATTATTTGGATAACTTGGACAAGGAATAATAACTTCATCATCTTTTTGTAAAAATGGAAACATCGCAAAAAATAATGCACTATCGCTGCCTGGTGTAATAATTACATTTCGTTCTGGAATAATTTCAACCCCATATTTTTCCAAAAACCTGCTACATATTACTGCTCTAAGCTCCATATTTCCCGTAGGAGCGGTATAATGTGATGAAATAGGTGATTTAATTGCTTCAATTGTTTTATCCATTATATGGCTTGGAATGGAAAAATCAGGCATAAAAGGATCTGCCCAACCCATTAACGCTACTCCTGCTTCAGCCATCTTTGTATAACTATCACCAACATCAGCTTTTTCTACCTCACTAAATAGTCCACCCTCAAAATTCAAAAACTCTTTTTTCATTTTACTTTTCATACTATACCTACTTTATAAAATAAATATTTTCACGGCCAGGATATAAATAAATCAAACCATCTTTAGTAAAAGCAATTGTTTCTTCAGTATAAAAATAATAATCTTGCCCAAATACTGTAGCCTTAGTATTTAATTCTAAAGCATAAGTAGTGTCATAAGACATTAATATATCACCCTTTATTGGAATCCAATTTTGATTATTCCATAATCCAATCGTTGTTCCTGGACCATGACCATAAATATTACATGGATGTGAATATAACACTGCCTCAATCCCTTCTTCTTTTGCTTGATTCAATGAATCCATTAAAACATCATTCCCACTCTTGCCATCAGCCATCTTTGAAGCAACAATATCCTGAAAACGATCATTAATTCTCATTCCTTCTAATAAATCTTGTGGAATCTCATCTTCATTATCTTTAGCAATATATGCTAATCTTTGTGTATCAGTACAAATATTTAAATATCTAATTCCAAAATCACAATGCAATAAGTCACCTTTTTCAATAACTCCAAAATATCTTGGATTATCTAATCCTGCTCTTTGCAAATCAACAGTTGGCTCAAACCAATAATCTAATCCTAAATCTTTTACTCTTTGCATCATCAACCATTGAAGATCCTCACATGTAGTAACACCTGGAACTATACTATTCTTACTAAAAGCTTCCTCAATGATAGAAAAAGCTACTTTCATTACTTCAGGATGTAACTGCAATTCCATTGGTGTTCTAAGTTCCATCAATTTAATTGCTAACAAATCATTACGAACTATACGTTCAACATACTTTGTATCCATTTTATTTGTAAGCATTTCATATAACCCTTGAGTTAAACCATCACTAAAAGAAAAATTATCAGATACATTAACTGCAATATTTTTAGGATCAAATTCATTACAAAGACGATTTAAACAAGCCATTTGATCTTCATTATTGAAATCAGTCCAATAACTTTCATAATAAGGCGCTAATTCCTCACTTGGCATACATAAAGAAAAACGATGTATTTTTTCACCATCTTTTACAAAAACAAACATTGAAATACGTCTAGCTGTAGGATAACAAGCTGGTGTAATAGCATGAAATAATGGGTCCTCATTATATTCTTTAGAAGCACTGATCCACATATCTACATCATTATCATTCATTACTTTTGGTAGAATTATTTCTAAGCGTTCTTTTAAACAAGCATCTCTAATTTCATATTGTTCTTTTACTGATTTTATCTTTATCATTATATCCCTCCTATTAAAATAAGGTACACTTTAGGTGTACCTTATTAATAACTAAATGTTATTTTGCAATTTTTGCATAAGCTAATTGATAATGTCCTTCAGGTGAATGAGTAACTCCAGTTACTTTAGATGATAATAAATATGGTTCAGTATATCCAAATAATGGAATAATATAATGTTGATCACCAACTAAATAGTTTTCAGCATCATGTAAACCTTTCATACGTTCTGCACCATCTAATACATTAGCAGTATTTACTAATCTTTCAAATTCAGGATCATCAACAGTGTTACCTAAAGTAGTTTTTCCTACATACATTGATAAATATGCCATTGGATCAATAAAGTCTGCAGTCATTGCATGACGAGCTAATTCAAAATCACCTTTATCACGAGCATCAAAGAATGCTTCTTTTTCAGTAGCAACTAATTCAAGATTAATATATGCATCTTTCATTGAAGCCTGCATAGCTTGAGCTACATTTTTATGCATTGTGTTATCGTTATATTTATATGTTAAATTTAACATATTATCTTTACTATAACCTTTAGATTCCATGATTGCTTTAGCTTGTTCTAAATCATAAGAAGCTAATTTTTTAACTTCATCTTGTTCTTCACGGAAATCACCATTTACTCCAGGAATACCTGCTGGAATTAAGCCACTTAATTCATAAGCATTTTCACCATATCCTAATGCTTTTAAAACATTAGCACGGTTAATAGATAATCCAAGTGCATTACGGATATCTTTATCTTTTAAAACTTCATTTGTATTTTCTTCACCAGAATTAATTAATACATAGTAGTTACATACAAATGGATCAATTTTCCAAGATTGTTCTTTTAATTCTTCTTTAGCATTGATTGAATCAATATTACATGAAGTAGCGAAATCAATGTCACCACTTTCAAATGCACTAGTTTGTGCATCCATATCTGCCATTACTTTAAATGAAATAGTATTAATTTCTACTTTATCAGCATCAGCAAATTCTTCATTTTTTACCATAACTACTTCATCTTTAGTATTTACAGAAGTAACTTTGAATGCCCCATTGTAAGGAACATCATCTTTATTTCCCCAACTTGAATCATTGAAATCACCATCTTTAGCATTTTCTTTCAAGTAATCTTCTCTAACTGGATAGAATACAGTGTTAGTTAATAAAGATGTAAAATAAGCACATTTAGCTTTTAATTTAATTTCAATAGTAGTATCGTCTAAAGCTTTTGCCCCAAAATCTTTTAATTCATCCATAGTAGTATATGGAGTATCTACTTCAGCACCAGTCTTTTTATCTTTTACCATGTGAGAAGTACCATCAATATATTGCCAGATGAATTGTGTGTAATATCCTTGAGTAGGAACTGCACGTTTCCAAGCAAATACGAAGTCAGAAGCCTTTACTGGCTTACCATCACTCCATTTAGTACCCTCTTTCATTTTGATAGTGTAAGTTAATCCATCTTCACTGATTTCAGGCATATCAGTAGCTAAACTAGGAATAACATTACCATCAGTATCAAGAGTATATAACCCTTGGTAGACTTGTGTTAAAATGTTAGCAGTAATTGAGTCGTCTACAATAGCAGGGTCCAAATCTGCAGTATCCCCACCAACAGAAACTCTCAAATCAGCTTGGTTTCCACCACCACAACCTGTTAAACAAGTTAAGGCCATTAAGAAACAAAGGCTATAAGTTAATAGTTTTTTCATGTCTTTTCCCCTTTCAACTATTTCTCATATAAGAAACATGCTACTTGACGATTTCCAACATTTCTCAATATTGGTTTTTCTTTAGCACATCTCTCAGTTGCCTTGGGACAACGTGTCCTGAATACGCATCCACTAGGCGGATTTATCGGACTTGGAAGTTCACCTTCCAATACGATACGTTTTTTAGAACGTGCAGTCTCTGAATCTGGAATTGGAACCGAAGAAAGCAACGCTTGTGTATATGGGTGTAACGGCTCATGATAAACATCATCAGCTCCCCCCACTTCAACTATATTTCCTAAATACATTACCCCAATTCGATCTGAAATATGTTTAACCATACTCAAATCATGAGCAATGAATAAATAAGCAATTCCCATTTCTTTTTGAATCTTTTCAAGTAAGTTGATAACTTGTGCTTGAATTGAAACATCAAGAGCAGATATTGGTTCATCACAAACAATAAATTTAGGATTCAAAGCAAGTGTTCTTGCAATCCCGATTCTTTGTCTTTGTCCACCTGAAAATTCATGAGGATAACGACGAATATGATCTGGTTTCAATCCTACAATTTCTAATAGTTCTCGAACCCTATTTTCACGTTCTTCTTTAGAATTATAAATTCCATGAATATCCATTGGTTCACGAATTATTTCACCAACTGTCATTCTTGGATTTAAACTCGCATAAGGATCTTGGAAAATCATCTGCATATCACGACGGAACTCTTTTAACTTAGCTCCTTTAATTTTTGTAATATCTTCACCATCAAAAATAACTTTACCAGCAGTTGGCTCATAAATTTTAACCAAAGCTCTACCAGTAGTACTCTTTCCACATCCGGATTCACCTACTAAACCAAATGTTTCACCTTTAGCTATTTCAAAGTCAACCCCATCTACCGCTTTTACAATTTGTTTCTTTGCTAAGAAACCACCAGAAACAGGGAAATGAACTTTAAGTCCTTTTACTTTTAAAATTGGTTCACTCATTTTCTATTTCCCTCCCTTTAAAACTTTAGGATTTCCAAGCCAGCATGAACAAACATGTGTCTTAGAATATTCACGATATTCATCCATTTTAAGCGGACAAATATTCATAGCATCTTCACAACGATCTACAAACGGGCAACCATCAGAAATATTTAATAAATCAGGTGGTGATCCAGGGATTGGATGTAACTCTTTTCTTTCTAAATCATCAGGATTAGCTATACAAGACAGTAACCCTTTTGTATATGGATGTTTAGGATTATAGAAAATCTCATCTGTAGTACCAATTTCAACAACCTTACCACCATACATAATAGCAATACGATCACAAATACTTGCAACTACTCCAAGGTCATGGGTAATCATAATAATCCCAGAATCTATTTCATTTTTTAATCCACTAATCAAGTCTAACACTTGTGCTTGAATAGTTACGTCTAATGCTGTCGTTGGTTCATCAGCAATTATAATTTTTGGATCACAAGCTAAAGCTATTGCAATAATAATTCTTTGTCGCATCCCACCTGAAAATTGATGAGGATATTGACGAATACGATTTTCTGGTGAAGGTATCCCTACCTTCTTCATCAAATCTATAGCTTTGTTTCGTGCATCTGCTTTAGATATTCCTGGATTATGATTAAGAATTGGTTCAACTAACTGAGTTTCAATTCTAAGTGTTGGATTCAAAAATGTCATTGGATCTTGAAAGATCATTGCCATATCATTACCACGAATATCATTCATTGCAGCTTCATATTTTTTATTTGAATCAAAATATAACGGTGAAATTTCTTTACCATCGATCTTAATTGATCCATTTGTTACTCTACCATTACCAGCAAGCAGCCCCATAATCGAAAACATAGTTTGTGATTTTCCTGAACCTGACTCACCAACAATTCCTAATACTTCACCCTTATCTACATAAAAAGATACATTACGAACAGCTCTAACTGTTCCATTTTCGGTACTAAATTCAGTAGTAAGGTCATTAACTTCTAACATTTTCATTTTATAACTTCCCTCCTACTTCTTCTTAGGGTCAAGGGCATCCCCTAAACCATCTCCAATAAAATTTAAAGCTAACATTGTTAAACAAATAGCTAAGACTGGCCAAACAACCTGTAATGGCTGTGAGCTGATCATTGCTCTAGCATCATTAGCTAATGTTCCCCAACTTGCTTTTGGTGCTGAAAGACCAATTCCTAAGAAACCTAAAGTAGCTTCATAAAAAATTGAACTTGGAACTAACATTGAAAATGATACAATAATTGGTCCCATACTATTAATAATTAAGTGCTTTAATAAAATACGTGGTTTACTAGCACCTAATACAAACGCTGCTAAAGAAAATTCCTGTTCTTTTAATGTCATAACTTGTGCTCGTACCTGACGTGCCATCCCCATCCATGAGGAAATACAGATACCAATAATAATTGATAAGAAATTTGATCCCATTACAACAGTAATCATGATTAAATATAACATATCTGGAATTGAATATAATGCATCAACAATTCTCATCATTACCATATCAACTTTTCCACCAACATATCCTGCAATTGCACCATAAGTAACCCCTACTAATAAAGAGATAGTTGCTGCAGAAAAACCGACAGAAAGAGATATTCTACCACCATACATGATTCTTACTAAAACATCACGCCCAAAACGATCTGTCCCTAAAAAATGATCCATTGAAGGAGCTGCAAATGTATTAGCCATATCTTGTCCATCATAAGTATACTGAGATAACATTGGTATTAAAATACTGCAAATAGCCATTAATGCCAAAAAACATAATCCAATTAAAGCTAATTTATTAGCTTTAAATCTTCCCCAGGCATCAGCTAAATATGTTTTACTTTCATATGAAATTTTTTCACTATTCTTTTTTGAATCATCTAACTTCTCAAACATATCAGGAGTAAGTTCGATGTCCATAATTCTATTTTCTTCCATCTTGCTCCCCCTTATTTTAATTTAATTCTTGGATCGACTGCTGCCGATAACACATCTGTAATAATATTGAATGTAATAACTAAAAATCCTAAGAAAATTGTAAGTCCCATAATCATTGAATAATCACGACTTTGTATACTTGATACCATTTCACGACCAATTCCAGGAATCGCAAATAATGATTCAATAACGAAACTTCCTGTAAGCATATATGCAAATGCTGGTCCTGCATATGTAATTACTGGTATCATTGCATTTTTAAGAGCATGTTTAATTACTACCTTTTTATATGATGTTCCTTTTGAACGTGCTAAAATAATATAATCTTGTTTCATTACTTCTAGCATACTGCTTCGAGTTAAACGACAAATCATTGAAATTGGATAAAAGGCCAATGACATTACTGGTAACACATAATTCCCTGGACTGTTTAGTCCTACGAATGGGAAAAGTTTGAATTTAACCCCTAAAATAATAATCAACAAAATCCCTATCAAAAACGATGGTACAGATACACCGATTGTCGCAACGAACATACAAAGATTATTTACCCATTTTTGCTTTGAAAGCGCCGCAATAGTCCCAAGCGTAATTCCGATAACCAATGCTGTAGCAAATGCCACTGCCCCCAGCTTAGCTGTAACTGGGAAACTTTGTGTAATCGTATCTGATACTTCCCGTCCTGAACGAACAATACTTTCTCCTAAATCCCCATGAATCAAATCATTCATATAAATAGTGTATTGTTCAAAAATCGGCTTATCTAAGTTGTACTTTTTAATTGCCAATTGCCGTTGTGCCTCGTTCTTGTATTTCTCCCCACTAATTGGTGACCCTGGAGTTGCTTTCATCAAAAAGAAAGTCGCTGATGAAAGTAAAAACAAGGTTACAATTCCAATAAGCACTCGTTTTAAAACATACCTAAACATTTAATCACCTATTCCTTTACTATATATCTATTAGAATACCTTAAAATGTACCAAATTTCAAACACTTTTTTACATACAATGCCCGCAATTATCTAAGTATTCAGCCCAAAAACCGCTAATTGTATACGATTATACACGTTTTTTAGATAAAAAAATTTTTAAAAAAAATTTTTAATTTTTCTTAATTAGAACTAAATTTTACGAAAAATTCGAAAATTGTACTAACAACAATACAATTTAATCATCCTCATAAATACCTTTTTTTAATCTTCTAGCATTCATATCAGCATCAACTATATCCTTTTTATAAGTATAATCATAACCATAATCATAAAACTTCTCAACTAGACCCTCATTTGCTAATTTTTTCTGTAATAACTCTCCATCAACAAATATCCAAGCTAATAACCGATTATATTTATCAGTTGTATCTCCATCTATATTTAACTCTAATTCAATTTTTGAAGCATTATTCAATT
>Ga0224740_10575_pt1 | contig 10263 bp, 7 predicted proteins | sample LIM_E_Water_Bulk_FD_161634 | JGI IMG/M metagenome (GOLD analysis project Ga0224740, IMG submission 161634) | Enriched cells from gastrointestinal tract of the lab mouse from Pacific Northwest National Laboratory (PNNL), Richland, Washington... | ecosystem: Host-associated > Mammals > Digestive...
AAAATAACGATTGTTACAAACAGACACGTACTGCAATATTGGGATGAAGACAGTTACGTGACTTTTTTTAATGGAGCGGTAAGAGAAGGAAGGGTGGCCGGGATTTCCAGCCATGTGGATGTGGGATTCCTTCAAATTTCCGCGGCGGAAGTTGATCCGGGAGAATTGGAAGGAATCAGGGCCGTTGAAATCCCGGATACAGGTCTTAGCCGGGGAGATTGGTTTTTTATGGGGGATCTTGCCACGGATATCTGGAATCCGGTGTTTTATAAAGGACAGGTATTAGACCCCTCTAAATATCTGGAGGAGTTTGGCATGGAGATGGTCTACGGGGATTCTGCTTTTAAGGAAGGGATGTCCGGATGCGGGGTCTTTGACGTAGAGGGAAAGTATGTGGGGATGCTTACCGGCGGTACAGACCAAAATGAGATTGCGGCAGTTCCGGCCGGGGTAGTGGCAGCTTTATATGAAGATATAATAAAAAACCCAGTCCAAGAGAGGGGATGAACCGGGTTTGTCAGTATCAATAGTTATATTGTCAATAAATTAGGACCACTTAAGCCATCTTGTTTACGGCTTGCGCTAAACGTGATACTTTTCTTGAAGCAGTATTCTTATGATAAACGCCCTTTGATGCGGCTTTACCAATAGTAGATGTAGCAGCGATCAAAGCAGCATTTGCAGCAGCCTTATCGTTTGCTTCAACAGCAGCAGTTACCTTTTTGCAGGCTGTCTTAACGCTGGACTTAATTGATTTATTTCTTGCAGCCTTGGTCCTGTTTACTAAAATTCTCTTCTTAGCAGATTTAATATTAGCCACGATGTACACCTCCTGTATAAAATGATCGGTTCACTGAGATGTTTCATTAAAGCCGGAGACACGGACGTTTTAATGTAAACATACGACTATTATTGTAGAGTGGAAAATAGCTTTTGTCAATACATAAATCATGAATATTTGGAAAAAATGTAAGTGTGAATGTCGAAAATAATGATTGGAGCATGGAGGCGGGATGAGCAGTATAAGGGTCAGGACAGATCTGGCGCTGGAAGCAAGGGAAAACATGGAGGAAAATGCGGAAGCGTTAAGAGGTGTCTATGTGGAAGAGGAATATCATGAGGAAAGTGAGATCAGGGTCACCAGGGTTGTGATCGAGACAAAAAACGGATCAAAAGCGATGGGGAAGCCTATTGGAATTTATGTAACACTGGAAGCCCCGGCCATGGCTTTGCCGGATGAAAATTATCACAGGGAGATTTCCGACGAACTTGCTAAGCAGCTTAGGCAGATCATTCCCGGAATTGACCAGGAACTGTCAGTGATCGTGGTGGGCCTTGGAAACAGGGATGTGACTGCGGATGCGCTGGGCCCTAATGTGGTGGATAACCTGACCATTACAAGGCATATGGTAAAGGAGTACGGCAGGGCGGCTTACAATCAGAAGAAAGTCCATATGATCAGTGCGCTTGTGCCTGGCGTTATGGCGAAAACCGGTATGGAAACCCAGGAGATCATTAAGGGGGTGGTGGAAATGACAAAGCCGGACGTGGTGATGGTGATCGATGCGCTTGCGGCCCGCTCCACAAGGCGGCTTAACCGGACCATACAGATCAGTAATGCAGGGATCCATCCCGGTTCCGGAGTGGGAAATCACCGGAATGCCCTGACGGAGGAAACGCTGGGGGTTCCTGTCATTGCCATCGGCGTTCCCACGGTGGTGGATGCGGCAACCATTGTAAGCGATGCCTTTGAAAAGATGATGCGCCTGGCGGGAGAAGAGCCTTTGGAGATCCAGGATGACCTGTTTACGGGGCTGGATGAACTGTATAATATGTATGTAACGGGAAAAGATGTGGATTATGAGATCAAGCAGATCAGCCACATTATTTGTAATGCGCTGAATGATGCGTTGGAAACATAAGTAACCGATGTTTCACGCCGCAGGGGAATGAATGTCCTCAAAAAAGCATATATTTCCCTAGTGGGGTGCATGCGGTGAAGAGGACAGGATGGAAACAAAAAGTCAGAAAATGGGTGATTTTGCTGCTTCTTGTAATGTGTGTGGGCGGTTTTGTGCTAAATCTCCCGAAAAGTAAAATGGGCATAGAAAAGAAAGAACAACAAAATATGATCGGCGGTTTCTTTTGCAGGCAGATGGAAAATGCTTATTTTCAGATTCCCGCTTTTTTGGAGGAAGGGGAAACGGAGCATACGGCGGAAGAAAAAATGGCTTCCTGCATGTTAAAGGCCCTGCCCTTTTTTTATTATGCGCAGACACAGGCAGATGTGGAACTTGAATCGGAAGATTCACTGACGGCGGAACTGATCGTGCAAAAGGAAGGAATCGATGAAGATTACAAGAATATAGAAGAAGAGAATCTGGACTACGGGAAGGATGCGCTTCATATAGAAAACAGTGTGTTAGAAGAGATGGAGCGGGAAAATAGTTTACATAACATAGAGGAAGAAGAATCGCCCGAACCGCCAGTTGAGCAGGCAGAGAACGTGGAAGGTGTTTTTCAGGAGGCTTCTTATCCGGCGTATACCTATGACTGGTCGGAGAACTGGGATTATGAAGCGCTTATCTCCAACTTTTATGCGGTGGACAGTTCCACTTTGCTTGTAGAAGAATATGCGGATTTGGGAAAGCTTCTTGATAAGGATCTTACTGTGGATAAAACAGTAGAAGGACCCCAGATTTTGATCTACCATACCCATGCAAGTGAAAGTTTCATAGATTCCGTGGCAGGGGACCCGTCCACGACAATTGTAGGCGCGGGGGATAAGCTTGCCGCACTTTTGGAGGATAAATACGGGTTTCAGGTAATGCACCATGCAGGGGTCTATGATACGGTGCGGGAGGATGCTTATGCCAATTCCCTTCCGGAGCTGGAACAGATCCTGCAGGAAAATCCTACCATTGAGGTTGTCATCGACCTGCACAGGGATGCGGTATCCGGGGATCGGAAGCTGGTGATGGATCTGCAGGGAAGGCCCACCGCAAGGTTCATGTTTTTTAACGGGTTAAGCTATATCCGTAAAAGCGGGGAGATTGAGTATCTGGAAAACCCCCACATTCAGGACAATCTGGCTTTTTCTTTTCAGGCCCAGGTGGCCGCAAACGAATATTACCCCGGGCTGGCGCGGAAGGTATATTTAAAGGCGTACCGGTATAACCTCCACCTAAAGCCAAAGAGTATGCTGATCGAACTTGGCGCCCAGAATAACACGGTGGAAGAGATCATGAACGCCTGCGATCCTCTTGCACATATTCTTGCCATTGTGCTGGATGGTGTGTTATAGTATAGTAGCCGCAAAAGAAAAACATACGGCAGGAGGAACAAGCATGGCACAGATCGATCAGAGTAAAATCAGGAATTTCTGCATAGTGGCCCATATCGACCATGGGAAATCTACTTTGGCGGACAGGATAATAGAGAAAACCGGGCTTCTGACCAGCAGGGAGATGCAGGCCCAGGTATTAGATAACATGGAGCTGGAAAGAGAACGTGGCATTACGATCAAGGCTCAGACGGTAAGGACGATCTACAAGGCAAGAAATGGTGAGGAATATATTTTTAACCTGATCGACACGCCGGGGCATGTGGATTTTAACTATGAGGTCAGCAGGAGCCTGGCGGCCTGTGACGGCGCAATCCTGGTGGTGGACGCGGCACAAGGGATTGAAGCTCAGACCCTTGCCAATGTATATCTTGCATTGGATCATAATCTGGAGGTCTTCCCGGTCATCAATAAGATCGACCTGCCCAGTGCGGAGCCGGACCGGGTGAAAGCCGAGATTGAGGACGTGATTGGCTTAGAGGCGCAGGACGCACCGCTTATTTCCGCCAAAAACGGGATCGGGATAGAGGACGTGTTAGAAGCCATCGTGGAAAAAATCCCGGCTCCTTCGGGAAATGCTCAAAATCCCCTTAAGGCTCTTATCTTTGATTCTATTTATGATTCCTATAAAGGGGTGATCGTATTTTGCCGTATCATGGAAGGCACGGTAAAAAAGGGTACAAGGATCCGCATGATGGCAACAGGGGCACAGGCAGACGTGGTGGAAGTGGGATACTTCGGGGCAGGACAGTTTATTCCCTGTGAAGAGCTGACGGCCGGCATGGTAGGTTATCTGACCGCTTCCATTAAAAATGTGAAAGATACGTCGGTGGGCGATACGGTGACGGACGTGGATTTTCCGTGCCAAGAACCGCTTCCCGGCTATAAAAAAGTAAATTCCATGGTATATTGCGGCGTGTACCCGGCAGACGGCGCCAAGTACCCGGATCTTCGGGATGCGCTGGAGAAATTACAGTTAAATGACGCATCCTTGCGGTATGAGCCGGAAACATCCATAGCTCTTGGCTTTGGTTTCCGTTGCGGCTTTTTGGGCCTGCTCCATCTGGAAATCATTCAGGAGCGTTTGGAGCGGGAGTATAATCTGGATTTAGTGACAACCGCACCGGGGGTTATCTATAGAGTTTATAAAACGGACGGGGAAATGATAGAGCTGACCAATCCGTCAAACCTGCCGGATCCTTCAGTCATTGAGTATATGGAAGAGCCGGTGGTATCGGCGGAGATCATGGTCACCACGGAATTTATCGGTTCGATCATGGAGCTTTGCCAGGAACGGCGTGGGAAATATCTGGGTATGGAGTATATGGAGTCTGCCCGGGCGATGCTGAAATATGAGCTTCCTTTAAATGAGATCATATATGATTTCTTTGACGCATTGAAGTCCCGTTCCAGAGGTTATGCTTCTTTTGATTATGAATTAAAGGGCTATGAGCAGTCCGAACTGGTGAAGCTGGACATTTTGGTCAATAAGGAAGAGGTAGACGCTTTATCTTTTATTGTGCATAAGGACAGCGCTTATGAGCGGGGGCGGAAGATGTGCGAAAAATTAAAGGATGAAATTCCAAGGCACCTCTTTGAAATCCCCATACAGGCTGCGGTAGGCGGCAAGATCATAGCCCGGGAAACCGTGAAAGCAATGCGGAAGGACGTGCTCGCCAAGTGTTATGGCGGTGATATCACCAGAAAGAAAAAGCTTCTGGAAAAGCAGAAGGAGGGGAAGAAGCGTATGCGTCAGATCGGCAGTGTGGAGATTCCCCAAAAGGCATTTATGAGCGTTTTGAAGCTGGATGATGATTGATGATGGATAGGACAAGAGAGTTAAGTATCTATATCCATATTCCTTTTTGTGTACAAAAGTGCCTGTACTGTGATTTCCTCTCTGCCCCGGCCTCCGATCAGGTGCGAGAGCGGTATGCGGAAAGGCTGGTGCAGGAAATCAGGGAAGAAAGCAGGTGTTATGGAAACTATAGGGTAAAGTCTGTTTTCCTGGGCGGGGGAACGCCTTCCCTTCTTACTCCATGGCAGATAACACAGATCATGGACAGCGTTCGGGAACATTATCTTTTGGAAAAAGAATGTGAGATTTCCATAGAGGCAAATCCCGGAACGGTTTCAGCGGACAAAGTGACGGCCTGGAAGGATGCAGGGATAAACCGGGTAAGTATCGGCCTGCAGTCTTTCGTTGATGAGGAACTCCGTTTGCTTGGCAGGATCCATGATAGGGAAGATTTTTACCGCACATACGACTTGATTATTAAATCAGGATTTAGCAATATCAACATTGACTTAATGACGGCAATCCCGGGGCAAAGTAAAAAAAGCTGCCTTGCCACCTTGCAGGCGGTGGCGGCTCTTGAGGTAAAGCCGGTCCATGTTTCTGCCTATAGCCTGATTATAGAAGAGGGAACGGCCTTTTATCGGGAACGCCCTGTACTGCCGGATGAGGAGACGGAGCGGGAACTGTATAAAATAACATGTGATTTTCTGGAGCGGGAAGGCTATCAGCGTTATGAGATATCCAATTACGCAATGCCCGGCTTTGCCTGCAGGCATAATCAGGTCTACTGGAAAAGGGGGAATTATGCCGGGTTTGGCATTGGCGCCGCTTCCATGGTGGAAAATGTACGTTTTTCAAATGGGAGGGATCTGGCGTCTTATCTGGAGTGCGGACCGGTAAAAGAACAAATCCAGAAGCTTTCTGTGGAAGAACAGATGGAGGAATTTATGTTTTTAGGGCTTCGGATGGCAGAAGGAGTCAGCTTCGGGGAATTTTATCATATGTTCGGGGAAGAAATCGAGAAAGTATATCCCGGGATCGTGGAAGGATATGTGGAGAAGGGGCTGCTGCAATATTTGTGCGGAGCTGACGGGAGAAGGGAGCGGATCGCGCTTACGAAATCAGGTATAGATGTAAGCAACGTGGTGATGGCGGACTTTTTACTGACATCTTAGCGCGGGGCTTGCACTTTTTGTAGAATAAATTTTGGGAAAGGCACTAGAGAAACCCAACGGTCATAGAATAATAAAAATGACTTTGGGGGCGCCCTTGTGAAAACTTTCAGGCAACCTTTATCAGCAGCGGAGGAAGCACACTACATACAGGTGCTGAAAATGGGGAATGGTGACGAAGCTGCTGCGGCCAGAGAAATCCTGATAGAGAGGAACCTGCGTCTGGTGGCCCACATTGCCAAAAAGTATCAGAATGTTGACGAGGATATGGAGGACTTGATATCCATCGGTACCATCGGGCTGATCAAGGCGGTATCTTCTTTTGATGCCGGAAAAGGGAAGCTTAGCACATATGCTTCCAGATGTATTGACAATGAATTGCTGATGCTGCTCCGCTCCAAAAAGAAGAGTTCCAGGGAGGTTTCACTGTTTGAGCCGATTGGAACAGACAAGGAAGGCAATGAGATCAGCCTTTTGGACATTATCGAACATGACCAGGAAGATATTACGGAGCAGATGGAGCTGTATGAAAATACAAAAAAGCTTGTAAGGCTGGTCAACCAGGTGCTTACGGACAGGGAAAAGGAAATCATCTGCCTTCGGTACGGACTTTTGGGAGGGAGGGAAATCACACAGCGTGAAATTGGAGCCGCACTCCATATTTCCAGAAGTTACGTGTCAAGGATTGAGAAAAAAGCACTTTTAAAGCTTCGGGAGAAGTTTGAGCAGGGGTGAGTTTACGGGAAAGATAAGGAAATGTTCTAAGATGAGACAGAGTCAGTCCGACTGAGGGAGGCCGAACTGATTCTGTCTTACTTATGTCTGGCGGGCTGTATGATTATTTCGGGAATTTGACGTGATTTTCTTGTGGGTTATATGAGAAGCATGTATAATAAGTTTTACTATGAAAGAAAGGAAAGATTTTATATTTAAGGAAGCAGTCTAAATTCTACAACAGGGGTGACACCGAACCGATGGGTGTGGTTTCTGATGTTGATAAGAGTGAATTTGTGAAAATATGAGGAAACTCCTAGAGAAACAGATATTCTTGCATGCTCAGCTACTTTGACAGTGGGAGAAATCCCTCCATGGAGCCGCAGCCGAAACGGATAATGCTGTAACCATAGAATTTAAAGTCAAGGATTTTGGCGAAGAGAAATCTTTGGAGGACACTGTAGATGCTGCGCAGAAACAAATTGAGGAACAGTGGTATAAGGTGGATTTGGAGAAATAGGAAATCTCTGAAGAACGGATTTGGAAATATGGATTTGCTTTTGAGGGGAAAGAAGTGTTGATAAAAAGCAACTCATTTTTACCATAGATGTGAACAAAGGAGAACATTAATTAGTGTCTGCTGAACAACTTAAAATATTGATAAATACTGAATTTTCCAGCATTTTTTGTTATAATAATTGCATGGAACAAAGATATAACCGCTTTATTTTCTTGCAGAATTCTTATAAAAGTCAGGAGATGCCATGTATAAGACACCAGATAAAAGCCAGCCCTCACTACTTGATTTTGACCAGCCCCTCGGACTCCGGATGAACCCAGATAACCGCTGGGTGCAGCTTGCGGACAGGGTTCCGTGGGGCATATTTGAAGAAAAATATGCCGCCCTCTTCCCCAGCGGAACAGGGAACGTGGCAAAGCCGCTGCGCCTTGCGCTCGGCTCCCTGATCATCCAGAACAGGTTCCAGTATTCGGACCGGGAGCTTGTGGAACAGCTTTCAGAAAACCCCTACTTGCAGTATTTTATCGGCCTTCCGGGATACCAGCCCCAGGCACCGTTTGACGCCAGCACGCTTGTATGGTTCCGTAAGAGGATCACCATGGATATCCTGAATGAGGCTAATGAATATATGCTCGAACACAAGGACGATGACGGCCCGGCGCCGCCGGCATCCGGCGGCCCCTGCGGGGATGCCCCGCAGGGGGAAGAAGCCGCAAACAGCGGGACACTCATCATAGACGCCACCTGTGCCCCTGTGAACATCCGGTACCCACAGGATATTTCACTCCTGAACGAGGCAAGGGAAAAGCTGGAATATATCATTTACCGGATGTGCAAGTCCTATGGGCTCACCCTGCCGCGCCGTTACCGCCGGAATGCAAGGAAAGACTACCTGGCATTCGTAAAGAGCAGGAAGCACACAGAGAAGAAAGTCCGTGAAGCGGTAAAAAAACAGCTTTCCTACGCGCGCAGGGACATCAGGTACCTGGAGGGCTTCTTCAGCCGAGGGTATGCCCCGGATAAGAAAGACATCCCATTGCTGGTGACGATCTTCCGCCTGTGCCAACAGCAGGAGTACATGTATAAAAACCATGTCCATTCGGTGACGGACCGTGTCGTCAGCATACGCCAGCCATGGATCCGCCCCATTGTCAGGGGGAAAGCCAGCGCACCGGTGGAATTCGGGCCGAAGCTGGATGTCAGCATCGACAGCGGGGGCTATGGGCGGATCGAAAAAGTCTCTTTTGACGCTTATAACGAAAGCGGCAGTCTGGCTGCGGCGGTAGAGCGGTATCGGGAACGGACAGGACGGTACCCCGAACGCGTACTGGCAGACAAAATATACCGGACAAAAGAAAACCGTGCTTACTGCCGCAAAAACGGCATAAGGCTATCCGGCCCAAGACTCGGCAGGCCATCCAAGGATAACAGGGCTGACAAAAAACAGGAATATCAGGATAACACAGACCGGATAGAAGTGGAACGGTTCATCAGTCGGAGCAAACGCTGCTTTGGCATGGGACTTATTGTCACAAAGCTTGAAACAACACAGCTTACGTCGGTTGCGTTATCTGTATTCGTGTCGAATCTTTTCAGGATTCAGAGGCGAATATTTGCAGTCATTTTTAGTATACGCTATAAATTTATAGTATGTGTTGCCTGAAGCAAGCTAAAACAGCTTGTTCAGCAGACACTAATTATGGAAATAAACCAATTAATAAATCATATTTTGGACGGAAATGCAGTCCTCTTTTTGGGGGCTGGTTTTTCTAGGGAGGCCACAAATCAACTAAACAAGAAGATGAAAGATGCCAATGGCCTTAGCAGAGAACTGTGCCGAGAGTTGGGCATTCCGGAAGACGATGATCTCTCTGGTGTATCAGACTTGTATCTGGGGAGTAAGGATGAACGGAACTTTGATGTTAAAGCCCAGAAACTAATCACGAAATTGCAGCAGAATTTTACCTGTAAGAAGTTTGCTCTTTCACAGCAGATTATCGCACAGCAGAAATGGATACGTGTTTATACTACAAATTATGATGATGTGCTGGAAACCGCAGGGGAGAAAGTCGGCAGAATTTATACTCCCATGCTACTAAGCGACACGGTAGAGAGGATTAATTGTGTGGAATCAGTGGTACATATGAATGGCTATATCCGCAATCTGGACAAGAACAGTCTGGAGAATGAATTTAAGCTATGTACCAGAAGTTATCTGATACAAAACCTAAAAAACAGTCCGGTATTTGGTTTATTTAAGAAAGACTTAAAAGAGGCCAGAGCCGTTGTATTTATCGGAACATCTCTAAAGTATGATTTGGATATTCAGCAGGTGCTGTTTGCCGAATCGGATTTTCGGAATAAGCTAGTATTCATAGATCGTGTTGCGGATGCCACAGATAAGACCATTGTCTTGGAAGATAACAAGAAAAAACTTCTGGGTATCGTACACCATGTTGGGCTGGAGGGATTCGCGAATCAGATTAGTAATCAAAAGAAATGCTATTTTCCCGATGAGGATAATTTTGTTCTTCGGAATTTTGAAAGAATCAATTCAAGGGATTATGCGCATAATCCTGGCAGTAGGATGGACACTTGGCGTCTATTTGAAAGTGGATCTTTGGAGCGGGGGCTTGTATATTCGCATATGGATGACGACACCTATGTGGTGCGAAGAAGCATAATAAAAGATATCAAGACATCATTAGAAAAAGAT
>Ga0224740_10578_pt1 | contig 10230 bp, 8 predicted proteins | sample LIM_E_Water_Bulk_FD_161634 | JGI IMG/M metagenome (GOLD analysis project Ga0224740, IMG submission 161634) | Enriched cells from gastrointestinal tract of the lab mouse from Pacific Northwest National Laboratory (PNNL), Richland, Washington... | ecosystem: Host-associated > Mammals > Digestive...
ATTCCCTGATCCGATTTATCATATGGTTGAATGTGTCCACCAGCTGATAAAATTCCGAAATAGCTGATATCTCACCACTGTTTATTTCCAGCTCACCCTCTTCTACCTGTTTTATGGCGGATAGGATTCGGCTCAGTGGTTGTTCCAGGATTTTATCTGGGACCACTGGCCAAATTCAAAAATCTGCATATCAAGCTCTACGCCGATTTTTTCTCTGCTGATCTCATTGATCGCTCCCAAAACAGTATCCAGATCGGTAGGGACATTGCCCGCCGGCAGGTACATTTTAACTGTTTCAATTTCACCTGGGCCTTCGACAGAATCTCCAGGTTCTGACGTCTGTCCTCCATTGCCACTGCCGTTATCTCCACTGTTTCTGTTGTCTCCTCCACATCCGGCAAGCATGGCTGTACCCACGCATAGTGCCATCAGCAAATGGAATAGCCTTTTTTTCATTTAATTTCCTCCTCTTGATTTGTAATTTGCTTTTTAATTTTAGTAGAATATTGAACCATTATCTATAATTTTCAGCACCAAAATTTATACTTTAAGAACCATGTATTTAAGATTCAAGCCTGGGAAAATCTGAAAATAATTTTCCCGCTTCTACATTGCACATTTATAAGCGAACAAAAGGATACAAGCTGACAGACCTTGTATCCTTTTATAACCATTATTTTATTCTATTCTTTGCACTTGTCCAGCTCTGTAAAGCTAATTATATCTCTGCCTATGCGGTATCCGCGAAGAAGGGTTCTAAAAAGTGTGCTTATTTTAACCTATACAAATTGCCCTTCTTATAAAAATCCTTTCTAATATATCCCGATTTGCCGCAACAGAGGTTCCCTTCCGAAACAACGCCGCATATAGATCGCATCTGCCAATGGCAAGCTGCATAAAAGTATCTACCGTTACCGTCATATCTGTCTCTGAATCTCCCCGTTCAATGGAGACTGCTTTTCCATTTGCAAACTTAACATAATAACTTCCTGTGTTTTCTGTCAGATAATCGTCAATAACTCTAATTGAAAATTTCCCCTCACATACCGGATACTGCATGAGAGACAATATTTTTTCAACATCAAGCACACGGGCCATAAAATGCCCCTCAAGCCTTCGCTCCACATCATCACATTCCGGCAACAGAAGCGCCAAATCTATTTCTTCCAGTAAATCAAAATTCACATGTGTAAGCTTTGCCCTCATGCCATATATAAATCCAAGCATCTGACAGAATACCTTGGGATTGTCATAAATGATCTCCTGCACATCCATTTCTCCTATAAAAGGACCTTTCTCGCCTGTTCTAAATATAAACTTCATGTAACCCCGGTCATTACTGCATTCATCCCGAAAAATATAGGTATACTGATGCTTATTTCCATTCCGCCAATCAGGCTTTCCGTATTCGCCATTTCCCCGATAAATCCAATCATCCTCATTTTTTACAACTGCCAAATTTTTATCCTGGATAAAAGCATCATACAGCTTGCGGATGATGGCTACTTCGTCCTCCAATTCCAGCATACGGACATTCATATCACAGCGGAAATTCCGGAGCTGTTCAATGGCAGCCCTCTGCTTCATATTTCTCTGGGCAAGATCAAACCCATATCTGCGGTAAAAGGCAAAGGAAAATGGAATCAATGTGGCATAAGCATATCCCTTTTTCTTAAAATCTAAAAGAACTTCTCTTAACATTGCGGTTACATTCCCATTCCCCCGTTCCTCCGGCAAAGAGGCTACCATATGGATATCTCCAACAGAAACCGCATGTCCATTAAAAATATGCTTCTTTGGCATTGTAATAATACTTCCGGTCATTTTCCCAGCTTCGTTAAACAATCCCCACGCTTCCTCCACACGCGGCATTTCACCCTTCAACTGAGATTCCAGCTTCTCTTTTGCTTCCTTTTCATTCCAGTCATGCAGAAACGCAGTGGCAACGATACGACCGCTTTCTAACAGCTCATCCATTTTTTCTAATTTACGAACCATTTTTTATCCCTCTTTTCTATAATTGTACCACGCCGCTAGCCCTAAGTACATAAAATCTTCTTCCACAAATCCCCGGAAGAGGTTTCCTGGGAGGAACTGCGCGGTTTCATCCGGTGGCTCCAGAATTATCAACGACCTGAAATTCAAGGCCCTTCTCTGCCTGATGTTCTCCTCCGGCCTGCGCATCGGCGAAGTCCGGCATCTTAAGTGCGCTGACATCGAACATTCCAGGGGCAGGATTTTTATACGCTCTTCCAAAAACCGCTCTTCCCGATATGCACAGCTTTCGGAACAGGCCTGGCAGCTCATTCTGCAGTACTGGTATTCTTTTCCTGCACAGAACCGCCCCAGGGAATGGCTTTTCCCTCAAAAGAGGGATCCCTCCAAACCCATCGACCACCAGCGTGTCCCTGTCCTCTTCCATAAGCCCGTTTGACAAGATGGGAGGGATGCTTCATGAATGACCTTAAGATCCAGCAGATATCTTCCCGCTGCCCCATGAATTGAACCCCCTCTTTTGGGAAAACCAGAAAACCCTGTACAGCTTTTTTCACAAATGCTGCGCACAAACCCTTCTGGAGCTTTCGGCAGATATAAAATATCTCGGGGCTGTCCCCGGTATCATCCAGGTCCTCCATACCTGGGACCAGGAGATGAACTATCATGTCCATATGCAGTGCCTTTCTTCCATAAAAGCCCTGAAAAAGGATGCGGGACAAAAGAGTTTTTGAATGTAACAAATCTACTCCTCCGCAGGCCGGATCTTTTTGATCCATTTCCGGCTGTGAAGCCGGAAGAGGCACCAGACCGTCTTGATAAACTGATCCAGCTTCAGGCAGATATAAATCGCAAAGCCGCTCCAGTGGAAGTACAATCCCGCTAATGCGCCTATGGGGATACTGGCGCACCATAAGAACAAAATGTCCGCCACCATCAAAAACTTTGTATCTCCGCCTCCCCGCAGAAGGCCTTTGGTCAGGATACTGTTCATGGCCTGAAAAATCACCACAAATCCCACCGCATCCATCAGATGCCCTGCCATAACCTTAGTCTCATGCGTAATATTGTATAAACCGATAATAGGCTTCTTCAAAATTAGAATCAGCAGGCACCCCACTGCCCCAATCACAAACCCAAGAGCCGCAAAGGTTACTCCCTGGCGCTGGGCCTTCTCCACATTTCCTTCCCCCAGGGTATTTCCGGTCATAATACAGCTTGCCTGGCATACCCCCTGGATTACCACCGTAGATATCTGCTGCACCACTGCGGTAATGGCATTTGCGGCCACAAACACTGCCCCAATATGCCCCATTACAATGGCTACCACACTGCCCCCTAAGCCCAGCAGGGTATCGCTGATCAGCACCGGCAATGCAATCTTCATATACTCCGGCAGAATGTCAGAGCATTTGATCCATAGCTCCCGGAGCCGGAACCGGATATTTTTTTCCCAGAAAAAGAAGAACCCCATGATGAAGCAAAACTCAAACATTCTTGCAAGCAGCGTTCCCAGGGCCGCCCCCCGCTCCTCCAGCCTGGGAGCTCCCAGATTTCCAAAAATGAATACCCAATTAAAAAATATGTTGATAAAAAATGCCCCAATGGAAGAAAACAATGGAATATTTGCCTTTCCCACACTTCGCAGCACCAGACTTGTAGTCATGGAATAGCCCATCAGCAGGTAACAGGGAATGGAAATCATAAAATACGACACTCCGGCATGTATTACCGCATCCTCCGGTGAAAACAGCCCCATAATACCGGATGGCATAAGCAGTGTTGCAATACTAAACGCCAATCCCAGCAAAAGTACGCCCCGGAACATAATGGATACCGTCTTTTTCAGGCTTGCGATATTTTTCATGCCCCAGTAACGGCTGGTCATCACGCTGGCCCCCATTCCAAAGCCCATACAGCAGCATTGGTAGATACTGATAAAATTATTGGCCAGCGTGACGCCGCTCATTTTTATTTCTCCCAGGCTGCCCAGCATAATATTATCCATCATATTGACGCCCACCGTAATCATTGACTGCAGGGCGATAGGCACAGCCAGAATCATCAATGTCCGGTAAAAATTTTTATCTCTTACGAATAATTTCAAGTATCATCACTCTTTCTCTTTCCTACAGCCAGTCCACAAGATTTGCCATCGTCCATAAAAAACGGGAGCTGGAGTGGATCCATACTTCATTAAAGGTAGGACGGTTGTCTGCCGGAAGATACGGCGCATCCTTGGCTCCCTTTGACTGAATTCCCACCGGGATGGCCCCCACCATATCCGGGCTGTATGGCGTATATAACGGCTGGAAACCATAGCCCTCTCCATACATATCCGAACGTGCAAAAGGGTTCTTTCCCAGCATCCAGGAAATCTGCTCCAATGCAATATCACGCAGCTGCTTATCATGGAACAGACGGGACAGTTCACCCACCGCAGTTGCCTTTGCAAATACCGGAGCAAAAAATCCCCGCAACAGCTCTGACGATACCGGCATCCGCCGCATGTAATATTCTTCCGAGAGACGGATTCCATTGGCGATGGAATCATGATAAAGCTTCCGTACATGCGCCTCCCCCTCAAACCGCATGGTATTCACCGGCGGTTCCATGCGGATACTGTAAATGGCACTGGGTAGCAGGCCAAAGGGCTGTACCATATCCGCCGTATTTTTGATATACTCCGCATAATACTGGCAGCCCTGCTCCCACAGCTCCGCGTCGGGATGTGCCGGAGCTTCCTCCAACAGCCGCACCAGGAATACAATAGGCGCCTGCTCTGCCGACTGATGCTCATAGGCCGCAATATGCACATGCTCCTGCTCACACCAGAAAAATCCCCGCAGAGGAATATCCCAATCCGGAAGCTCCTGCTGCTGGCAGTTCAGCACCAGCCTGGCCGTCTGTGCGGCAATCTCCAGATATTCTTCCCTTCCGGTAGCCCGATAGAGCATGACTGCTGCAAAGCCCTTATGACTGAGGGTCTGCAGCTCATGGGTTGCCGTGTTACCCCGGCGCAGCTCATATTCCGCCTCCCCCTCCATTTCCAATGCAAAGGCAAAATCCTCCCAAGCTGCCTTTTCACAGAGACGGGCATACCGCTCATTGCCTTCCCAGAAAACAATGGCGCCCTGGGCCTCCACCCCTGCTCGGAACCAATTGCCAAAGGCTTCATTCGTCGCTTTCCTCAAGAACCCGCCAAAGGGATCCTCTTCCACCTCCCCAAGGACATTGCCGTCCCAGCGCATATGGCCGGAGCCAAAGGCGTAATACCCATCCCCAAAGCGGGTTTTTAAGATCCAGTCCAGCCCGTATTTGGCCTCCTCCAGGACACGGTCCTTTAGGGCAGGATCCTTCTCCTCCAGGTGCTCCGCCAGATCCAGCATGGCTGTAATGGCATCTGCCGTGGTACAAAGCTCCTGGCAGAGATCCCCCGCGTCATGCCAGCCGCCTGCTGCATTGAGGCTGCGGATGCCATCCGGGTGCTTGATAAAATCTGTCCTCCCGCAAGGGCCATGAAGCCCTGGTACCTCGCATCCACACCGCTCCTGATAGAAAAAATTCAGGTTTTTCCAGATGGGGGATGCCAGCACATGGGTTCCAATGGGGAAGGGATAGGTGCTCCTTCCGTCGGCAGACAAAATATATTCGCCGGAGGACTGGAGGCCGGAAAAATCCAGTACCTGATAGGTTCCAAGATCGGTCTGGACCGTTTCTGCCTCCCCGGTGAAAGCAATGCGTCCGGTCTTAGCATTTTTCACCATGAATATGCACCCATTTGCGTTCTGCATCACGGCCTTTTTGGGTGCGTCCGGCAGATATCCGATCTGGCAATAAGCAATCCGGTCCGCAAGCTCCCATCCGTCCACATAATCTGGTTCTACCTGTTCCACACACAAGTCAGAGAAATAGATGTCATACCGGTCGTCATCCTCCGGCAGTGTCCCCTGTGGATCATGTACCAGCACAAACTCCCGCACCGCATCCCTCTGATGGGAATGGAACTCCCAGATCAGCTGATACCACTGGCGGCTGGGCACATTAAACCCGGTACGGCTGTCCAATCCCCCGATTCCTTCCGCCTCGTCCTCCCCGTTACAGAGGACAAAATACAGCCATGTATTGGGCCGGGTAGCCACATCGGCATAACACCACATGCTGACGCGGGTATAGGCGCTAAGATCCTCCTTCTTCATATCCATATGTACGATATTTGCACCGGTAGACCAGGAGCCGCTCCGGAACCCGCCGTTTTTGTCATTGTGGCTGCCGCCTAAATGGAGGGTCGGACGGTTCCCGTACAAATTCTTACGGCTGATACCCATGCTGCCTATCCCCTCATGGGTAAGCCCCTCCAGGGTATCCAGGGCCAGAAGCCGGCGGCTGGCCAAAACCTCCTTGTTTTTCCACAGCGCATATTGCCCCCTTCCTCCCTCCGCCTCCATTGCCAGAAGCATTCCGTATCTTTCCGTCATTTTTTCCGTTGCCATATATGCTCCTCCTGTTCTCTAAGCTTTATCATTTTTCCTTAATTATCATATCAGGCTTTTCCCTCTTCCGGCAGATTCATACGTGACTTGTATCTGCCCATTGATGACGTATCGCCTGGCGGGAGTCCAGGCTACACATTTTTCCGCTATGCCATTTTTTGCGTATAAACAAATGATACAGGAAATCTTCAGCAGATGATTGACATAGAACCACTCCTTGCGTATCATAATATTATACAGGAAATTTTTTTAATGCTTCAGGCTCAATTATATTTTCTTTCAGACCAATCGTATCAAGATTTTCCAGATTACAAGCTTCTGCAAAATGAAGAGCGCAGTCCCTGCATCATATACTGCCGGAACTGCTCTTTTTGATTTATATTCAATTGTTGTCCCTGAATCCTTCCCCTTATTTCGCCTTGATTCTCGGATACTTCTCATACATCCGCTGGATATAATCCTGGTACTCCCCAAGGGCCTCCTTCAGCTCTATGATATTGCAATTGTCTACACGGCTCCGCATCTGCTCCTCTCCCTTAGTACAGATTTCCAGACGTTCCTCCTCGCTTCTGAAAATTATACCGCCGCCATGCTGGCTTGGATCGGAGTAAACCTGCGCTGTAAAGCCTCTGTTGGCAGCATAAAGCTTTGAAAAGTGTTCCATAACCGGATCTACCTCCGAACGCACTGCGCTGGTCTCCTCTAAGTCCGGAACAATTGGCAGGTATTCCATCTGTCCCATGATCTTATAGGCCCCATACAGCATATAATCCTCATTCCCACCGGGCAGGCCCTTATTAATATCAAAATCTCTGCCAATGAACATGGACATCAGATGACAGGGATGGATCAATGTCTCTGCCATAAAATCCACGCAAAAAGCATCGATGGTACATACGGAAGGCCCGTGGCCGCTGATTAAGAATAACCGTTTGAAGCCCTGATCCACAAGAGAATGGCAGATCTGCATCAGATAATCGATCCCCCCGCGGACGCTCATCTGGATGGTGGCATTGCTGATATTGGTCCCGCCCGGATAAAAATAGGGCATATTGATCATAGCCAGACCGTCTGCTTTCTCCGCTAACAGCTTGGCATATGCCTCCGGCGCAACCGTCTCGCAGTCAATGGGCAGCGCCCCATGGCATTCCACCACACCGATGGCAAGAAACATGGTGTCCCCGCCCCTTGCCAGATAATCCTCAACCTCTTTCTCTGTCATCTTGTTATAAATTCTTGTCCTCATATCGGTTTCCTCCTGTCTCTTGATCTCTTCTATAGCTCTTCTATATTATGATGTTATATCAAGACCGCCCTTTCACCGACAGATGCAAACATGACCTGTATCTGTCCGTTAATAACGTGTAGACTGGTGTTGATCTACATTACACATTTCACACAATCGTTGCCAAAAATGCACACAGATTTTCTTCCACAGCCTTTCGGGAAAGGATTCCGTCATCCAGGGCCTTTTCGATTGGCCCGGCAAACTCCTCCTTGCTATCTCCCGGCGTGATCAATGAGATCCCCGCCGAGGCCAGTGCGCTTAAGCCCTCGTCTCCATAGCCGCCCCAATCGGTCATCACATACCCCCTGTAGCCCATCTCCTCCCGCAGGATCCCCCGCAGAAGCTCCTGGCTGTTGGAGCAGTAGTACCGTTCACCGCATTGTATCCGGTCATCATAGAAGCCGGCATCTGAACCGAAAATGCATATTCAAAAGGCCGCAGATACATTTCCCGCAGTGTCCGCTCTGTGATGATGCTATGATTGCTGTTCCGGAGAGTCTCCGCATTGTTGGCACAAAAATGCTTCATGCAGGAGGCTATGCCGCCCTCCTCCAGACCCCGGCTCTGCTGTCCGGCCATCCGGCCCGTCAGGTAGGGATCTTCACTGAAATATTCACAATGACGGCCACACAGAGGATTTCTCTGAAGGTTCATGGCTGGCGCCAGGATACAATGGAGCTCCATGTCCGCCGCCTCCTTTGCAATGGCGCGTCCCTCCTGGTACATCAGCTCCTCATTGTAGGATGCGCACATTACCGTGGAAACCGGAAATCCAATATTTGGCCCATTCATATTCAGCCCATTATTACCGTCTGCAAGGTTGTACTGGCGGATTTCATAATCCTTCAGGCTTCCTGTATTACACACTCGCCCTGCATATCCTCGATCCTCCAGGCCCCAGCCCGTGCCGCCCCCGCAGGAGAGACGGGCCAGCTGCCGGTTGGTCATCTGGGACACAAAGGAAGGGATCCTGGAAGGATCCTTTCGGATCTCCTCAAAGGTAATAGTACCTCCCTCCTTGGGCGTCTCTGCCCTGCCGTCATCCGCCAAGAAGGAGAATTCCTTTTTATAAGGCAGTTTCCCATCGCATTCCTCCTTCGTCCAGGCCCGGGTTACACCCTCCCTTTGGAAAAATGCTCCTATGTTTTCTTTTGTCAGCTCTTCAACGGGAACCGGCGGCTCCATCCGGTTTGTCACCTGCTGCACCAGAATCTCCTGAGCCACTGGGAGCGCATACACCGCTTCGGCCTCCCGGGCGGCTCCCCCCATCAGAATCACGATGCTCCCCGCTTCGATGAGCCAGGCCGCCTTTTTTTCGCTGTAGGACTTCAGCTGGCTCTCATCCACATGGAGGGTGAGGGTCTCCGTCTCTCCAGGCTGCAGCAGCCTGGTTTTTCCAAAGGCCACCAGCCTTTTATCCGGCTGGTCCAGGGAGCCGCCCTCAAAATGAGCATACAAAAGCACCGTTTCCTTTCCGGGGCAGTCTCCGGTGTTGGTAACAACAATCTCCGCATCAAAAGCGGTGCCGCCCTTTTGCTTCACCTGCTTCCATTCCTTCCGGAAGGCCGTATAACTCAAGCCATGGCCAAGATCATACGCCGCCTCCTTCTGGAAGGTATCAAAATACCGGTAGCCCACATAGAGCCCCTCTTCATAGCAGGTGCTGATATAGCGGGCCTTCCAGGGCTCCCCATACTGCTTCTCTAAATCCTCCTTGGTAAGGAAGTTCTTGCTGCTGGGATAATCCTGGTAGTTTTTCGCCCAGGTATTAGGCAGCTTTCCGGAGGGGCATGCCTCCCCCTCCAAAAGCATGGCCAGTGCCCGGCCTCCAGCCATCCCTGGAAGACCGGTCCAGAGCACCGCGTCGATCTGATACTCCTGTACCCAGCCCGTCTCAATGGGATATGCCGTATTCAGCACAGCGATCTTTTTTGTAAAATGCCTGCTGACCTGGACGATCATCTCCCGCTCCCCGTCTGTCAGCTGGAATCCTCCCGCCCCTTTCGGCATATCCTGAGATTCACTGCTGGTCCTGGAAATAAAGATTACCGCGCAATCTTCCTGCTGGCGGGCTGCCTCCAGCATCTCTTCAGGCGGCGCGAGATCCTCCTCCGCCTGATAAAAATGGTACAACTCCCGATTCAGCTTCAGGAAAGAATACCGTTCCAGCCCTTCCCGAAAGCCGATCCCATACCGGGGATTGATCTTCCCGGCTCCCAGGCAGCCCAGACGGTAAACAGCACAGCCGGAGCCGAAGGGGTTGACCACGCTGCCCCTTTTTAGGGGGAGGGCTTGGTTTTCGTTTTTCAGAAGAACCGCTCCCTCCAGGGCCGCGTTCAGCACCACTTCATCATGCTCTGGATAACGCTCCCCCACATCGATCCGGGGCTGGGTATGGAGGGTAAAGGAAAACTCTGGCAGCTCCTTCCCGTCCGTCCCTCTGGCTCCCTTATA